>Ga0123357_10008059_pt1 | contig 13118 bp, 9 predicted proteins | sample TergutEmb28metaG_FD_89873 | JGI IMG/M metagenome (GOLD analysis project Ga0123357, IMG submission 89873) | Embiratermes neotenicus P4 segment gut microbial communities from Petit-Saut dam, French Guiana - Emb289 P4 | ecosystem: Host-associated > Arthropoda: Insects > Digestive system > Gut ...
CAGAGAAACCAAGAAAAACCTGTGTCGAGGTGGCTGGTCGCAGGACCTTCCGAATACTGACTTCTAGCCAGCAGTCTGGCATCTAAAGTAAAAAAACAGCAATGCACACATAGTACAACAAATACAGATAAGATGACAACAATACACACTACAACAATACACACGGCCAACCAACAACAACTACACACAAGACAACTTAAAACTAGCAACAATACACACGAGACAAATTAGAATACAATTCTCATGAGCCTTGTACTAAATCTCGCGTACAAGGATTTTGTTTTTATAGTAATTCACTTATTCATGTTCCGCCCTGGGGCCCACCCAGCATTCTGTACAGTGAATACCGAGGCTCTTTCCCGTCAGTAAAGTGACCAGGGCGTGGCGAGGCTTTAACCAACCACCCCGTCCTAGCGCCGAGGTTAAAAAAAAGTAGAGCTATACCTCTATTCCCCCAACCCACCGTGCTTGCGTGGCATGTTACAGGGCGACCATTACATTTTCATGTTGTGTTCGGTTCTGGAGTCCGGACCGACTCTGTGGTCCACGGGTTCTACCCCAACGGGCAAAGCGGCCGGGGTGTGAAGTTGACCGTTCATCTCTATCTAGTGCCGAGGGTAAGTATAAGTGGGGTATACGTCTCTCTCTGTCCTATATACCTTCATGACGTGGATATACACCTGCTTTACTTATACCTTATTCGGTTTTGGACACAAGGTTGTGCAGGCTTATTGAAATCGTCACATTTTGGTATCCAGATGTTGTCACATCTCAGTCCGGTATTGAGTTGTGTTCCGATATGTTAACACATAAGGCATAAGCCTATTTTTAATTTCTCATAATTAATAATGTAGTCAGTACTGGGCTTCCAAAAAATGAAATTGAGGTTTTTACAAAGGTTCAAGTCTTGCTGGTCTCAGCCGTTGCCCTGCCTATATTACCAGCCATGATCCTTGTGTCATTTTGTACGGTCGTTATTGTACCTTAGACACATCGTGTGTCGCCTCTTGCCACCCCGGTTATCGTACAAACATATCCCACCTTGCCGATTGCCCACACGCATCGCGGAATAGCGGCGTGAAGTAACAAACGATTTTGTGTCAGATAATGTACGGCCTTTGCATTACATTTGTTGCAGACGTCTGTAAAGTACAGATTTTTTAAAATCATGAGTATATGCACAAGAAAGTTACAGTCAGAATATTTTGTGGAGATGGCGTGTTTTGGTGAAGCAGAGAACATGGTCACGAGCATCTTGGTGGAACGGGGGTCACAGGGCCGGCAGAAGCACAAATGCCACCCTAGGCGAAAGAAAGGTCCGCCCCTTCCCATTTCAAAACAGCTCAGCCTTATGAAAACTTCTTAAAGATTAATGGCACCGGATTGGTAACTGGTGTCGTAATTCTTAAGGCAATCTTACGTGGTGTTTAGGTAAGGACGAATTAATGCGCGCGCGCGCACACACACACACAAAACTTTAAAGTGTAATTTATCATTTTTGAGTTCCAAAATGGTAGTAGGATTAAGGATTTTTATACAGGAGTAAGAAACATCTTTTTGAAAACACGAAAGATTTACAACAGGCCCATGTAAATGAGTTTTCTTCCTTGTATTTATTCCATGTATTGATGAGTTAGACTGAAAACTCTCAAGATTATTAACAACAAATATTATCAGTGCACACACACATATATGTTTCCTAAATATGCCCCTACACGAGCACCTAGATCCTACTCCCACCATAGTCCTAATTATCCTCCGCTGAAGCAAGAATACTCGAACAATGTCAGTAGAGTTTCCCCCCAGAAGTATTCCGTATTTAATTATACAGTGAAAATAAGCAAAATATGCATCAAAAGAGCGTCATTATTTAGAATATAAAACAGTCTTCTAACTGCAGAACAAGTAGCACACAATCTGGGGAGTATTAGCTCTATATGACTCTTCCAGTTGTAACCGGCAGTTCGGGATCGAACCCTGAAAATGTCGATTACGAGATTTAATTATTTATTTTTTGGCTTACAAAACGGGGCAGATGTTTACAACGTCTGGTTTTAGAAACCTGGGGTGAGAAGGTTGTTTTGGAAGAAGGGTGGCGGCATATCGCTTCAAAGCGAAGGGACATGTCACGGTGTTTGTGAGATCCCATGCTAGACCCTTCTCACTGCCCTTGGGAAAGTTATATAGTAACGGACCCAAGATATTCATTTATTGCAAGCTTGGGGTCACTAAAATGAAATTAGAGCGTTCCTCCGCGCCGTTTGGTTTAGCCAGTTAGTTTGAACTTTTAAAATGTTAAATTAGGTCCACTGGGGATGGCAAAATTCCTGTTTCGCCCATTGAGAATATTTCAGCATGAGGAGGGTAGATTTCCTTGTAGGGCAGGCCAAGGACGCGAGCTTGGATGCAAAAGACTCTCTTTTCGGTACATTGGGGTCAGAAGGACGCGTTGTTTGATCGTCTTACAAAATTTATATCTCCCACAACAAACCTTACAGTCCAAATTGAGATATTAAACCACGAGGTGCTTATCATATTCCATAGGCGTACAGAAAAATTATGAATCTCGAAATCGTTAACCAAAGAGTCTGACGTGTGAATTTAAACTTAAGTGACCTAATATGCGACTGAAGTGATCGCTTTCACTTGCCGTACGCAACCATAAACATCAGCACAGTGTACTGAATTAATGACATTACTCGTTTGCCGTCAATACGTCATCAAAAATCGGTGAAACGTATTTCTTTGGGGACGCATTGGTGAAGTAAATGCTGGGGCTGGGATACCTCCACCCAATATTCCCTTTGAGGGTAATACCTCATTTCGCCGAACCAGAGCGCGCCCCCCCCCCCACCGCAACCGATATGAACGTTAACACAATTAAGATGATCAATTTGCGTACCAAAAACAAACTTATGTTAATTACTGCAGTACAAATTTTATCTGTATGTTCAGTACCCAATGGATAATAATATAATTTCGGAGTAAATCTTACTAATTTGGTTTTTCCAGCTTTAAAATGAGCTGATTAGCATGAAACCAATCAGATTGCTTGTTGCAAGGCAATCCGTGGGCAGCACAGGTCTGTCCAAGTATGTTAAACTTGTCATTTGAAAAATTAAATCCGTAGGTGTCTCGTGAGCCTCTCAACTGTCTGCGCACTGAAACGCTGTACAATCCCTGTCCACCTTTATTGAAGTACAATCATCTTTAGCCACAAAAATCCGTGCCTTTCGAAAAGTGTGTGGATCTTTGCTGGCCGACCAGAGTTACCCGCCATGTAATTTTAATTATTACACTGCTAGAACAATGGATTCGCAGGTTTAAATCCTTCCACTCGAAACCTGACGGCGTATTTATTTTTGGGGGGAGGCCTTACGATGGGCCATTTTCCTGTCAGACGAGTCTTGCAAGAAGTGAATCCTGTTTTCGAACACACTAAAGGGCCTAATTCCTAATTCCTTGTAGACATTTGGTTTCATTGGTGCATAACGATCCCCCCCCCCTTCCCCCCCAAAAAATTGCACAGCTTGGTTTAAAATGTACATTTTCGATCAACTTAACGATATCACCAGTTATTTCACAATGAAAGTACTGCGCACGCGTGCACTTAATGAAATGGCTCTGACAGTTATTTGAAAACACCGCGGTCTTATGTCATTTCTCTATGCTAAGGCCTACAAACAGCACATACAAAACCAGTAACGAATACATTACCAGTATTCCCGAGGCGTGTTGAATACGGTTACTTTCAGAAGTGTTTTAATGCAGTATTTTGGTTATTCTTGAAACACTCTGATCACTTTCCAGTTGTATTGTAGTCACATATGTATCCATCTCATTCGCAATAACACAACTTTTGTGCGCGTAAAATTCGTATGCTTTTTACGCGTACTATTCAGTCAGAAACTTTAATGGTGGTGAAATGTGTGCTGCTAGCGTGTGTGTGTTCTCCTGGCTAACAAACTAATATACCAGTAGCATATTGACTGGAGACCGGAAAGATTTTGTTTAAACCAAGGACGATCGCAGCTTTATTATCGGGAAGTACCACTCACTACACTCGCTCTTGTGCTAACGCCCCCTCCCTACTGACACAATTACCACTACACGGACTCCAAGGTGTTTGAGGGGGGGGGGACGGCGTGTGGTATAATGCATCGAGAGCAAAGAGGCGGACTCTATGTTTCTATGCGGGAATCTGTGGGACGTGAACGTACAAAATGTGGCAGGGAGACAGGCAGCAGTGCGAATGTCCAAAGCACGGATTATAGACAGGATCCAAGATTTACAACTTGAGGCGGTACTGTGTGGAGCTACGTCTAATCCGTGGTGTAGAGTGCCGATTGAACTCTGCCAAGTGCCGGTAAACGTTTTGCTACACTCGATGTCAGAGTGTGAAACAGTACTAGCAGGTGCCATTATTGCTTGTTCGTTGTATACAACACAGAGGATGGCGTTTTAGGCGCTGAGTAAACCTGCTAGATGATCTGTGGAGTAAAATATTAGCAAGTTCAAGTACAAAGAGTGACGTTCTCTCTGTACATGCTATAAAGGCGCAAGGATGAATGGAGACGTAACTCCGCCCATTATTAAAACATCTAAAGGTTCCACATTCTCTTGTATTCGAAAAGCCGACCTGGATGATTTCGAAGCTACCAGTAGAGATAATGAAATTCCCCGTACATCTTTCGCAAATCATCATTCGGGTGAAGCGTACATTTTTTTTTAAAACAGAAACGATATTTGACATAGAACTAACCCAACACCATTAACACGGCGGAATGACTTTGGGGACATGTCATGGATGACTTGTAAGAGCGTGAATTATTCGCATCTGGTCACCATGTCGTTTTTTTTTTTTCTACGCTTTTGTAGCTGCAGTCTAGTTAGGCTACCGCTTTGTCATTCTTTTGCTTGTTCTCGTGTCTTGTGTTGTCATAGTAAAATGCATTAAGAACTTACGAAACCTAATAGAATTAGACTTTGTCGTGCTCTATCTCGTGGCATACCAATTGGTCGCGTGGCTTACGATTGCGGTGGCCGAGGGGCCGAGAGCAAATAGTAATCTGTGGCAAAGAGTGAGCAATTGGCGTTGATCAAAGTGGCTGTGAGTATTCTAGATGCTCTTTGGCTGTGAGTGTGTGTCCGTGTATTTTGAGTTTGTTTACGGTAGAAAAAGGGGATGAATGCCGTGGGTTTATAGGTTCATTTGTGGATTTAACGAAGCTGCAAGACAGGTAGGAGTTACAAACCGTTGCATTTGAACGTTGATGTCTTCATATTTACCACCGTGACAACTTCCGGTTTTCTGTCCCGTATATTTGAACACGAATATTTCCACAGCAATTCTGGTTGGGAGAATATGACGGATGGTCATTTGCAAGTTAGCTGTACGTCAGTTGCGTAAAAATACACTAATAATCTTAATATTTATCCCGGAGAACCTTATGTATAATGAAGTAGACACTTCCTTGAGACGTTTATATCAGCTTTGCTAATCTAATAGGTGTTAAGTCAAAACATGAATAGTAGTGGTGAAATGACAGTACAGATATTTTGTATGTAGTTAGTTTACCACGTTGTACATTGGCAACTTTTTATTTTTTAGAACGAGGTCAATGGCGCCAAGTGCAGTGAAAACGTACAAGGGGAAGGACAAAAAGAAACGATCTTGGACCAGTATCCAAAATGTTCTTTCAGAAATTATAAATGAAGAGGAGAAGGAATCCATGAGTGTTTTTGAAGCATTGTATACCAAGAACATTAAAGGGCTTAAGTCAAAAATGACACGAAAATATTGTAGAAATAAGGAGAATAATAGCCATGCAAAGCAGCTGCCATATAAAAGGAGAGCAGAGACAAAATTGTATGTCATAAATGAGACATCTTCAGTTGGTACATTTCATGATTCAACGTTTGACCGAATTTTAGCAGGTCCTGTGTAAGTTGTATGCTTTCTTCTGGTATTTGTGGTTATACAGTCCTCCTTTTCTGGGTACATTTGTGTAGTTTTCTGTAGAGAACCTAAACATATATGAATATTTTTTAATAACACTGACATATTAAAATTGTTTGCACTGAGAGTTAAGAGCACATTATACTCGGAATGCATACTGCTGTTTGGCCTAGAATCTTTATGTCTTTTATTTTATACTAAATCTACAAGGAGTAAAGTGTATGGCACTGTAATTTTGCCTTGTTTTATGTAAAATTGAAACCAGATCTCACACCTTAAAAGGGGAATATAGGCTGAAAATATTTCAAGAATAGTGTGCTACGAAGGATATTTGGGCCTGAGAGGGTGGAAGTGACAAGAGGATGGAGAAAGCTGCATAGTGAATACATATATGCTGCATATTCCTTACCAGATATCAAAGTCATGAAATCAGTGTGAATGAGCTGAGCTTGTGGTATGTGTGGGGGAGAAAATATGTTTGGGTACAGGGTGTTGATGGGACATCTGAATGAAAAAGATTTTTGGAAGACCTGGACAAAGGTGGGAGGATATAGAAATGTACCTTAGAAAAGTAGGATGGGAAGACATGGACTGGATACATCAGGGTGATGTTAGGGCAAGGAGGCTCGCCCATAAGGGCTGTAGCCCTCCCAGAAATTTTGAGAGAAATTGTACAAAATATCTGAATAAATGTTTTCGTTAGGAGATACATACATTCTTTAAAAGAATATGAATGAAATCATGAAACATATGCAGTGGAGGGGGCTGTGCCTTACCCAGACATTGCGCACTTTCTTGAGGACAGCTAGGGCAAGTGGTGAGAGACTTGGCAAATTAGGTTGGGTGACTGCAGCCCAGAGAGTATTTCATAGAGGAGTTTGTAGATCTGTTTACCTTCACTAACATTTCAAATTTTGATAACCATTTTTGCCTATCTGCTTTCAAAGCCAGGTTTGTAAATGTCTTAATTTTAGTAGGTGCAGTTTTAGTATAAGCATGAACAGCATCAGTATGAAGTACTTACAGGGCATCAGTTTTTGCATTTAACTCCTGCCATGAACACTAAGATTAAGGATTTAGGCCATGCAGCATTTGATTTAGTTATTTCCCAGTCATCTTCAAGCAGAATGCAAACTTATGTGAGCAAATTATTCCTGATATATATGCTGAACTTCAGTGGTTGAATGGCTATGCTGGAAGAAATACTCTGTTAAGTCCTCTCATTAATCATGTAATAATCCTAGGCACAGCCATACTACGAGTAGTCCCACTAGCAACCACTGGGATAGGGACAAGTGGTGGGCTCCTCTGAACACCTTAATGAATCTTTAGGGAATTTCTTGCATAGCAGAGGAACTGTTAATTTTTCCAGAAGGACTGTGCTCCATGGAGATAGATATAAAAGTGTAGAACTGATTGGTATTTTCCATTCTCATGACTGGTGGAATATAAGACCTAAACTGTACAAATTTTAGGCTGATGAATTTATCACTGGTGATGTCTGCATGACCTTTTCTGGTTTTGGTAGGTGGTACAGAATTAAAGTATTTGAAAGTGGAGAAGTCAGTTCCAGTAATAAGGTTGACACATGCTGCATGTGGACATAATGACATTATTTTCCCTGTCAAATAAGACGGGCATCCTAAAATAAGCACTAGTCCAAGGATTCTCTGTTACTGTCAGAAAAGTGAAGTCATGTAACTAAAGCAATTCCAACACTTGGTTATGTGAATACATTCAAGTCAGTGGGTTATATGTTTTTTGCAGCATTGGTGGTTGAAGTAACATTTTTATACTTCCTTTTACATTTGGAAGTGTCTTAAACAATATAATGTATGGGCAGAAGCTTGTTAATTGTTACACATAGATGTTTAGATACAGTGCAACATAATATTCAGTGTGATATCCTCTTTTTTACGCAGGTATCTGCATCCAAGGCCTGTAGATATGAGTGATAAAAGTGAGGAATTTAGCATCAGTGGCATCAACACACCAGGGATTAAGTGTGATACAAGGAGTTCTGATTCTGATCCATCATATATTGATGATACATTAATGACAATAACATGTGTGTATTCATCAAGATCATAGAGAACATGTACTGTGCAGACAGTTTAAGTCTGTGTTATTAAATGAGGTTTTAACAATTTCACTTTTCTTGCTAATGCTCTATCAACTTGGTTAGATCATATACTGTTAAAGATGTTATTATAAGTTGAATGGTGAACTGGACAGGATGTGGGATGAAGTGGTTTTGGCTTTTTTTTTAAGGTATTGTATGATACGCTATTAGTTGTATCATTTGCTTGGTGCTCTAGAAATTGGTGTGAGCATGTGAGGTTTTGCATTTATTAAGATTGGTCTGCAGGACTGTGACACATGTAGTTTCACAGATGGTTACCAACATTGTAGTGGAACCTACTGCCTCCATCTTAAGGGCACCATCTGTTATGAAGTTGGAGCTGCATGATGTTATAACCCAGAAGATTACAGTTCTAATTTTCACCACTGTGTGGTCCTGGGTTGCACAAATCTCAGGTACCAGGTCACCCAGGCAGCTGAATTTTGTATGGTGGTGTCTAATATTAGTGGGTCTTCAGTGTGAAACTGGCTTCCTGTCATGGCAGTTAGAATTTTGAGGTGGCTTGTAGATTTTTGGAAAATTTGTGCACCCGTGGTGGTGTAGGACCCAAATGTATGTAGCATGTATGTTATCCACACACACACGCATGCGCACACACACACACACACACACACACACACAAGTTATGGCATCTAACAGGTGTGAGGTATAGGTTTTCAGCTTTTTACAGTAATTTTTCAGGTGGTGGTCTTTTCTGGGCTTTCACATTGTACTGTAAAGGTTGGTTATTATGTTTTGGAGGAATGTACTGCTTGCACTTTTCGGGTGACTGACTTTTTTTGGGTGGATGCTGCTCATGTCTGTAGCTCTGACCAGAATTCCCTTAATTGTTGTGTGTAACACATATTCCTTCCTGCCAATTACATCAGTGTTCACTGAACCAGATTTAGTCATCTTGGAGATTGAGGTATTACATTCCTCCAAAATATTAGAACAAACTCTTTATTACATAGGCTGAAAACTTAAAAATGGCCATCATATGAAATATGAGGAAGATGGAAATTATACAAGTTTAAATTGCAGTAAGGTTTTATAATCAGGACTTGATCATTTCACAAAAGTGACTTAACATAGCTGAAAGTATGAGAGTACAATATTTGGTTGAAAAATGCTGCATGTCTTGAGGCAGTTGGCTGTATGAAGATGGAGTTTGTATCAACTGTGAACTTCACCTTCGCATTGCTGATTGCTCTTGAATACTTGCGTACATTCATTGTGAAAAGCTGTACTGTAAGGCTACTGGCAGACAGATTTTTGTAAGTGCCAAGTGCAAGATGGTGTTTCTAAAATGGTTTCTCATCAACCACTTTGTTTAATTGTCTTTCAGGGAAACCTAGGAAGAGACTGGGAGTACAAAAGAGAAGAAAAATACGGAAATGTGTTTCTGAAAAACCTAATCTTCCATTGCAGTTCAGAAAACACCAGAAAGATGCACTGGACATACACCCACACATTACCAGTACTCCAAATGGGATAAGTTGTAGAGAAAATAATCAGGCATCTCCACTTTTATCTCCCATTCTACAGAGTGTTCAAAAGGGAAAGAGAAGTGAAGTGATTAATATCATAACTGAAGACAAGACAAACTCTGTCTGTGGCTCAACATCACTTTCAAAATCAGTTGGTTTATTTGATGCTAGGCAAAATATTTTGCCAGAAGTACATCAGTTTGATCCATCCTTTAAAGGCAGTAGTATGAATAATAAACTCTTGCCTTCATCAGTGGTTGAAGAAAGTGTTTCTAAAAGTTTATGTAAATTTGCAATCAACAAAGAAAAGTCCTCTCATGTGTCGGCTGGTGCCATGTTACATGATTCTTTGATATCGATAGAATGTGTCTCTAGCCAATTACAGTCCTGTAAACTAGATGAAAAAATTTTGTCTGCTGTAGGAAGTTCAAATGAACGTTATGTCCCTGACTGTGAATTGAGAAAATCAAAAGAATCTTTTACATGTGCAGATCAGAAATTTGATACGAATGTTTCCATAAATGCAGTTTCTGTAAGTGGGTCTCATCAAAATTCACCAGTTCACAATTGTGCAAATATGGGTATGAGAAGGCAGCAAAATAAATGGATCAAGAGTGTGGGAAGAAGCTTGTGCAAAAGTGATGACAGTTGTGCAGAAGAACTTCTGGGTTTTTCACCTGTACCACTAGAACAGCATTTATCTATGGATCCCATAACAGGAAGTTTTTTAGGTCTTTCAGATGTATCAGTTGAACAGCATTTGTGTAATGAACCTAGAACTGGAAGTTTTATGCGTTTTGCAGATGTGTCAGAACAAGATTTATTTGAGGATGACAAAACAGGAAGTTCTTTGGATCTTTCAGATGTACCAAAAGAACAGGATTTATATAAAGACCCCATAACAGATGCTGTGCCTCCAGACTTGCATATCTCTAGTGGTGATAGTAATAAATGTGCTGAAAATAATGGAGTTACAGAGGGTGTCAACATTGCAGCAAATCTTCCGTCATCAGAATCAAGAAATATGTCAGTAGTACTGTTTGATTTATGGGATTCAGGAAATGGTACTAAGTTACAGACCACCTTTGACAGACCGTATGAAAAAAGAGAAGCAGTAGTGTTTGATGAAAGTCAGGTGTCCATATCTAGGGTGGGAAATAATCATTCAGAGAATTCACGTTCAGATGTATCCAAACACCATCATTTGCATGAATCTTCATTGGACATAGATGAATCGGACTGCAAGTATCCAAGAGACAAATCTGAATTATTATGTAGCAGTATTTCCAAAGAACATCTTTTCCAGGAACCTTCTGACACCATCATTGGTACAGGTGAGTCACATACTGATGATATTAGAAGTTTTCTTTACCAACCATATTTTACTGTGGATGGAAATCCATCTAGATTCAAAATGAGGAGAGCACAAGTGCCACATGACTGAATTTTGTACAGTGGCACTTAATATTGTGAGCATAATTATTGAAGTTTTTTTCCTTACAAAGGTTTTTATCAGTTTACATACACCAACTATTGTGAAGTTCACTTGTTACTGTGAACTGTGGGTTCTTAGTATGTTACTAGCTTCATGTCACCCTTCTGGCTCATAGAATTTGGAGGTGGCATCTGGATTTTTGGAAAATTTGTGGACCCCTGTTAGAAACTCTCTAATGACAGTGATTATATTTGTTGCCATGTCACAGCTTCTAGTATGGTTATTAAGAATGACTGAAAACTTTCACTGTTGGGAGAAACAATTTATTTTAATTGAATTGACCATTACCAGCACCACTGAAGTCCACAAAACTCACCTTCTACAAAAAAGGAAAATAAAACTAGGAAACACTGTATTTTATGCATAATTTATTTTCTCCAAGTATAATAGGCAAGTATCCAAATTTTTGTTATGGTTGTAATTTTCTAACATCTTTTGAAGCTAGAGGTGTAAGCCAGTCATTTTTGGACACTTCAGCCCTCAAAGATAAGGACAACACATTGCGTCATTGTCAGGAATAGATTTTACATTGACACTCTCATATCCCAAAAGAACAGAATCCTCAGCTACACCACTGCTAAAACATCAAAATATGCACAGTTCATGAATTTTTATGAAATTTTATATGAACATGACATTAGATGTTATCCCAACTTTTGCTTTAATTTCCTGCCATCTGTATACCAACATGGTAGCTGTGCGAATTTTGTGACACTGGCACCACAGAATGCAGGATTTGCATACCGATATCATCTGCTGCTCATACACTGTGAAGATAGAGGCATAAAGAGAATTGAGTTGTAGAGCATGTGATTACTTGGGAACTGCACTTTTCTGGGCTTTTACACAGCGTGTGGTGTTAATTCCTTACGGACGTTTCTGGGCAACCTATCGGTCCTACCCTAAAGGGTCAAGAATCCAAGAATTCTTGAGCCTAGAATATAGGACCAATAGGTTGTCCCAAAATGTCAGTAAGGAGTTACCACTACATGCTATGTAATAGCCCAGAAGAGTGCAGTTCTCATCTACTTCACTACACAAGCCTGAAATCATGCATGTGATTAATTGGTTGGTTGTATATCTCTGTGAGATAAAACTTTGCATGGTTGTGTTTGGTGATATTTTTCAGAGAAACCCTCCAGTCCTGCAAAAAATGAATCCACTATTGTGACTGTAAAGATGCAGAAGGCATTGAGACGACAGTCATCTCGGAGACTATCGCATGAAGTTGTTCCAAGTCATAGGATTTCTGGACCTCGAGGAAGGTTGCCAAGCTTTCATGATATGTATCGTAATTCAACTTGCAAACCTGCAAGCAGTGACCTAAGTGGTAAGTTGCCTTAAGTTTTACTTAAAGATTGTGCTTTTTATAATCCAGTAAAAATATTTCATAACTGTTTATTTCAAATGTACACATTCAAAAATGTGTATGCATGCATGAATATGAACCTAAAAGTACGAAGGGAAGTCAGAAAGTAAGGTTCCCTATTTTATTGCCACCAAGTAACTTCACATAGTGAGATACCTCTTTATTCACTTAAAGTTCAGACGTTGGTTGCTAGATGGGAGCACTTTCATAGCTCAAGCTCCGCAATTTTCATGGACAACGCAGTTCCGCAATGGGTACTGTACTGTGTGTGTGGACACAAGAAGAGGTGTGATTAGTTATTCGATTTTTGTGGGCAAAAGGGACAGCTCCAATTGAAATTCATGGTGAAATTCAAGCAGTTTATGGCTCAGATGTGATGACCGTGCAGCATGTGCGAAAATGGTATCAGGAATTTAGTGGCTGTTGCGTGAGTGTGACAGATGAACAAAGAAGCGGGCGTCCTCCCACATCAGCAGATCTTGTCCCTGCAATTGAGGAGACTGTGCGTGCTAATCACTGAGTGTTGCTTAAAGAGTTGGATGAACAGTTTAACCTTTAAGGTACTGGCTTTTAAAAGGCCGTAGTCCCCTGCTGGCCGGAATTTTTTGGGCATTTAAATCTTGAAATTGCAGGCCTCCATAAAAACAGACATATCTTCTGTTCTATATAACATAAAATTTTGA
>Ga0123357_10008060_pt1 | contig 13118 bp, 13 predicted proteins | sample TergutEmb28metaG_FD_89873 | JGI IMG/M metagenome (GOLD analysis project Ga0123357, IMG submission 89873) | Embiratermes neotenicus P4 segment gut microbial communities from Petit-Saut dam, French Guiana - Emb289 P4 | ecosystem: Host-associated > Arthropoda: Insects > Digestive system > Gut ...
CTGCGAAAGGTCCCACCCGGGCGGCCAGCCTGGTGCGGTGTGTCTCACTGTCCGCTTACTGATCATCTCACAGCGACCGGTCGCGCCCCACTCCGACCGCCTAGCGTGCGCGAACCGAGCGGCACGGGGTACCCTAGATCCCACGAGATAACCACTTACCCGAGGCATTCCGCGAAGCGCGCCGTCACGGCGCCTGCAGCGGCCCGGACGACCGTGTGAGCGAGGGAGTCGAGCCATGGGACGCGGCCGCGCTAAGGCTAAGCAGCAGAAAGTCGCGCGCGAACTCAAGTACAACAGCCAGCACACCGATTTCGACGCCTTGCAGCGCGAGCTCGGCGGCGTCTCGAGCGACCACGACGTGGCTGCGCGGTACGAGGACGACTACGGCGACGACCAAGACACCGACGAGCACGAGTACGACTGGGCGCGCGCCCACTGAACCAGCTCACCCCAGCCCGCTGTGGCGCGCTCGCCGCGCGGGTCCCCAATCAGCTTCAGTCCAGCGCCATCTCAGCGCCAGGCGCCGGCCGGGCCGGCGTAATCCGCCACAAGCGTCACCGCGCCCGGCCCGCCCCGAGCGCCATCGGGGTCGGCGCGCACCTCGCCCAGGCGCCACGCGGCCAGGCCCCGAGCGGTCGCCAGCGCCAGCGCGTCGGCGGACCGCGCCGCCGGCACAACCGCGACCATGCCCACGCCCAAGTTGAACGCCAGTTCCAGCTCCGCGCGCGCGACCCCGCCGGTTCGCGCGACCAGATCGAAAACCGGCTGCGGCGCCCAGGTCGCGCGGTCCACCACGGCGCCAGCCCCGTCCGGCAACACCCGGGCCAGGTTCCCGGCCAATCCCCCGCCGGTTATGTGCGCGAACGCGTGCGCCCCGCATTCGGCCGCCAGCGCCAGACAGTCCTGGGCGTAGATCCGCGTCGGCACGAGCAGCTCGTCGGCCACGGAACGCCCGCCCAGCTCGGGCGGAGTGGCGTCGAGCGCGACATCGCGCAACACGTGCCGCACCAGCGAGTAGCCGTTGCTGTGCAGCCCGGACGAGCCGAGCGCGATCAGCGCGTCGCCCGGCCGCACCCGCTGCGGGCCGAGCACCGCGCCCGCGTCCACCACGCCGACCCCGGTGCCGGATAGGTCGTACTCCTCCGGGCGCATGACCCCTGGGTGCTCGGCGGTCTCCCCGCCCGCCAACGCGCAGCCGGCCCGCACGCAGCCCTCGGCGATGCCACCGACGATTGCGGCTATCTTCTCTGGCACGACCTTGCCGGTGGCGATGTAGTCGGACATGAACAACGGCTCCGCGCCCACCACCACAAGATCATCGACCACCATGGCGACCAGGTCGATACCAACCGTGTCATGCCGGTCCGCTGCCTGCGCGATCACCAGCTTGGTGCCCACCCCATCGGTGGAACTGGCCAGCACCGGCCGTGGATAGCGGGTGAGATCGAGCTGGAACAGCCCGGCGAACCCCCCGATGCCGCCCAGCATCTCGGGGCGGGCGGCGCGCCGGACATGCGCCTTCATCAGTCCCACGGCCGTCTCGCCAGCCGCTATATCGACGCCGGCCGCCGCGTAAGTGTTCACCATCGTTGCCTCCTGTCGAGCCGGGCCCCAGCCGGGCCGCGCGCCAGTGCTGCCCCGTCATACCGTCCTCGCGCCGCGCCTAGGGCCGTAACAACGCTTCCTCGGCGGCGTAGCTGGGAGCCTGTTCCGGTGGGCGACCGTTGGCAGCCCACTTCTCCCGCGGCGGCTGGCCCGACGCGCGGTCCCGACCGCCTTGGGCGCCCTCAAGCACGTGTTTGCCAACCAGCTCCGGCAGCTCGATCGGATACTCGCCGTCGAAGCAGGCGCGACACAGCCGATTGCGGGGCTGCTCGCTCGCCGCGATCAGACCGTCCAGGGAGACGTAGCCGAGCGAATCCGCGCCCAACGCCGCTCGGATCCCATCGATCTCCAACCCGTTGGCGATCAGCTCGGCCTTGGAGGCGAAGTCGACGCCGTAAAAGCACGGCCACTTGATCGGCGGCGCGGTGATGCGCAGATGCACCTCGATGGCGCCGGCCTCGCGCAGCATGCGCACCACGGCCCGCTGGGTGTTGCCCCGCACGATGGAATCGTCCACCACGACCAGCCGCTTGCCGCGGATCACGTCGCGCAGCGGGTTGAGTTTGAGCCGTATGCCCAGTTGCCGGATCGTCTGCGACGGCTGGATGAACGTCCGCCCGACATAGGAGTTCTTCACCAGCCCCTGGCCGTACGGGATGCCGGACTCCTCGGCGAACCCGACCGCGCCGGGCGTCCCGGACTCCGGCGTGGGAATCACCAGATCGGCCTCCGCTGGGTGCTCGCGAGCCAGCCGGCGGCCCACCTCGACCCGCGCGGCGTACACGCTGCGCCCCACGATCGTGGTGTCCGGCCGAGCCAGGTAGACGTACTCGAACACGCAGCCCTTCGGGTCGGCGTTGGCGAAATGCTGCGAGCGCAAGCCATCGGAGTCGATCGCGATCAGCTCGCCCGGCTCGATCTCGCGCACGAAACTGGCCCCGACGATGTCCAGCGCCGCCGTCTCGGAGGTGATCACCCAACCGCGCGACAACCGGCCGAGCACCAGTGGGCGCACCCCCTGCGGATCCCGCGCCCCATACAGCGTGTGCTCATCCATGAACACCAGGCTGAACGCGCCACGCAGCGCCGGCAGCACCTCCAACGCGGCCCGCTCGACGCTGACGCCCGGGCGCGCGGCGAGCAGCGCGGTGAGCAGCTCCGAGTCGGTGGTCGCCCCAATGTCGCTGCCGATGCCGGCGGCCCGGGCCGCGTCGGCCAGCGCCGCGGTGTTGACCAGGTTGCCGTTGTGCCCGAGCGCGAGACCGGTGCCCGCGCTGGTGGTGCGAAACGACGGCTGGGCGTTCTCCCAGGTGGTCGAACCGGTCGTCGAGTAACGGGTGTGACCGATCGCGACATGCCCCTGCAACGTGTTCAGCGTCGCCTCGTCGAACACCTGGCTGACCAGGCCCAGATCCTTGAACACCACCACCGACGAGCCGTCGCTGACCGCGATGCCGGCCGCCTCCTGGCCGCGGTGCTGCAACGCGTACAAGGCGAAGTAGGCGAGCTTGGAGACCTCCTCGCCCGGCGCCCACACCCCGAACACGCCACACGCGTCTTGCGGGCGCTTGTCGCCGGGGATCAGATCGTGGGAGAGCCTGCCGTCGCCGCGTGCCGCCACAAGCGAAGTCTACGAGCGCAACACGGGCAGGTACGGAGAGAGGTCGGCGCGGGCGCCGCTCGCGGCGACCGCGCCGCCAGCCACGGCGTCCGGCCAGGACGTGCGCCCAGTGGCCAGGCGCAGCCAGGTGAGCGGATCAGTCTGCACCACGTTCGGCGGCGTGCCGCGGGTGTGCCGAGGTCCGGCCACCGCCTGCACCGCGACGAACGGGGGCACCCGCAGCTCCACCGACCGTCCCGGCGCCTGCCGGGCGAGCAGCTCGGCGAGCGCGCGCGCCGCGCAGGCCAGCGCGGCGCGATCCAGCGGCACCGGTGGGCGCTCGGGACTCGCCCGGGACACGTCGTCGCAGTGCCGCACCAGTTCGATCACCGCGAGCGCGGTCACCGGGTCCGCGGGCGGGGGCAGGCGCGGTGGCGGCGGGCGGTCCGGCCCGGCGGCTGCGGCCGAGCCGAGAGGGGCCGCCGACCCGGCGGAAACGTCCGGCCCAACGGATGGGTCCGGCCCGGCGGCCAGCCAGTCGATCAGCGCCGCGCGCTGGGCCGCGTACGCCCGCTCATGGTGAGCACGGGATTCGGGCAAGACAGTCGCGGGATTCAAACCCCGAGATGGGCGGGCAGGGTGCCGGCCCAGGCCGCGCGCAACTCGTCGATCGGGATGGCGAACAGGTCTTCCACCGTCAACTCGGTGCTGAGCATGTCGGTCACCCCGATCCGCGCCTGCGCCTGGCCGTGCTCCTCGCACAACGCCACGAACCGGGCCTGCTCGGTGTGCGGCACGGCGACGATCGCGCGCGCCGTCGTCTCGGAGAACAACAGCACGAACGGATCCGCGCCATCGGGCAGCGTGATCCGCGCACCGACCCCGTTGCGCACGCACGACTCGACCAGCGCCTGCGCCAGCCCGCCCTCGGAGAGGTCGTGCGCGGAATCCACCAGCCGGGCGCGCGAGGCCTCGCCGAGCACCTTGGCCAGCAACTGTTCCGCGGCGAAGTCGACCGCCGGCGGATGTCCGCCGAGGTAGCGGTGCTCGATCTGCATCCACTCCGAGCCGCCGAACTCGTCGCGGGTCTCCCCCAGCAGATACAGCCCGGCGCCGTCGGTGTGGAAGGCGTGCCGGATCCGCTTGGCTACGTCGTCGATGACGCCCAGCACGCCGACCACCGGCGTCGGTTGGATGGTGCTCATGCCGGTCTGGTTGTAGAAGCTGACGTTCCCGCCGGTGACCGGCGTGCCCAGCTCGCGGCAGCCGTCGGCCAGGCCACGCACCGCCTCGGAGAACTGCCACATCACTCCGGGATCCTCGGGCGCGCCGAAGTTCAGGCAATTGGTGACGGCCAGCGGGCGCGCCCCGGTCACCGCGACGTTGCGGTACGCCTCGGCCAGCGCCAGCTGCGCGCCCGCGTACGGGTCCAGCCAGGCGTAGCGGCCGTTGGCGTCCAAGGCGAGCGCGATTCCGGTGGTGGCGTCGTCGGACACCCTGATCATGCCGGCGTTCTCCGGCTGCGCGAGCACGGTGTTGCCGCGCACATAACGGTCGTACTGGTCGGTCACCCAGGACTTGTCGGCCAGGTTCGCCGACGCGGCCAGGCGCAGCACGGTGGATCGGAACTGGTCGCCGCGGCGCGGACGCGGCAGCTCCGCGCCGTCATTGCGCACCACCACGTCCTGCTCGATCGGGCGGGCGATCGGCCGGTTGTACACCGGCCCCTCATTCGCGGCCGTCTTCGGCGGCAGGTCCACGATCAGCTCGTCGTACCAGGTCATCCGCAGCCGGCCGGTGTCGGTGACCTCGCCGATCACGGTCGCGGTCACGTCCCACTTGGCGCACACCGCCAGGAACGCGGCCAAGTTGGCCGGCGTCACCACGGCCATCATGCGCTCCTGGGACTCGCTCATCAGGATCTCTTCCGGCGTCAGATTCGCGTTTCGCAGCGGCACCAGGTCGAGCTGCACATCCATGCCCCCGGTTCCGGCGGCGGCCAGCTCGGTGGTGGCGCAGGACAGACCGGCGGCCCCGAGATCCTGGATGCCGACCACCAGGTCGGCGGCGAAGATCTCCAGGCAGCACTCGATCAGCACCTTCTCGGTGAACGGATCGCCGACCTGCACCGAGGGACGCTTCTGCTCGCTCGCCAGGTCGAACGTCGCGCTGGCCAGCACCGACGCGCCGCCGATGCCGTCCCCACCGGTGTGCGAGCCGAACAGCACCACCTTGTTGCCGACCCCGTGCGCCTGGGCGAGTTTGATCGCGTCAGCGCGCAACACGCCCACGCACAGCGCGTTGACCAAGGGGTTGCCAGCGTAGGAGGCGTCGAACGCGGTCTCCCCGCCGATGTTGGGCAGACCCAGGCAGTTCCCGTAGCCGCCGATGCCGGCCACCACCCCGGGCAGCACCCGCGCGGTGTCCGGGTCGTCGATCCGGCCGAATCGCAGGCTGTCCATCACCGCGACCGGCCGCGCGCCCATGGTCAAGATGTCGCGGACGATGCCGCCGACACCGGTCGCGGCGCCCTGGTAGGGCTCCACATAGGAGGGATGATTGTGCGACTCGATCTTGAAGGTGACCGCCCAGCCGTCACCGACATCGACCACCCCGGCGTTCTCCCCGGGGCCCACCAGCAACGCCGAGCTGGGCGGGGCGTTCTCACTGAACCGCCGCAAGTGAACCTTGGACGATTTGTAGGAGCAGTGCTCGGACCACATCACCGAATAGATCGCCAGCTCGCAGCTGGTCGGCCGCCGGCGCAGGATCTTGCGAATCCGCTGATACTCGTCCGCGGCCAGGCCAAGCGCCTCGTATGGCTGGTCGATCTTGCCGGAGGTGCGCGCCTGCTCGACGGTGTCGATCATCACGCATCAGCCTCGTTCCCGATCGCGCCAACGCCGGGACTCCCCAGCTCGATCCCCGTCATCGACAAGAAGAACGCCAGCCCATCCGCGCTCGGACCGGTGATTGGGTCGATCGCGTGCTCCGGGTGCGGCATCAGCCCGACGATGTTGCGCGCCTCGTTGCATATCCCCGCGATCTCCCGGTAGCTGCCGTTCGGATTGCTGCCGAGATAACGCGCCACCACCTGCCCGTTCGCGGCCAGGTCGTCCAGCGTGCCCGCGTCGGCCACGTACCCGCCCGCGCCATTCTTGATCGGGACGAGGATCTCCTGATCGTCGGTGAACCGCGATGTCCAAGACGTGTGCGCGTTCTCAATGCGCAGCCATTGGTCCCGGCAGACGAACTTGCGCGAGTCGTTGCGGATCAGCGCGCCGGGCAGCAGATGCGCCTCGCACAGCATCTGGAACCCGTTGCAGATGCCCAGCACCGGCAGGCCGCCCAGGGCCGCGCCGATGACGGTCGCCATCACCGGCGCGAAGCGAGCGATCGCGCCGGCGCGCAGGTAGTCCCCGTAGGAGAACCCGCCGGGCAGGATGACACCCGCGACGTCATGCAGCTCGGGATCGGCGTGCCAAAGCGGCACCGCCTCGCCACCGGCCGCTCGCACCGCGCGAATCGCGTCATGGTCGTCCAAGCTGCCAGGGAAAGTCACCACACCTATGCGTACGGCCACAGCCATGAGATTACCGGTCATATGCCGTCCCGCTGGTAACGCGCGCCGTCGCGTCAACGCACGCGATCGCATACGCGAGTTTTCCCCCCGCGAGCCTTTGACGTAAGCTGTTGTGCTATGGGCGCGCTCAACCGTCGACGCGGGTATCCGCAGCGCGCTTCGACGCGCGCCGGATCCGGTCTCGCGAACACAGCTAACACTGGTCGCCCCGGCCCGGTCAAGGCGAATCGCCGCAATAGGGCCAAGAACGTTCGCCCAAGTTCGACCGGCGCCAGCCGTACCCACGGCCGCCGCGCGCCCGCCGGACTGTACACCGGCAGCGCCGTGCTCGGCGCGATCATCGGCAGCGTGCTCTTCTTCGCCACCGGGGGAGCATCACCCAGCCAGCCACACACGAGCCCCCCACCCATCGCTCTCGGCGGTGCGCTCACCACTACGCAAGCGACCAGCCCGAACTTCACGCCATACAGCCCGCCGGCCATCGGGCCTGCGATGCCGGCGACCGCGAGCGCCGTGCCCACCACCACCGTGCCCACCACGACGGCGAGAACTACCGCGCCGGCAAGCGAGACACCGGCGGGCACCACCAGCGCGCCGGCCACCACGGCTCCGACCCAGCGCCCCACTCCGCCCGGCAGGACCACGCCGCCGGCACAACAAGAGCAGCTGTCGCCGACCCAGACTCCGTCCGCGCCACCGCCCCCGAAGCCGTCCACGCCATCGTCCAAACCGACCACCCCGTCCGCCGCGTCCACCCCGACGCCGCAACACCACTTGGACGTGACGCTGGACGCGACCGCCCAGGCCGGAGTGGTCGAGTTGACGATCCGCGTGCGCACCGACGCGCCGTCCGTTCAAATCCACGTCACCGCGAGCGGGCCGAAGTCCAAGTCGTCGGACCTGCGGGGCTCGGTGACGGGCGGAACGGCGACGTTCAAGACATCGCTGCCGCTCGGCAGTGGCAAATACGCCATCGTCTCGACCGTGACCGCCAGTTTCGGCTCGGCGACTACCTCGCCTGTCGTGCTCAACCTGTGAGTTGTCGCGAGCCACCGGTAGCCTGGGACGCGCCTCGGGCGCACGGTCCACTGCTCGGGACGGTGGTCCTGCCCGGCTCGAAGTCGCAGACCAACCGCGCGCTCGTGCTCGCTGCGCTGGCGGACGGGCCGTCCCGGGTGCGCCGACCGCTGCGCGCACGGGACACCGCGCTGATGGCCGACGCGCTGCGCGCCCTCGGCGCTCGGATCGATGACGTCGGCGCGGACTGGATGCTGACCCCGGCTCCGTTGCGGGAGACCGTGGCGCCGGTGCGGGTGGACACCGGGCTCGCGGGGACGGTGATGCGCTTTGTGCCCCCGGTGGCCGCGCTGTCGGCTGCGGCAGTCACCTTCGACGGCGACTCGCGGGCGCGGGAGCGGCCGATGTCCGCGCTGCTCGACGGGCTGCGCCAAGCTGGGGCGACGATCGAGGACGACGGTCGCGGGCGGATGCCGTTCACGGTGCGTGGCACGGGCCGGATGCGCGGCGGGCTGGTGCGGATCGACACCGCCGCGTCCTCGCAGTTCGTCTCCGGGCTGCTGCTGGCCGGCGCCCGATATGAGCGCGGCATGACCGTGCGCCACATCGGCGCCGACGCGGTGCCGTCCCAGCCCCACCTGCGCATGACGGCCCGGATGCTGCGCGACGCCGGGGTGGGGGTGGACGTCGCCGGCTCGACGTGGCGGGTGGTCCCGGGGCCGATCCACGCCCGGGATGTGCTGATCGAACCGGACCTGTCCAACGCCGCGCCGTTCCTGGCGGCGGCACTGGTCACGGGCGGCGCGGTGACGGTGCCCGACTGGCCCGCGCGCACCACGCAGGCCGGCGACGCGATCCGCGAGCTGTTCATCGGCCTGGGCGCGTCGGTCCGGCTGGACGGTGACGGGCTGACCGTGCGCGGCGGCGGCCCGATCGCCGCCATCGACGCCGACCTGCGCGAGGTGAGCGAGCTGGCCACCGTGATCGCGGCGCTGGCCGCTTTGGCCGACGGGCCGTCCAGGCTGTCCGGGCTAGGTCACACCCGCGGCCACGAGACCGACCGGTTGGCCGCGCTGGCCAGCGAGCTGCGCGGCCTCGGCGGCGATGTCGACGAGCTCGCCGACGGATTGGTGATCCGTCCCGTGCCGCTGCGCGGCGGGCTCTGGCACGCCCACGGCGACCACCGGATGGCCACGGCGGGCGCGGTGCTGGGCTTGGCCGTGGACGGGGTGCGGATCGACGACATCGCGGCCACCGCGAAGACGCTGCCGGGCTTCATGGGGCTCTGGTCCAAGCTGGTGCTCGGGCCCGACGCCGAGCCGACCAGCCGGGATCGCTGACCGGACTGGTTGGTGGGACACGTGCCGGCTCGCCCACGGGACGTCCGTCGCCTCGACGAGGACGACGTGCGAGTGCGGCCGGGCCGCGGCAGCCGTCCCCGATCGAAGCGGCGCCCGAGCCATGCCGACGCCGCCGACGGCATCGTGACCGCCGTCGATCGTGGCCGCTATGGGGTGCTCGTCAACGGACGTGCCGTCACTGCCATGCGCGCCCGGGAGTTGGGCCGGGCTGGGATCGTGGTAGGCGATCACGTGCGGGTGGTCGGCGATCTGGGCGGCGGGGCGGACTCCTTGGCGCGCATCGTACGCCGCGATGAGCGGGAGACCGTCTTGCGGCGCACCGCCGACGACGACGATCCCACCGAGCGCGTGTTGGTCGCCAACGCCGACCAGTTGGTGATCGTCGCCGCGCTCGCCGACCCCGACCCCAGCTTCGGGTTGATCGACCGCTGCCTGGTCGCCGCGCTCACCGACGGCCTGGAACCCCTGCTGTGCCTGACCAAGAGCGACCTGGCCAACGCGGACGACGCGCTGGCCCGATACGCGCAACTCGATGTTCCAGCGGTGGTCACGGCGCACGGCAGTGGATTGGAAGCGCTGACCGAGCGGTTGCGCGATCAGGTGTCGGTGTTCGTGGGCCATTCCGGAGTCGGCAAGTCGACACTGATCAACGCGTTGGTGCCGGACGCCAATCGCGCCACCGGAGCGGTTACGGCCATCGGCAAGGGCCGGCACACCTCCTCGTCGGCGGTCGCGTTCCCGCTCCCGGGCGGGGGCTGGGTCGTCGACACCCCCGGGGTCCGCTCCTTCGGCCTGGCGCACGTGGGCGCGGACGATCTGCTCTGGGCGTTCCCAGACCTTGAGGACGGCGCGGTGCGGTGCCCTCCGTCGTGCGAGCACCAGCAGGCAGCTGCGGGATGCGAGCTGGATGCCTGGGTGCGCGGTGGGGAATCCACTGCGGAACGGTTGGTCGCGTTCCGCCGGCTGCTCGCCAGCCGCGCGGACCTGTGAGCACCGCCCGCCGGCTGCTCGCCAGCCGCGCGGACCCGTGAGCACCGCCCGCCGGCTGCTCGCCAGCCGCGCGGACCAATAAGCCCCGCCCGCCGGCCGCTTGGATCGGCGGCATCCGGTTGCGACAACCAATAGGGTTGGGTCGTGCCTATTTCGGTCACCGAGCTGTTCCGCTATCCGGTCAAGTCGTGTCGGGGCGAGCGGCTGACCCGTGCCGCTGTCGAACCGTGGGGTCTGGCGGGCGACCGCCGGTTCATGCTGGTGGACGACGACGGCAACGCGGTGACCGCGCGTGACCGGCCGCGGCTGCTGCTGGTGAATGCGGTCATTGCGGGGAACCATCTGCGGTTGTCCGCCCCCGGGATCGAGCCGCTCACGGTACCGGTACCGGTACCGGTCCGGCCGCGCGGCACCGCCCAGGCAAGGCCCGCGCGCCAGCCCAGCGACGCCAACGAGCCGTGGCAGGATCATCAGCCCGAGATGATCGCGGTGCGTATTTGGCGAAGCAAGCTGGACGCGGCGCTGGCCGCGCCGACTGCGCACGCCTGGTTCAGCGCGGTCGCCGGGGTCTCGGTCCGCTTGGTGTATCTGGACGACCCGACTCGGCGGGCCATGGACCCAGCGCACAGCCGGCCCAGTGATCGGGTCTCTTTCGCGGACGGCTACCCGCTGTTGCTGGCCTCGGAGTCGTCGCTGGCGGCGGTTGACGCCTGGATCGCGACTGGACCGCACGCGGAGGAGGGGCCGGTGCCGATGCGGCGGTTCCGGCCCAGCGTCGTGGTGGCCGGCGCGCCGGCATGGGCGGAGGACGGGTGGCGACGGATCCGCGTCGGCGAGACCTTCTTCCGGGTGGCTCGGTCGTGCGACCGGTGCGTGATGACCAGGCTCGACCCGGACACCGCGCGCATGGGCCATGAACCGATGTCGTCGCTGGCACGACACCGTCGCTGGGACGACAAACTCTGGTTCGCGGTGAACTTGATCCCGGAGGGACCGGGCGCGCTGGCGATCGGCGACGAGGTTCAGATTATCGACTCTGGACCCGCTTTCGAACCGCTGCGTTGAGACACACGCCAGCACACGTTTCGCACCAGCCCCACCAGTACCGCTAGGCTCTTTCCAGCACGTGCGTGTCTCGTTCCGCCGGAGGGGAAGCCGGCGGCATCGCGCGTGCCGAAGGTACGGTGAGTTATGAGCGCTAAGGTGCGCGAACGACACGTCAGGGCGGTCGACGCGAAGCGTCCGCTTCGTCCGGCGACGGAGCGGACGCTGGCTGAGCCACGGTTCCTGACCGTCGCCGAGGTCGCCGCGGTTATGCGAGTGTCCAATATGACGGTCTATCGGCTGGTGCATGGCGGAGAGCTCGAGGCGATCCGCGTCGGGCGGTCGTTCCGGGTGCCCGAGAGCGCCGTCCACGAGTATCTGCAGGCGGCTTTCGTCAAAGCGGGCTGACTCGTTCGGGCGAGCGAGTTCGCCGGCACGCGGCGCGGCGCCAGCCGCGTGGCACGAGTGCGCTGGTCCTCGCGCGTCGGCCAGCGTCGGTCCCGCATGACGTCGATGGCGAGATTGCCGGTAAGCTGTGTGGTTAGTTCCCAATTCGATGAGGGTTGTTCATGGGCTCTGTGATCAAGAAACGGCGCAAGCGGATGGCTAAGAAGAAGCACCGCAAGCTGCTGAAGCGCACGCGCGTCCAGCGTCGCAACAAGAAGTAGCGCCGTGATCGCGCATCGCGCGCAGATCACCAGTCGGTTCCTAGCGGTGACCGTGGGCTGAGTTTGGCATGTCCGGTGGCGGTTCGGCCGATCGCGAGCCAGGCGGTGCGTTGAACGCCACCCGGGCGGGACGCCTGGGACATGCCGCTGGTCGCGGGTGGGCGTTCGCGCGTCGGCGCGCCACGGGTGACTACGAAGTGGACCGCTACGGCCTAGACCCCGATCTCGCCGAGCGAGTCATCTACCCCGCCTTCCTGCCGCTGTACCGCGACTGGTTCCGGGTGGAAGTGACCGGCCTGGAGAACGTGCCCGACACCGGCGGCGCGCTGATCGTCGGCAACCACGCCGGTGGGCTGTGGGCGATCGACGCGGTCATGGTCACCCTGGCGATCCACCAGGAGCATCCGGCGCACCGGTTCCTGCGCTCGCTCGCCGCCGATCTGGTGTTCCGCGCCCCGGTGCTCGGGTGGATGGCCCGCGCCGGGGGTGGCGCACCGGCCCGCCATCCCGACGCCGACGAGCTCCTGGCGGCCGGCGAGCTGGTCGGGGTGTGGCCGGAGGGTTTCAAAGGCATCGGCAAGCCGTTTCGCGAGCGGTATCACCTGCAGCGGTTCGGGCGCGGCGGGTTCGCGGTCACGGCGCTGCGGGCCGGCGCGCCGATGATCCCAGTGTCGATCATGGGTTCCGAGGAGACCTACCCCGTGCTCGGGCATGCCAAGGCCCTGGCGCGCCTGCTGGATCTGCCGTACTTCCCGATCACGCCGACGTTCCCCTGGCTGGGGCCATTGGGCTTGGTTCCGCTTCCGGTGAAGTGGCGCATCGAGTTCGGCGCTGCGGTCCCAACCACGGGGTTGGGACCGGAGGCGGCTGAATCCGAGGACGTGGTGTTCGAGCTGGCTGACCGGGTGCGTGACACGATCCAGACCACCCTGGATCGGATGGTCACGGAGCGGCGCTCGATTTGGGCATGGAACGCGTGACGGGAACACCTCAGCAGGGAGGATCGACAGACCGCGCCCGGGCATTCACAAGGCCAGACGGTCGTGGCGGCACTGGGCAGCTCGTTGTCGTGGCGTCGCGGCAGATGGTTCGCGAGGACCGGGAGCTGCTCACGCCACCGATGCTGGGCGCGCCCGGCCGGGGCGATCGTGGTCGTCGCTGAGCACGCGCCAGCGCGCCGCCCGTAGGTGGCGGCGCACCGACCGACCGGCGAGGGCCACTAGTGCGGTGGCGCCCGCGACCGCCAGGGC
>Ga0123357_10008061_pt1 | contig 13117 bp, 5 predicted proteins | sample TergutEmb28metaG_FD_89873 | JGI IMG/M metagenome (GOLD analysis project Ga0123357, IMG submission 89873) | Embiratermes neotenicus P4 segment gut microbial communities from Petit-Saut dam, French Guiana - Emb289 P4 | ecosystem: Host-associated > Arthropoda: Insects > Digestive system > Gut ...
AAAGGAACTGTGTCGATTAGATTATAAGTACCTAATAAACTGTCAAGTTGTTCCTTTTTGTTACTAGGTTCGAGATAATTGATGTTTATATCACCACATATAATTAGTTCCGAGTTATGACTAAGAAGAGAGTTCAATATAATTTCTAATCTATTCAGGAAGAGTTCGAAGTTGCCACATGGAGCTCTATAGACACAAATGACATTGATCCTTCTCTGCTGTTAAATAGTATTAAGGGTTGAAGTTCAGTATGTCCTGTATGACATATAAATGCAACTTCTCTGTTTCCTGCTTCCAGTTGCAACACTCAAAGATATGACAAATTTTGTACTGCTGCCAATTTGTATGGTATAGGGCTATCAATGTAATGCACAAGTATAGCTCTAAAGTAATATATCAAATTCTCATTCACCAATCATCCTTGACAATTACACATTAGCAAGATGCAGATGCTACCAAACCATGTATAATTTGCTGATATGAGCAGCTTGAGGGCAGAAGGAAAACAAAGGCATAAAACTATGTACCCCAAAAATATTACCAAACTAAACTTGGTGATAGTAACATTTAAGAATTATGTTTATGGTTTGGCCAGGATATGCTTCCTTACCTGCTACCCACCCCACTCCTCACACGCACGCGCATGCACACACGCACATCTTTTCTTCTAATGAATGTCCGAAGCAAGCATTCATTTCGGTTGGTACTTTACTTTCTTAATTTTCATATTTCTCCATCTTCAAAATTTTAGCCTTCGCAGACTGTGATAGTGACAAAGCAACCACATCTTGTGCCACAATAGGCCCTTTAGCTTGTAATACAACAAAAAGTAGAGCTGATGTTCCATCTTCTTATGCTACTGAAATATTAATTAATATGCACCAAAGTAGGTAACTTCAAAAGAAAACTTCCAAGTGAACATTACACAGTGGTACTTACACATGGCAGTAAACAGCTTGCGAACGTTTGTCAGGGTGAGAAGCTTGTGGTTAACGAGAACATCTGCCAGGTAACAGAAGAGGACAGATGAAACATAGCTGCACAGAAACGGCACTCCAGACATCAAGCCATTCTGAAAGAAATTTGAATTCTTTACTGAATATATGAAGGACAATGACAAGTAACTTGCAACAAATGTGGGTACTTACCCAATTACTGTTTTCTATGCTACCTTGTTGTTGCACACATTCCCCTCCATTTCTACTATGCAGTATTTGTGGCACATACACTGGTCTACACTTTTTGTGGCGCAACAGCTTAACTTGGGTCCAGGCCATCTCACTGTAGAGGTTTCTATACCACACACAAATACACACACCTAGTAGGAGTGCTCTGAACATGTGATCAACTTGTCGCGCTGGCCACTACCTACACAACAGCATACGTGCCATTCCATAAAGGGATGTACACTTTGCCATGGGCAAGCACATGAACAAAAATTACGAGCATCTTGCGTAATTTTTTGTCAAAATAGTAATTTGTAAACATTGGGTATCAGTAATTTGTTAGTAAACACCTCCCTGAAGAGAGGTTTATACTGTTACCATTCAACCTTCCCTTTAAAAATTAAATGGGCCCACACTTGAAGGTAAGTACAAACGGACTTACGTTTATTTCAACATTTTTCACACACTGTGTGCAGACACCTGCTCTCCAAACTGACACCACATATTTCATAAACACTCTGTACAGCATACACGCAACTCAATGTAATACCCATTTACACAAACAGAAAGTAAAGGGGGTTGTACATTCTGGGAGCTTGACTTTCATAATGAATAACCTGAGTTGGAGGGAATAACATGGTTGCCCATCAACTGGTTCCTCTTAAGAGTGAGGGAGGGACAGGTACTTTCTGTCAGTACTGGTTCATTATACAATCAGAGGGCTTTGAAATCTTTTTCCAAAAACATGCTCTGTGCTGTTCTCCTGGTGTTATGAAACTGCAAGCATGTAGACACAGATTTAGAATTTGATGTCATTCATTTTTAAACCCTTTCATTTAAAGCAATTAAAAACTGTTAACATTAGTTGGCCAAAAAAAAATTTCACAACTAAACAAAAAAACCAATGGAGGAATAGTAATTACGTTTTAAATGTATGGTAACCATCCAATACAATTTTTTATGTAACATTTACTGCTACAGCAAAATGAAGCAAGAGTGTATGTTACAAAATAACAACTCAAAAAATATGGTTTCCCAATTAAATTGAAAATGAACGAAAATTTCAAAAAAGATTATACAGATGCTGTACTAAAGCTACATAATGCAACATGCTATGGAAGTGAAACTTGGGTGAAAAGACAGAGAGGACGCTTCACATGGAACTTCCTAGGTAACTCATAGAGTAGCTCTATATTAAACAGAATACCTTATGAAAAATAACAAGGCTCACTCTAAATGGGAAATACAATATCAAAAACAACTGGGCACATTACAACAGTATGACAGGAATGTACATCATTTTTCTTATCCACTGCCTTGCACTTCCAATGCAAACATTGTTGATGTGTTGATGACACTGGGTAGTGTCAAAACACATCTGTTATAAATAAACATGCAAGGCAGTCGACATGAATAGTGCACATCGTAACTACAAGGTGTGTATGGAATAAAGTACATGATAGGAACTTCATTTCTTTATAGATTTACCCAATATCATTAGGGGAATGACATGTACAAGGCTGAAACATAATAAGTAAATAAGGTATAAAGACTCTTGATGGAAAACCTCCTTGATACAGAACGTATCTGTTATAAAAGTACTAAGTCCGTACCATGCAGTAAACACTCTCTGCTTCAATTATAAAAACCAATCTGTTAATGATGTATAAGGTAAAAGGTACTGTTTCTTCCGAGAGCCACATAAAACACAAACATGCAATGTAATCAGCATGCAGAATTTTAGAGTGTTAAACCTGATGGTATGCATAGTAATCAGTAGGCTTTAAATAGTGAGCATGATGATGGATCTTAATGGGGACAGATGCATGAACAGAATAGGAGGTGGCTGCACTGATATTATCAGAGAATTGGCAATTGTTTGGCCTTCTAATACCTTCTGTATACTGAAACCAAGAACTGTCTTCATGTACATGGGCCCAGGAATGATGAAAGTATAATGAATCCAAATGCGTCCAAACGTTGTTATGCCAATGGACCAGGCAGGTAGTGATGTTAAAATGGAATGCCATGGAACAACCAAACCCTGAAACAAGAGAAACATACTCCGGGACGAAAAGGACAAACAAAACGAAGTTTGAACTAAAAAAAATTTACATATATCAAAGTCTAACTGGAAGGAAAAAAAGTCAAAAAATATATATAACTAATGAGGAAAAAAAAAGGTAATGGAAAAACAATCAGAACAGGAAAGGAGATGGTAGAAAGATGGAAAGGAAAACAAATCATATAGTTAGAGAACTCTACACAACATACATACAAATTCTTTGGCAATGTTTAAAATAAGTCTGCATGTTCCACTGAAGAGGCAGATAATACTCACAATGAGTGACTAGACAATTCCAAAACTTTTAATGTGAATCTGAGAAGTAAAAATAATGTAACTGTGACCTTTTCAGAAAACCAATTGACAAACAAATTCCAGAAACCAAATAATCTTAAGTGCAAATACACGGTCATCAGAACCATTCAAAGTATCCTGTTACTGTGGCAAATTAATGCAGTTAATGGAATTTACACTGCTTCATGGCCAATGAAAACTCTGTGAAGACTCACATATGACCCATCCTTACTCTAAATTATCATGGGACTATAAAACCAGAGGATACACTTCTTTAAATCCAAGTTATATATTTTGGAACAGGAAAATTTGGTGAAGTCTACGAGTGTGAATATAGGATAAATCTTAAAATGCAGTACCTTACACATTTATACATAAGAGTTTCATTTAATGATAACAGGTCAACTTCGGTGAAGAGATACAGTAACCTTCTTTTATTATGGGAGATGAACCTTTCAATACCACACATTAGAAAACTACAGACAACTTATTCTGCAAATATATCATTTTTTAATTTGGTGATCTATATAAACTCAGATGCACAGACTTGAAAGGTGAATGCACAAACAAGATGCTCGTTTTTATCCCGTAAACTTACATGCCTGCTGCGTATGACATAACCACACATACTTAATTAAATTTGTTACTGGGTGATCTAACATAAACACTGTTAAGACACATTTAATTTTGCTGCATACTATTCAAATTTGTATTGCCTCACATAAAAAGGGTCACACACAACTAAAACATACACACACACTTCACTTGCAGGAATTTTTGTCACAGCATATATTTACCAAAAGGTCAGGAAAAATTTCATGCAGTACACTGGTAATAACTAAATCACTGAGGTGGGCGTAACTGCAAGTTATTCACTTTTAGAACACATATTAATATATGCACAGCTTCCTACACTCATTTTGAAAAAGATCTTGTTCTTGACTTCATACAATTCATTTACATAATCGATGGGTTTGAAGCTTGCATTCCCTTGTCCATCTGTTCACTGAAAGCAATCTGCCTAATAAACACAATCTGCTTGGTATTAAACAATATTTACCAACCTTTTCACCTACGACTGTATTTCCAACATTTGTTTCAATGTATTGCAGTTCACTAGCAGTAATGCGAGGATGCTGAGCCGGTGTGTCAAAAGCAAGCAGCCACCACATCAAGCACCACAGAATACCCACACTTCCAGTCACATAGAAGACAACTCGCCACCCAAAGTGTGCAATCAAGAACCCACACAGTGGGTATGTCAGTCCAATTCCAAAACTGAAACCTGCCACACACACACATATTATAAGAGCGTAGAATAAGCCAAGAAATTTTTATTTCAGCATATATAATTATTCTTTATACGAAATATCTATCCATTCATACATTATCTTCTTTTTCCATACATAGCTACTACAGCTGGTTTGTTGTTGCAGAGTGCATATCTAATTCTAAGATTGGTTTAGCATGAAATGATTTACGGGAAGACTACTGTGGATGACTGGAAGGCATATGTGAAAACAGCTCATGGCCTGGCCAATGTATGTTGTACATTTGCATGTACCTGAAAAACTGGAGGAAAACTCATCACAAATGCCAGAAAGGTTCATCCTGCATTTGCCTATTTTGGCACCTGCTGGATACACACGACATGTTACCATCACTTCAGCCTACTCCAATGACTTTATATTACAACAAATCACTATTGTGTAATCTGAGATAAAAGAAATGACAAAAAATGAAAGGTAAACATCCGTAACAAAAAATATGTGACACATCTCACCCTACAGGGAGATTTTTGAGAGTTCTCTCTCAGGAAAAAAAAGAGTAAAATTCTCTAATGTCAAGTACGACTGATCAGTAACATGCAAGTTAATTGCATTGGAAGTGCTGTGCAGAATTATAATCTACATGTTCATGAACTCTGTAAAAGGACCAAGTTACTGTAAATATTTCTGGTTTATCCTCACCTTGAAAAGAAGACATGAAGCGACTTCTCTCAATGGCTGGTATCCAATGGCCAACCATTGCATACATAGCTGGCCATGTTAAACCCTGCAAATTTCACAGCAATAACAGCATCCTACTTGATTACACTACTTTAATAACATAGTATACTGGTCATTATGTAACTATTCTTTCTGTAATTTTATACATCAGTCTCAACCTCTTTCTTAAAACAAAATAATCTTCTCAGCAATTTTGCTCTTAATCACAATTCATGTACACATAGCCCTTGTTTTATACCCCATCTGTTTTTATGATTTTCTGATGTAACACCCTTTGCCAGTACACACCACTTCTTAATTTAATTCTACTGCCCTTGGTTGTCTGTGCTCTATTATTCTAACCCCTACCTATTCCATTATTTCTTATGGGAACACCATTTTTTATTTATGCCTTTATGACTTACACCCACTTTTTCAGGAACACAAATATGGCATAAAAAAGGGCTTGGGTATGTCCCTTTGAGTGAGTCACACTTATAACACAGATACAAAATAACAGTTACAATTACAGTTCTTATTTCAAGCCTTAGGGTTTTAGACAGGTGTGGAGAAGACCAGAACTAATTGGCAATATGCATATCCAAAATTACGTTCACTGTTAATTTCATTATGGAATGTTTGATTGTCTTAACATTAAATTCACGTTCCCATATTTTTCACTGAAACAATACATGCCAGAAAAAGGTAAAGAAAATCAATTAGTCAATGCATGTAAATAATTTTAATACACTGCAGACTGTCACTCTAAGAATGCATGCACTTTCCTGTCTAGCAACATAGCAGTCCAATTTAATACCCACCTTCTTCACACTATGCTTACTGTCCCATCTTTTTCACTTCCAGGAACATATTAACTTGAGAAAACAAATAGACAAAAAAAGTATTTTTGTATCAAAAAATACACAACTCTGGTCATCCATTGCTTCTACATGAAAAATGCTGGAAAAATTGTCGAGCACTACATAAACCTAAAACATTAATGGTCAACATGCCACCAGCTGCAATGACAAACCCATAAAATTTGTGGCTGAAGGCCAGATGATGATGTCAGATATGCCTTCCCATAATACAAATTTTTCATATGATTTTTCAGCCCTATTAAAGAACAAGGAAAATTTGTCATCTCTGCTTTATCACCAGTACTGTAAGGACAGTGAAGTGGTGTGATAAGACATATCAAGCTATCAGCATTTACCAGGACCTACAGATACGACTAAGTAACTCTTACAAGTATGGAGTCAACGACACAACTCCTGTTATCAATTTTCTCCGTACATGGCAAACGTAACTAATAAACATATTGTAAAACAAACAAACAAACAAAAATAAAATTTTACTTTATTTAATGCAACATTAAGGAACAAACAAAAACTAAACAGTAAACCGAGAAATACAACTATAAATATTGTAAAAAAAGTAGGTCCAATTAAGAATACAGTGGAATTAACAGCTAAGGTTTCTGTTCTTTTTATTTCAATATGGTGCAACATTTCAATGGAATGCAGTGCCCTAATATTCAAGGGTCAATTGGTCCCTGAAATGGTGGGATCTGATTACCCACTCACACAGCACATCCCAGAAGAAGAAATATTTTGCTAAACTGCCACAAAAAACCTAAAAACCCAAATCGACAGTTATTTGGCATTCTGTGTGAAGTAAAAAAAGAACACCTCATATGCAAGCCACGTTTCTCCATCCATGACCTATTATCAGTAACTAAAACTCCTGTCTCATTTCCACAGAATTTGATATAGGGGTTCTGTAAGGAGGTTTTCACTGAAGTGTGTGTTTAACAAATATCAGCTCTGTAACAGTCATATTTTATGTTACGACACATATCTACGCCTGCATATGGGTGAAATTCTGTGTCATCATGTAGTAGACCACCAACACATATCTGTGCTGTGAAGACCTCAGCTCTGAAACACTGCATTTAATCAAATGTGAAGATGTGAAAATCTTTTATACAGGCTACTAATGGAAACATTTGTGACATAACTCACCGACGCAACACCCTGAATAGAGCGCAGAGCAATAACAGCACCATAATGCAAAGGTGCTGCTGAGGGAATAAGCAGAGAGCATAAGGCTGTGATGAGCTGTGAGAAACCAAACACAGCCTTGGTGCCAAAATGCTGTGTCAGTATTCCACCAACAACTTGGGAAAGTATGTAGCACCAATAAAATGATCCCAGGATGGTTGATTGTGTGGTAGCATCCCAATCAAACTCACCTTCTCCCTGCATAAAAGGAACAATAATTATATTCAAGAATGGAGTACATGCAACATGTTATTACAAGGCCATGATGTGATACCATGTTGGTATGCATAAGTACACAATTGTTAAAAAATTTTCATAAACAAAACCTTCACATGTACAGTATATTCCGTGCATACCTTTGGGCTATGGTGATTAGGTATAAAAGGAACTATCTCAACCTTCAGAGTTCATCTTACAAAGAACACTAGTTTACTGTTTGTAAACAAGAGGATCTTCACCAAGCACACGTTTACTCAAATGACTAATAGCCTTTATGTATATGACTGGATATGGTTCTAACCCCCCAGCTATAGATACCTGTATGCTTAACTCATGTCTTCATCAGTGACTATCTATGTTACCTTAGGTAACATTTGCTTGGTAATATTATCAGTCCCCTTCCCCCCCCTTCTTTAGGCACTATCATCTTTGTCAGGTTTCTTGCTTAACTGAATTCTGGAAGTAGTGTATTGGTATTATTTCAAAATTAAACTAAAAAGAGGATGGACAAAGACAGAACAATGTCAAAGAAGGGGAAAAACTAAGCAAATCAGTATCATTCTAACAAGCATGTTAACTGAGGTAAAATAGTTACTCATTGATCATGATGTCAAACAAAAAAATGTCTATGACTGGTGAATGGGTGTAAGGTGTATGAAGCCTACAGGTAATTCTAACAAACTTGTATTATTCCATGTCACACAGTATGTACAGAGTAATGGCTGCGGTAGCTTGAGTTGCCTGTTCTAGCCTTGTTACAAACTTAATGACCTATTTACAACATTTCGAAACCACTTTCAAATACAAATGCACAAGCCATGTCCTGCCAATAATGCAACCTTTCTTAGTGTAAATTATGTTTACCTTTATCTTATAAACAATTATTAAATACAGACACAAACAACATAGCTATTATCATTACCAGACCTTTTAAAATATAACACCTGTAAATGATGCTTATATGTAGGTACCACCTTACATTAGTACTAACACAAAACCCGTTATAATTTAAAAAATCCACCGCCATCATTACTATTGTCTCCACCGTCATCACTGAATATGCATACCATCAACAATGCTAATCCACTTTCTGCAAAACCAAGACTCCAATGCTGACTGAAATAGCACACCTGCCTGGCAGTCCTATCCACTATCACTAACAATGACTTCTATACAAAGACAGAATGGCAACTCCTTGGAGGAAGCTAAAGTCTTAGTTGGCTTAGATGACCACAGTATGCATGCATGTCCTCCTTTTAGCAAAGGAAAACATTCATTAAACACAGTAACATCAACTAATTCATTAATTAGCTTCTGCCTGTCAGTTAATGGCTGATGCAACCTCTGCTGCTCAGGGGAACTGTAAACCAAAAGTTTGTAATGATTTTCATTGTGGTGGGGGAAGAGCCCTGGGAGACTGAAACTCAAGCCCTTGCAACATCAAAGTAATGTCACCTTCTTTAAATTATACAAAATACACTAACAATAACTGCCAATTGCCATTGTCACATGCCAATACAATATCATACAACCTTCGTCATATTATCTGTATCAAGTTCGTCTGTCATATTAGCAGGGTCATAGCAGTACATGGGTGTACTGCTACCATTGGTTGCATAAGGTGAAGGGGGCGGTAGTCGTGCCATGGCTATCATTGCAATGTTGATGTCAGTACGCATCATAAAGCTGACAAGGAATCCCGAGAAGGAGAGAAAGTAGAGCACAGCTCTTGCAGGTACCATGTCTGAAACACAGGATGCCCTCATATTTATGATGTTCCACAACTAGACTGATATTCTGAAAAGGGAATAAACATGTCAGCCTTTCACACATGAGAGTATGTTATATTTGAAATGTAACTGTTATTAACATTAACCTTACAATGCTGTGGAACAGAACAGTTCTGTCAAAATATGTAACATATATGTAAAAAAAAGTAACGTCTTATACACAGTGTGTCACAGAAAAAAAAGAAAATTATATTGATTGATGGATGAATAAAATATTACAATGGGGTCCAGACAATAACAGGCATGTGCATGAAGTTGCAGTTCCTGGAAATGTTCTGCCATGTAGACTGATAAACAGCTGTTGATGCTTCAAAGGAGCACAGTGCCTCCACCAAAAGACTTTAATCTTCACCAACAACACTGTGAGAATCATAAATCAGACACTGACATGACATACTCAAATTCTTCCTGAACTGTGGTAATACACAATATCTGCATGGCCAGTAAATGGTAGGGAAGGCATAGCTTGTTTCTACAGAGCTAGGAGACTGAATTTCATGATCCCCCCCCCATCACAAAATGTGTCACATTACCTGAATAACTGCTGAATATAAAATGAATGTAAAACTGCATTACAAAAAGCATGTAACGAAGTCACACATTGGAATGATGACAAAACTTATAGCACTATGATAATTAATGCCTGTATTATTACACAGAATGGTGCATGGAATGTGTGCCAACCTTCCGGGCATTAATGTATGTGTCACCCTGACATGCTACACATCACCATACATCCAATTATCAACCACTACAAGCATTTTAATGTATGTACATCGCTGTAACTGAAAATTTTACACTATGCGTTTCATCACACTCTGCAACATGGGGAGGAACTTAGGTGACAGAAAATTGCACAAAATAAACACATTACAAATTTTTTGCCTTTCAGATAATTTCATCACTTCCCCTTACATGATCAAATGATCTGCATTGTATTCTGCAATAGTGCTTGTTTGCAAATTTTTGCTAGTAGTCCATGTCCTTTGTGCTGCCCCCACAAGAAATATTCAAGGGGAAGAAGTCCTGGTGGGCCAAAATGGCCAAACATGCAATTAGGATAATGGCATTTACAGCATTCTGTTACTTGTCAGCCAACATGCTGCAGTCACATTGTCAATTGACCTTGTAGTGCCATGTGTACAAATACCATGCAGGAGTAGTGTGGGGTACAATGAAGTGATAATTACCAGAGATGGAAGAAAGAATGAAGTCATTTCATAAGTGGTACCATACAGTATCTTCACAAATCAAAATGCCCAGAGTGATGTAAAGACTGATGATCTTACGTATGGTGATATGATACTTTTTACTCAAAATGACTCATATGTAACATCTTGAAGTTTGGCACACATTGTGAACAACATTGTGTGCACATTTTCAGCACTTCAACAATCATAATAAAATAAAATAATTAAATATATTCATAATTTTAAGATTGCTTACTGTCAGGTAAACTGTCCTATCAAGTCAAAAGTAAGGGAGACTTCCTAGGAAATTTTGCTAGATCAAACAAAGAAAAGAGAGATGAACAGATAATCCTGTAAAAAAACATGATCAGGTAAAATTTTAACATAACTCTTGTAGTCAAAATAATGTAAAGGATCCCACAATGTCATGTAACATGTAAAGTGAATACAAACTTTGCTTAAGTTATTTGTCTAACAACTGTCATTGTACTACAAACAGATGTGTCATCCTACTACATACCATAATAGTGAGTAATGCACTGTTTAATCAGCTTAATACATACAAAACTTAACAGAAGAAGAAAAATGTACTTCCTTCAATTATCTCTGTGCAAAAAGCACATTCTGTGTGAAAAAATCCAGACAGGACTAAACATTAAGAGTTTTTTTATATCACACAGAACTACATCATAACCTAGATGGCCATAATTCAAAGGCCTCCCTCACTTTGGTCAATGCTTGCATATGGGGCAAGATTAGTGGAAAATTAAATTACAACCTATCAATACAGATCAACATACACCAGGAAGTTATTTACAATTCACAGAAGGAATTTCAAGAATGGTCCCTAAATACAAGTATAAAGAGATTATGCTTTGTAATACCTGTAATTTATGCTTAGAAAGATGATAATTTTGAGTTCAATCTGTATTTATGGTACAAATAAATGCAAAGCCTAACAAATCAATGACATGCACTTCAAAAATTCTTAGCCTGAATTCTAAAGATTAACACTGCACAGAACATATCTGGTGTAGAGTCGCATTCGGAAGGCACCAGTTGCAAGGCACAAAGACTATGTATCTGACACTACACTTCAATCTTTCCATGCAGATGCCAAGATAGTGCAACTTGAAATAGGCCATGACTATTTCCTCTCCAATCCCTTCCAGATCCCTATAAATAATCATCCTCTCATCTCTCTCCATGTTTGCCAACTCCTGCAGTTCATGTTTCGAAACCTGAAACTTCTGCACTGAATATTCTTCTACACAAGCAACCATCCAAGCCAGGAGGTGGGATAGCTCAGTCATTACAGAAACTAGCCTATGGGATGAATGACAAGAGACCTGACTGGGTTTCAATTCTTTACAGTGGCAGACAACTTTCTCTTCTCCACTGCATCCAAACTGGCCCTGGAAACCACCCAGACTCCCGCCTAATTGGCACGGAGGGGGGGCCTAATGCCAAAAAGGTAAAACAGAAAACGTAACTGACCACTCAACTGCGTCTAGTGCAGGGGTTGAAAATGCACATCATTAAAGGATTATGGGCTCAATTACATACAACGGTAACTTTACTTTAACCACCAACAGATAGTTGCATAGTATCTTACATCTCGGGTATCATAATCAGTGTTTTATATTTGCAATTTTTTCATGTAAATACTGCAGAAAATGGATCTTCCGAATTTTGTAGCAAAAAAAAAAATTGTTACAAATACACATCTATGCAGTAGTACCTCCCATTGGACTGACATCCTGAGAATATTGTACAGTAAAGCAGGAGACCATTTTTATGGTTGGGGTTTATGGGCTTGAATCCTCTCAGAATTGTTATCAGACCACAAGAAATACAAATTATTGAAGAAAATTTAGTTTTTAAAGGAAAATATGATGGCCAAAAGACCAATAATTACATGAATGAAATTCTTAATGTATGATTCCATATCAGTAAATGTATATTTGTGACAAGAAATTTTCCAAACTCGTTGCAACAAGAACTGCTCGACATACTTCTATCACTCTCTGAAGGGACATGTTGGTTATATCTTGAAAATTGTTTTATATATATATATATATATATATATATATATATATATATATCAAGATTGATACAGGACAGCAATAAATGACCCAGTATGCCTACCAGTGCATAGTAAGACCACAAAACCTGGTGAAATGTTTGAACAAAATTTTTCTTTTTCAAGCACGATAAAAGTCCTCTTTCTGCTTCTAATATTCTGTATGCACAACACAGCAGGATATCTCTTTTTTTTTTTTTTTTTTTTTTGCAGTGACTAACACCATAGAAGCAAATATAGTTTTCTTTTTTTTATATGT
>Ga0123357_10008062_pt1 | contig 13116 bp, 1 predicted proteins | sample TergutEmb28metaG_FD_89873 | JGI IMG/M metagenome (GOLD analysis project Ga0123357, IMG submission 89873) | Embiratermes neotenicus P4 segment gut microbial communities from Petit-Saut dam, French Guiana - Emb289 P4 | ecosystem: Host-associated > Arthropoda: Insects > Digestive system > Gut ...
ACCACTACTACTACTACTATTACTACCACCGCCGCCACCACCACTACTACTACTACTACTACCACCACCATCACTACTACTACTACCACCATCACTACTACTACTACTACTACTACTACTACCACTACTACTACTACTACTACCACCACCACCACCACTACTACTACTACCACCACCACCACCACCACCACCACTACTACTACTACTACTACCACCACCACCACTACTACTACCACCACCACCACTGCCACTACTACTACTACTACTACTACCACCACCACCACTACTACTACCACCACCACCAAACCACCACTACACAACAATCATCTTCCAACTCGGTAAACCTTGTCCGAGCCAGGAAATGCAAGTTTTTGAAGTAATTCTCACCGTGCATTACATTCATATTAGCTATTTTATCGAATGCCTTAAAGGGTTGATTGGACAAAATAGCTAAGAGGAAATAGAAGTGTTTACAAAACCTCTTTGTACGCAGTTTTCTGCCCCTTTCCACGTGATATCGAAATGTGACCAATAACAGCAATGGTAAAATACAGACAGAGGAGTGCTATGGTATCATATTTGTAGCAATCTATCGCTAGCTTAGCAGACAAGTCAAGCCTGCATTTTTTAACGCTCTGAACTCTGCAGGGTCACTCCGGCTGTTTTTCCATCGCACCACAGTAAATGATCGGGTCTCAACGAGTTTGGGAATATTTTTACTACTGCTACTAATGCTACTACTGCTACTATAATAATATCACCACCAGTGCCACCATTATTAATACTACCACCACCACTTCTACTACTACTACTACTACTACTACTACTAATAGTAATACTGCTATTGCTACTACTACTACTATTATTGCTACTACAACAACAACGACGACGACGACGACAACAACAACAACAGTAACAACAAGAACAACAACAACTACTACTACTACTACAATTTTAATCCATCATGGCAACTGAACACACAATTCGGAAAATACTATGTTTAAGGTACAAAATTTCATCACAGGAAACATCATTAAATTAACATAAGTTGTAAGTACAGAATAGCTGCAAAATTGCATACCCTAGAAACATGGTTTAATTTATATGTGTGGTTGTAAATTGTAAATTGCCCGCATAAAGGCGATAACAAATAATAATAATAATAATAATAATAATAATAATAATAAACAAATTACCTACACCAACAAAAGTGTAACACACACAATTTCTGACCAACCAGCATACAAGCAGGAGATTAAGGCGAAATTCCTAGCTTCACAGGTTCTAGCATCCAAAATATAGACGTCTGAAGGTCTAACAAGAGAAGCAGTATAAGCATGACGTAACATTACGGCGCGTTCGCGCAACCGTTGTTGCTATGCAAAAACAATAATATTATATATTTTCAGGGTATGTTTTTAACCTTAGGCATCCAGAATGCTATGTGCATGTGCCATGTTATGATCTGTGGTCTGCCAGGCTCTACACTAATTTTCTGCAGTATTACACAAACGGCATAAGTTTCGAAGAAAATTTATTGGTCTTAATATGTGTGTTTTAATGTTTTCTACAATTATGCCTGAAACATTTCTGACTATAAGATGAATTTAGCGAGATATGATCAAAAAATGTATATTGGTCTTCAGGTAAATTATCCATTTTTCGTGTTAGATTTTAATTAAACTTGAATTTTACCGACAGATTTTTTAAAAATATTCAAATATCAAATTTGATGAAAATTCGTCCAGTAGGAACCGAACTGTTACATGCGGACGGACAGACAGAGGGACATGAAGAAGCTAATAGACGGGGTTTGCAATTTTGCGAAAGCGCCTGAAAACGTTTGTATTACTAGCTACTATGGTTATACAACTTGTCATTCTACACAATTGAAATGTCAGATTATGGCCATTAATATATTACTATCATATATGTTTCACACAGTCACTATGACACCATTTTCGACCATCATAAAATGTTGTATTGGAATGTCATAATTTAGTACCCAATGCAGTAAATTTCATGAAACCCATGTTGATATTATCTGACGTTGATTTATTGTGTGTCAAATGCGGTTAGGTCAAAACACATATTTTAATTATTTTAGTCTACATAAAGTGATAAAACAAAAAAAAACGGACAAAAAACGAAAAAAAGAAACCAAGATGCATGTAAAAATTATGCTAAGAACACTTTAAAAATCATTTAGTAAATATTTTGTCAGTAGCTGTGCCGACAAAGGGACTAGCACCAGAACACCACAGGATCAAATTTTTCGAAGACCTTTACTTTTTGCAATATGAAAAACGTCAGCTTAAAAAGAAAATATTTCTAGCTTCAAGCCATAGCACTAGAAAAGTTTTCCTGCCTTAGATCACGTTCCAGGCTGTTTGGTTATAAACATGTAGGGTCCAAACATGAAGTTCAGATACACAATTGCATTGACATGAACAACGATCAGACCAAAAAAGTATGAAAAGAAAATTAAAATCTTCCGCGATATGACGCCATGTTTTTGAGCGAGTGTTTACCGGAACTTAGAGGGATGTTACTGCCTTCAGCTGCTGGTTCAGACGGAAGGCTTTAGTGTGAACATAAGGAAAATAGGATTCTTGGAAAATTCTGAAACTATTCGCCAAAAGTTTCAGCGTCATGTTCCAGAAGAATTTAAACTTTCGAATCATCCCTGTAAGAACCACAAATCTCTTACGAATACAGGAATTTCTCTGAATGTTACGACAGATGATGAGCCTCGCGGAAGGATCCACTCTCTATCACTTGTGGCAGAAGCCTCCAATTAACTTCTATATTAAGGTGTACGTTTTCAACGTCACGAACCCCAAGGAGTTCCTTAGCGGCAGAGAGAAACTGCGAGTACAGGAAGTTGGACCTTACATTTACAGGTAAGTACGTGGCCTTATTTTATAATGGTGTGAAAAGCTTTCTTTCACATTTAAGGAAGAACGTACATTCAGGGCGTTCGAAAGTAGCGTGCTGAGAAAGGTACTCAACCCAAGATTGGAGAAGTAATGGGAGAGTGGAGAAAATGCATAATGGAGATCTTAATGATTTGTGAATCTCACTAGATATTACTAAGGGCGTTAAGATCAAGGAGGAGGAAATGAGGGTGACAAGATACATGCTGGTGGGGAAAGCTGAAGGAAACAGACCACTTGGCAAGCCCATGCGTAGATAAGAATTTAAAATTAAAATTGGTCTTGAAGAAATAGATTGAGAAGATGTGGACTAAAATAATCTGGACCGGAATATGTACAAATGGCAAGCTTATTCGAAAACCCGATTTCCTTAAAATGCGGAGAAATTCTTGACTAGCTGGAGAAAATAACAGGCCAAAATTGTATGCACGAAGAATTTGAGCCCAGTTTAAGTTCATTTTAGTAACTTTTTGTCTTCTCTCTAGCCATTTAAAGACGTGAATATTAAACTACACAAGTTATGTTGCTAGTACATACCATGAAATTTTCACAACAACTAAATTCAATAAATCCTCCCGGGCTACAGCCGCGCCGGGCTGATCAATAAACGTTTTTGTCCTTCCGTAGGGGTTTGAAATCTGGCCTCTTCGATCAAGGGAAGGTTTCAGGATGGATGTGTTTGAGTACTAGGTGTTTAGAAGAGCATTTGTTTGTACGGGACACAGTTCTTAAGGAGGCAGGACAGAATCTCCCAATTAAATGCGCCATAGTTTGTAATGCTCGCAAGATATTACTAGTACTATTACATCAAGAGGGATCAGATGAGCGGGACATGTAACGCTGATGGGGAGAAGGGAAATGCCTTCATATTTTCTGTTTGAAAAACTGAAAAAAATTAAGGTTTCGAAGACCTAAGTTTAGGAGGAAGTACGATGTTGAAACGCACATTAAATAAAGTGAATAGGAGAGTTTGGCCTGTATTAGTCTAGTTCAGAGCAACAGTAAGTGACGCTCTGTTGAGAAGGGGGTAGCGAATTTTTGGGTTCAAACGAATTCGGAGATTTGATGTTCGTGTGACCGTGCATCCTTAATATGAGATGACCCGTGAGACCAACTTGATGCAACAATTGTGATTTATTAATCAACCATTAGCTGAACATGTTTCGGGCATCATAATGCCCATCTTCAGGAGCGCAAGGCCGTATATTCCTGTGTATGGTTTTTAGCATTTAATGTGCTGGCTGGAGTCTTGGGAATAACAGCCTTTACACAGTGCACACGACCTGCCTCCCTGCTTATCAAGACTCTAGTCAGCACATTAAGTGCTGAAAACCATATGCAGTAATATACGGCCTTGCGCTCCTGAAGATGGGCATAATGGTGCCCGAAACGTTTTGAGCTAATGGTTGATTAATAAACCATAATTATTGCATCAAGTTGATCTCACAAATCATTTCGAATTCGGAGAATTTGTTGACTAGACGAGCAATAATGAGCTTCTTAAGTTGAATCTGTTCCAAGACTTTACGGCATAAGAAAAACTACTAAAATTTGCGGCTTTATATGGAAAATGTAATAAACATTGATATTAAGTTGCATAAAAATTTGCTAAGCACTCATTACACTTCAGCTATTAAGCAGGAACGGCAGAATTAATGACTAAAGTGGCGGAACAAAGTTACAGGCAGGATCAGCCTGCCGAAATGTTTAAGTAAGGCGCATTTTGTTAGGCCAAAGTAACCCTTATGTCGTGGGTTAGAATCCCGTCCATTACGTGACGTTTGTATGTGTTTTCACCATTCCTACATCTCAACTCATTCCAGTAGCCGCACGTTTTGCATCTTCATTATGTGTTACCTTCAGGCCTATGAACATGGCTTAATTTCCTATTCCATAAGAGGATAAAGTTGACACTGCACTGAAGGCCGAATAATTGTTTGTTGTAGCAAGTTTCAAGAAAGTGAAATTCACATTAACATTACATGGAGGAAACAGGTCAATGTTATTCTCACACATGGGCTGTGTATTTGAAATATTAGGCACTGTATCGTCGCAAGATTAGGTAAGATTGAGTGAATGGGAAGCGTATGATTCTAGAAACCTAGAATTTTTATGCATATGCTAATAAAGGAAGATTTATGATTGACTATGCGTGCGTTCTTTCCACGAACATATAGTTTTCACGTACTTCAACATATAAAAGCTCTATGTTTTAAAATGTGTCAGATAAAAAAATAAGATAGTCGTGCTTTAGCCTGCAGCCCAGACACTACTCTAGCTTAAGCGCACATAACCTCCAACCTACAGGAAACCAAGAACGATACGACCAATGTGGTAATCAACATTATAGTCTGGAGGTCCTGATGATAGGCATAGTAGTGCCCGAAACGTGTTGAGCCTCTAAGAAGTACAATAAAATAATAGATGGCATCCAGTTGGTTTTTATTATTCTGTTAAAATAAGACCCAATTTTCTCTTCTAACGTAAGAGAGATGCGGGTTAGGAAGGAAGACGGTGTGGTGGCGAAGTAGTAACGGAAAGGAAGAAAAGAAGGATGGAAGGGAGGGAGGGAGGGAGGGAGAGAACAAAGGGGTGATGATGAAGATATGAAACATCATTATCTTTAACATGTATTTACTGAAACACATGAAGTTAAAATCCAGTGCTTTTATCAGTCAGATATCGCCTCTGAATTTCTGGTAGTCGGAGTGGAAACCTCTTGAATGTTGCAGGGAGATTCTGGAGAATACAAACGCGACGTTCAACCCCAACGACACCGTGACCTACATCCCTAAACGTAGGGTACAAGCGGAGCCTGAAATATCCCCGAGGGACGCGCATGCTGACTGGATCATTGTCCCGAACATCGCGTTGTTGGTAAGTTGTCCTCCCCAGAGGGACGTCACACTTTACAGCAAAATTTATACTGTTCATTCCTTGCATATCAATAAACAAGTCAACACTAAAGCTACAAAAGGCACAATTTTTGTTCTTAGTTATTTATATTAAAATATAACAATGATATTCACTGTTTTATTAACATATAAATATCTAAGGAACAAGTTTGTGCAATGTGTTGCTATAATGTCGTGAATTCCTTACAGCAGAAGTTGACCTCACAGCGGAGTGTCACATAAGCAATGGACAAGTTTTGTCCTGGTACTTCGGGTATTCATAATAGTGTCATTCCACAACGCTCCATACTTAAATTTTACTCACTGGGAAGATATTCAAGACTTGCAGATACAATGGAAGGACACCTTCGTTCTTTCAGTGGTTAAGGTGCTGTCCTACAAATCGGAAGGTCGCTGGTTCGATCCCAGCTGGTGTCATTGGAATTTTTCTTTGACATGAAATCATTTCAATCTCACTATGGCCCAGGGGTCGGCTCAGCCTCTAACAGAAATGAGTACCAGGAGCATTTCCTGGGGGTAAAGGCAGTCGATGCGTAAGGCTGACAACCTTACCACTATCTTGTGCCGTTGTCATGAAATCTGGGAATCTTAACTTCTTGGAAGCCTCTGGACCAGTCCAGGCCTGTAACTGGACTGCTTTACCTTTTACCATCGTTCTTTACTTCAAAGTACCTACTCGGCAGACATTTGCCTCTACAGAGGAACAAAAATAAAAAAAAAGATCCTGTAAAAATACCCGGTAATTCGACCATATTTCCCGAACACGCGAAATACCGCTGTACTGAACCACTCGGTAACAAATGGCATTACCGAAGGTCGCTGCAGTGCACAGGGACAGGATATGAATTACGCCCTATATTGAGAACTGCGCTGTTCTGAGTTATTACGTGGTGAATAGTGGTAATTCCTTACTGATGTTTCGGAATAACCTATCGGTCAAATCTTCAAGGGCCAAGAATCCAAAACCCGAGAGGTTGATCCTAATCGTCGGCAAAGAATTACCACTACTCACTCCGTACTAACCCTGAAGAGTGCAGTTCTCATCTGCTTCTCTGTGGAAGCTTGAAATCACAAACCGAATGTTTATAACACGTGATACCAAGCACATGACCGCAGCAGTGTCTGCCTGACTTTCAAATAAGGTATTTCGTAGCCCAAATCATTATTTCAGGTAAAGGTCGGAAGGGTTCTTGAGCTTTCCATTTACGGCAATTTTAATATTCTCACGTATTATTCAAATTTACCTAATATGGCTGGCTCTTAGGGCATTGTTAAATGTTACAAAAACTAATTTTTAATTTAATGGCATTATGACGTCATCTGTAAATATTCCGAGCATCAAACACGCCTGTAGTTGAAGGACTGTGTTGCAGGGCATGGCGTCCATGTTGCACAACTCGTCCTTCTTCCTCAACATGGGACTGTCCACCCTAGCGCGCTATCTGGACTCGCAGCCATTTATAAATATCACTGCTCACGATTATCTGTGGGGCTATGACGATCAGTTAGTGCGCCTCGCCAGCACACTGCTGCCCAACTGGCTACCTTTCTCGAGACTAGGGCTAATGGACAGGGTGAGTAGTCCAACTAAACGAATGCGAGATATTATGATTTCACAACGGTGCTGCGGATGATTCAAGTCTCATGGATGTTAACATGTGTAGTTTTGTAGGTATTACCGACGTTTGGGAGGCGCCTTTTAAACGCCGGCAATTACCAATCTAGAAAGCATAAATTTCTAAACAAAAACTCTAATCATTAACAAAAATACGTTTATAAATCCGTTGTGTTTGAAATTATGTCACTGGTCCGATTTGAAGTAACAGCATAGTAGACTAAATTAATTTTCTTTTTGATTTTGAAAAAGGTAATTTTACTTCAAGTACCGAATGCCGAGTACGTGTAACTTTGTTAAGTTCCTGATTACAACAAAACGTTCACATATTCTATGGACCTTCATGACGATGACGATAAAAAAATATGATGATGATGATGATGATAATAATAATAATAAAATGCTATTTCACTCAAATTACTTTTTAAGAACGATATAACTAACATCTAAAATGTAGTTTCGGGTGTATTTTCTGAGAGAAAATTGGGCGAGTAAGTTTTACAGGTACGCATAAAACACATGTGTTAGCTTCTTTGCACAGCACATGCCAAACACTCGCTTATTTGAAACAATAATAAATTTACAATAACTGTTGTCAGGGTAATACTGTAATACTGTAATAATGTAATAATGTAATATTGTAATACTGGCCCAGAGTTCCCACATTCTTAGTGCCACTTAATTGATATCAGCCCTCGGAGAGTCGATATGCCTTTACTCGTTCTTTACAGTCTAATCTATCGACTGTGTGCTTAAAACAGGGATCGTCTGCCAGAATCTAACTTTGGTTTTGTTACTGCAGATGTTCGATGAGGGAGAGAACGTAATAACAATTACTGCAAACGGGAACCAGGCTGACGAGACTGAAGCAATGGACAGACGGCGGAGGAGCTACTCATTTGACACCTACAACGGACGGACATCCTTAAGGCAGTGGACAGAAAACACAAGCTGTAGTTCAGTAAATGGCGTCAGCGAGGGAGCACTCTACCCTAAGTAAGTCGTCGATCAAATAAATACTGCGACATATTGAGATCACATCTCAAGCATGAAGTGTGCAGACAACCAGACAATATGTATTATGCAAATATATGTGTTATTCGGAAATGGAATCAAGAAATGGTCGTGATGCTAGAGAACGAAGTGGAAATAGTCTTGGTTCGCCAAGTCGAAGTTTGACGAGATATGTGTGTAATATACCCCACTGCAGATGTTCATGAATGTGCGATTGACGGTTTGGATGTCTTTAGTTTGTAATAACATACAGTCGCTTTTCTCTCAGTTCTTTCTGATTCATAGTCGTCTGCTATATTCGCCACACCATTTGACAACATGCGGGCCTGGTAGCTCAGTCGGTGTAGCGATTGACTACGGGCTGGACGGTCCGAAATCGAATTCCGGTGGGGATGAGATTTTTCGCCCGTCCAGACTGACCCTGGGGCCCACCCAGCCACCTGTAAAGTGGGTATCGGGTCTTTCCCGGGGGTAAAGTGCAGCCGGGGCATGCTGCTGACCGCTCACCCCCTTCTAGTGCCGCGGTCATGGAAGAGTAGAGCTATACCTCTACCCACCCTCTGGGCCACCTAGGCCTGTAATGGGATCACTTTACCTTTACTCTTTACTGCTACTTAATTCAAAAAAATTTCTCGGGCTAGCAGCCACATCTGCTGCTTGAACAGCGAGTGTAACTACTTTCCAAAAATTTCTCTGTTCTCGAAACGTGTGTTTACTCAGCCTTCAATTGCTGACGCTGCTGCTAGTCCGAGAAGTTTTATTGATTCATATTTGAATCCTTTCTTTAACTAATTAACTGCCTACAGCAGAGTCCCTCTTGAGAAGCTAAGAGATCCTGGGCTACTCAGAGGCCAGATTTTGATTACCGCACTCACATGATCCCACACCTAGCTTAGTCCTAAACCAGGGCAATCCAATCCATCCTTTCTATCCCACTCAATCACAATTTCATTGTTACATTACTTTCCCATTTACACCTAGTTCCTCCAACTTGCTTCTTCTCCTCAGCTTTCGTACCAAAACGTTCTATAAGCCTTTTCTCTCCCAAAATACGCGTCACATGACGCACACAACTTATTCCTCTTGATTTTATTACACGAATAATATTTGGTGAGGAACATAGGTCATAAAACTGCTCGTTTTGTAGCCTTCTACACTCCATTTCTCTTCCTTTACGGAGGAGGTCCAGGAATATTCATGGACGTTTCGATGAGGAAACATAACCCTCTTGAAAACTAGATTTTTTATGTGGCAACATTCACTGCTCAAGCACCATTATAATTACTATTTTCATGTAAACTGTCATTCCAAATTATCGGTTTGAAAATATTTTTCACCCGAATTTTGATTTACAGTTTCCTAACAGAATCCTTATGTATTTCTTTTGAAAGTGATGGAACAACTGTTAGAATTCCTCATAAAAATATCCATTGGGTTATCAATTCTATCCACAGCTGATGTTTGCACATTCAGAGAACAATAACATCACACTAGCGACATCTCAGTACAATATTTGACATATCGCTAACACGTCGTCTGTCGTACATGTTGATACTATGCCCTGGTGTATAGAACTTCTCCCTAATTGACGATTCTCATTTATTTTTCTGCACACAAAAGTATGAATATCTGCTCGTTCAGTGTCCCCCTTATCTCTCCCACCATGCTTTGCGCCTACTAAATCTGATCTGCACCACAAGAATTCTCTGGCCACTCTCTTCAGTGACCCTGCCTTTTACAGGCACCTCGCGTCCCACGTGCAGAATATCACGCCCGCTTTCTATTGTTTACATCGCACCAAAGGAATATTCCATGTTCTGAGTTTTGTGATATTGTTCGTAACATTATAAGTATTTAGGGTGAGGAGTTGTTAGCATCTCCCCCATTCCTCAAACTGAAGGACCAAACCACTTTGGCTCTCCAAGACGGATAATTCACTATATTCCCTGCAACCCTCTTTATTGGAAAACGTTTTTCCGTAAGCAAAATGCGGATGTGCCATGCTGTGATGACAGGAACCCAATTGACACTTACAATTTTCTCTTTAATAAAATCGATTTTTTTCCTCCTTTAAGTAAGACTGAACTTCTGTAATGTATCACAGACGCATCAGGTCTAATGACACATTCCTGATCTACCGGAAGGCGTTCTGCCGGGTTCTGCCTCTTGTTTTCTCCCGGAGCGGCGTCACCAATGATGGTTTCCCGGCATACTGGTTCCGTCTTCCCGACAACGTATTCGATTCTCCGGACAGAAACCCAGAAAACGCCTGCTACTGTCGCCCTAATGTGGGGCCTTGTCTGCCTTACGGACTGGCGGATTTAACGCCCTGTTACTACAGTAAGTTGACTTCCATCAGTGTAATGACCAACTACGTTAGTTTCCGAAGTGTTCTTTGCTCATTATTGCCACAGTGTACCTGCTGTCCCATCTGGAGGACAAGGTTCAGTGCTAATGGAGTAAGTTGACTTTTACAACGTAATGATGCGAGTTTTGTTCAGGATTCCAAAAGGCTTCCCACAAATAATCTGACTGTCCTCGAACGGACGTTACTGCTTGCTCGTGTAGAAAGTTGACTGTCTGCAGTGTTATCAGGAGAAATTTCATTAGGGTTTGTAAGGATTTATTTTCTTCTTCTACTGAAAGATAGTGACAAACCCATAGTTCGTCTGCAGAAAGGGAGATCTGTTTATCCGCAGAACTAGGCAAAGATCACCCATCTTAAATAAAGTGAAATGCCAACTTGATGCAACTTGGTATTTTTTTAATGTATTCTTAGCTCGACATGTTTCGGGTACATACGCCCATCATCAGGAGCATTAGATGTTGAGTTTCAGCATATGGTTTTCTGCACCGAGTTTTTGGATGGACTCTCAAGACCACCACCCATCCAAAAACTCGGTGCAGAAAACCATATGCTACAACTCAAAATCAAATGTTCCTGATGATGGGCGTATATAGTACCGGAAACATGTCGAGCTAAGCATACATCAATAAAATTACCTTGTTGCATCAATTTGGCATTTCACTTTATTTCGTGAGGAAGATGCACGGTCAAACAACCCTCAAGTTCACCCATCTCTTGTCAACATATGTGGGCGGTCTAAATATCATTATATGAACAAATGAATGGGTAATAAAAGTTGATATACAGGATGGGCCACGAAATAGTAGCCCCCTTCCGTTTTGCACGTGTACTTGTGATATTCTCTCTGGCTTTAGTATGTATATTGCCTAGAGTGTTTGAACAGTTAGTCAACAGTCGTGCTGTCACCATTTTGAGGTATATCCGATGTAACATAGTGATTTTGATGGCTGCAACTGCGTGGCTGATGTTGTCCTTCAGTTCCTGTATCGTGTGCGGATTTGATTCGTATACATTAAAAATTTCTACCCCCCCCCCCTCCCCAGGGAGAGGGGGTGGGAATTTCTCTGAGGACACATGAAAAGTTCGGTATACGAATCAAATCCGCACACGATACAGGAACTGAAAGACAACATTAGCCACGCAGTTGCAGCCATCAACATCACTATGTTACATCGGGTATACCCAACATGATTAGACGCGTGCAGCTGTGTATTGATGCAGGAGGCGACCACTTGCAACATCTTCTATTATAGTATATCCTTTCAGCAGTTGGCTACTGTATTCTTTTCTGTATTTACGCTATGCTACGGACCCGAGCTACTTTTTTGTGGCCCATCTTATATAAAGCGCTTTTTATTGAGGGTTAGCTAAAAACAATGACGGCTTAGAGTAATAATTTTTACTTAACAGAAAGTGGTAGAAGAAAATTTGTTTGTTGTTTGTTTTTTTGCTTCCCATAAATTTACACATAATTCATCTTTTTTCAGTTTTAGAATCCTCTCTGTTTTAACATTTTATAAGGTATGTACGTCCCACGTACGTGCACTCCCTATTTAAAAAGTTCATCCATTTTGTAAAGAAGCTCTTCTGGATAAAAATACCTGTTCCGAAATAAAAACTAAGGAAGGAGAAAATTTTGACTTATGGCTGCAGCGAACAGTTCGACAGAAATATTACCTGTTTCGCCATCACTCACAAACCTAGTCACATGACTGTTACTGGCTTTCGTAACACACAGAGGTAAATCTGGTAACTAATCAAGTGTACAAGTTCTCTTACTCTATAAGCACATATTAATTTAATACTTATAATTTTAATTTGAACCTAGTTTCTATGAGAGTATTTAGTTGCATAAGTAAAGTCAGAATCACTTCAATTTATCAACCATTGAAGTGATTCTACGAAAATGCACGGTGCTACAATAAGACTTAAAGTCAGACTATTACTCTGAACTGTTTTCTGTCTTTTCCCAAACTTTATTTTCCAGTAAGCAGGTATATGTAGTTGACGCAGCAAGTCGCTCTACCGACTATGCTACCCAGGCCCTTGAAAAAATTTATGCGCTGTTAAATTAACAAGTAAGCATTATAATTGAACAAAACGATGTAATAGCCTTATTAAACACTTGTTTGTGATTGAATCGTATACATACTTACTTACTCCATGGTGCAGAGTCCTTCTTGAGAAGCTAACTGGTTTGCAGCTAGTCAAGAAATTCCCCGCATTTCACGGAACCCGAAGGTTCATTACCGCACTCACAAGCCTCCG
>Ga0123357_10008063_pt1 | contig 13116 bp, 6 predicted proteins | sample TergutEmb28metaG_FD_89873 | JGI IMG/M metagenome (GOLD analysis project Ga0123357, IMG submission 89873) | Embiratermes neotenicus P4 segment gut microbial communities from Petit-Saut dam, French Guiana - Emb289 P4 | ecosystem: Host-associated > Arthropoda: Insects > Digestive system > Gut ...
ACTTCCAACCAACAACAACCCAAGAACGGGGCGGCCAATGTGGTAATCAGCGCTATAGTCGTGAACTCCTGTTGATGGGCATAACAGTGCCCGAAACATATTAAGCCTATCATAAGTATAATAAAACAATAAGAAGTATCTAGTTCGTTCTTATTCTTCAGTTATCACAACGATACAAGATCCAATACACATCAAATATTACCAGGAGTCTGCAGGGAGAATGTTATTGTCATTTGAGAAAGGCGAAAATGTCTCTGAAATATGTGAAAGATGCCACTGAAATAAATTATAGATATCGTAGGAATACGTGTGAAATATCACTGAAATAATTGTGAAATGTCGTTGAAAGTCATGTAAAAATACTTTTGCCTTTCACTTTCCCTTGTGATCTGTTTCTTTTCTTTATATCTTTCAATATTGTTGAAGCTTGAACGAATAAACTTCTTGAAAAATTTTGTTTTATGGGAAAAGTCTTTAAATTTACTAATTTTTCGTTTCTTTGAAGTGTGTCATCTTAAAATACCTTCATCAAAAGTTATTTAAATTTACAATCAATTTTCCTTCAGTTCGAGAGACATACGTAGGCATATATTGTGTAAAATATTAGTAACACTAAGATTTCTTTATGCTTGAACACTAGTTCAAAAACGTGATAAAGAATCAGGTTGGAGGTAAAGCTCCATTTATACTTCAGAATAAATTTATGTAACCTTGAGGGTTGTTTGACCGTGCATCTTCCTCATGAAATAAAGTGAAATGCCAACTTGATGCAAAAAGGTGATTTTAGTAATGTATTCTTAGCTCGACATGTTTCGGGTACATACGCCATCATCAGGAGTTTCAGATATTGAGTTGCAGCATATGGTTTTCAGCACCGAGCTTTTGGATGGGTCGTGGTCTTGAGAGTCACTGCGTAGGTCGTGTGTACGGTGCTGCAACTCAACATCTAATGCTCCTGATGATGGGCGTATGTACCCGAAAAATGTCGAGCTAAGAATACATCAATAAAATGACCTAGTTGAATCAAGTTGGAATTTCACTTTATTTCATAAATTGATGTAAATTGTGAGCTTCAAGCTTCGGTCACTTTAACTCCCTGTGATCGTTGGTATGCGGCGGGGTTATGCAGTATCAGTAAGGCGATTTTCTATTGCAATAAGTGACAATTAATACGAATTCAGCAATAGTCGACAAATATCTTCTGTGTAAAACGATCAATGAGCAGCATATCGAAGATAATGCTTTGTTAAAACATTGCCCTGTAGTATTTCATTTACTTGAAAAGTTAAAATCTTTCGCTTTCATATTCTGTTTGGCTTATGTCGACTCCAACGGAAAATTAATGCGGACACTTAAAGAGCTATATTGACTGTGTAGACCAAGGCTGGCCAACTTCAACCCACAGGAGGGCCACACAATTCGTAAGGACTTGCCCGAGAACCAAACTTGTGTACACATATATCGAAAAGTAAAGGTAAAGTGATCCCATTACAGGCCCAGTGTGGCCCAGAAGGTGGGTAGAGGTATAGTTCTACTCTTCCATGACCGCAAAACTAGAAGGGGTGAGTGGTCAGCCCCACGCTCCGGCCACTATTTACCCCCGGGAAAGACCCGGTACCCATTTTACAGGAGGCTGGGTGGTCCCTAGGTCCGGTCTGGATGGGCGGAAAATCTCGTCTCCACCGGGATTCGATCCCGGACCGTCCAGCCCGTAGTCAGTTGCTATAACGAATGAGCTATCCAGCCTATATATCGAAAAGTGGAGGACTGGATTAACTAGAATGATATTATTTACAAACAAATATTATTGAGACATTTCACGTGACCGAGGGCCGCATGTTGGCCAGTCCTGACTTAAACATTCATTTTGTAACGGCCTGATTAAATGTGTTTTTAAATGACCTCGTTAACGTAAACTTAAACTGCCATGTCAGTCTTAACACGTGTACCAATTGAAGTTCAATTAAGAATTATTTTTTTAACCTGCACAAGTAATGGGTTTATCATTTACTTCGCAATCCTTCATTCAATCTGTACGGTTTCCACCAAAAAAGAACGTAGGACGTCGTAAACTCTGTCAGGTCACGTAACGTAATATTTGAACCCCAATCAGAATTTTTGTTTTCTTTTCACTTCACCTGCGTCTGTCAGGAGTATACATTTTGTTACGGGTGTAACTGTTGGTTTCAGTTTTCAGTTTGAAAGTCGTCTCACGTAACTCAGGTAGACGAATGGATGGCATGGGGTAAAAGATACAATTTGCAGTTGTCAGTTCCGTACGTGCGAATCGCAGAATGGTTGATGGAGATGAATTATTAAATATATATATACAGGGTTATGCCGAAAAAGGCTGCTCGCACTGCAACTCATTCGACATGTGTGCCGCTTGTGACAGGCTTTACTTACAGCAGGCAGACATTAATTGCAGTAGGACTTAAGTGGCTTTGTTGAAACTCTCTAGGGAAGTACCAGAATATAACCTCAGATTAGGCCACGACCACATCCTCTCTCAAACTTTCCTATTCATTATTCACTAATCGTCGTCATATGAAACGCTATATCGTGCGAGTCACTGACAGCATCGACAGCGTCTTGCAATAAGCCAAAATAAACCTAACTTCATTACAAATGCAAAGCAGATATGATTGATAATATAATGAAGATAATTTTATTAAAAGACAGTTGGATGATTGACATTTAAAAACGCACAAGCCCCATACACCTACATCCAACGACACACATACACCTGAATCCCAAAATCAACTATAACCGACCTGCTTTACGTAGAGTAATACTTAAGGTTAGAATTTTAGTGTATCGTGATTACGGAAAGTAACATTATTGGCTAGAATTTATTTGTTTATTCAGTATTTCGAGGGTTATTTTAGTCAATGAGAGAGCTGCAGATGAAACTGGTCTCGACGTCTAAGGACGTGGAAGTAGAGGGGCGGATAATACGAGACCAGATCAGAGGAAGTCAGACCATACCAGACCAGATCAGAGGAGGTCAGACCATACCAGACCAATCTGTTTGGAATTGTGATAAAAATTGGAGGGCGATCCATTGCGCAAGTAGCTGGTAGACACGAAAGTGCAAGTTTTAATGCTGCTATCAGTTTTGTGTGTGTGTGTGTGTGCGTGTGTGTGTGTACGCACGGGTGTGTGTGGGCTTGTGTGTGTGTCTGTAGAGGCCTCTTCTAGTATGGTTGGTCTGGATTGGTCTGCTCGATTTAGGGAAATCCACACTTTACAACGCCTTCTTCTTTTTTTTCTTCTTCTTCTTCTTCTTCTTCTCTGGCTACACTACCCTAGAAGGATAAGCGCCTCCCAAGTGGCTCCTCCATCCATTCCTATCCTGTGCCACTTCTTTCCAAGTAATAATGCACACTTTTTATGCCATTCTCTACATCATCTTTCCATCTAGCCTTGAATCTCCCTTTGAGTCTTTTATGGTGTAAGTTGGCTTGGTATATTTTCTTGGCGTTTCTTACATCATCCACCCGCTATAGATGTCCCAGCCATCCAAGACTTTGGAGGTCAATAAAAGTATTAATGTTCACGTCCTTGTATAACCCTAAGGCGTATATTCCTATCTTATATTCGAAAATTAGGATCGTTATTTTCCATTCCCGTAAGGAAATGTATTGTATCTTTTTTCAGTTTATTTTTTGACAAATAGAAGCCTCCCTACCGGCTGATCCCTCTTCAAAGAGGTCTTAAGTGTTGTCTATAAATAAGGTCACAAGTCCGGAAGATGGGAGGTTCCGGATTGGACACACCTGTAGACAAATGCAAGAAGAGAGATGAAACCCACAGGAATTAATGTGACTAGACGTCCAAAGTACATGTCAGACGTCCAGAGATCATTTTATTACTGAAGAAACGTAGTAATATCTATGTCAGTCTGCGCTTTTGTTAAAGGGTGATTAATGCCACGTATCATTAGAGAAATCAGATAAGTTGCTTAGATTGTTAACTTTCTTTGCAGAAAATCACTCTGAAGAATGCTGTTTATTATCAGAATTACTTTATCTGGGCGTCATATCCACCAGGCGAAGCTCTGGTCATTTTGGTTACATTGTTACAACTTCCTGTTAGCAATCAAAAGAAAAGAGACAGTGGCTCCCTCTGCTACTTTACGTGGGAATTTCCCACCTTTGGTCTATGAAACAGAGATAATTACCTAGGTAAAAAGCCTGCCTGCAAATTGTTGACCTACTGCGACACTGACCTTCATCCACCATCGTTACGCTGGATTTGAATGCACTCCAAAAATAAGAGAGGCAGTGTACGTATAGCGTAAAATTGCGGCGCGTTCGCGTAACCGTTGTTGCCATGCAAAAGCAATAAGTATTACCTATGATGAAGGTGTGTGTGTGTGTGTGTGTGTGTGTGTGTGTATGCTTGTGAGTGTTCAGCCTTGGTTATCCAACATGCAATGCGCATGTGCCACATTGTCATCTGTGGACTACCCGACTGTCACATATTTTTCCAAATTATTTTAAAATAGGCACTTTTTCGGACAAAATTATTGTACATAACTTAGGTGTTTGGATTTTCTCTGCAACTCTGTGTGAAAAATTTCTGTTTCTAAGAAGACCTGAGACAGATACTATCACAAATACACATAGGTCTTCATATAAACTGCCCTTTTTTCTTGTCAGATTTTAACTAAACTTTAATTTTGTCGTCAGAACTTAGTAAAAGATTCCACTATCAAATTTCGCAAAATTCCATTTAGTGGGAGCCGAGTTGTTCCATGCGGACGTACGGACAGACAGAAAGACATCACGAAACTAATAATAGCTTTTCGCAACTTCGAAAAAGCACCTAATTAACGTAAAGAAGAACTAATTCCACTTACATTTCAGGCACACAATGCCGTCAATTAATTCTAATTTGGACCGTGTCCTTGGCGATAGTCTTCAGTAGGCAGGCAAACTTGTCACTGTCCCAAATTAAGTACCAAGCCTCAAAGACATGTAGGGAGTGGAGGTATCGCTCCACGTATTCTTAATCTCGACACTGGCTGAAACATACTAATCACGTACTAATCACGTTTAGGATCCTGTAAATTTATTCTGGTACCAACTGGTTGGAAGGGTAAGTTGGCCACAAGTCAAACTGTAAATTTGAATCCCCATAGGCTTCCCACCTATGAGGGCAAACAGTGACGGTGAATTTCTACTTTCAGTTCTAACAAAGAAAGTGCACGAAGTATATAGCTGGTTTTAACACAAACCGGAGATTCGTCAAAAAATCCATTTACGTAAACGTACGTTTCATTACAGTCTTAACTACATAATATATTAGTACAGTGCTGTTGACTCTTCTTTGAAGAAATTACAGTTTCAGATGACCCAGAAATTTATTGATTTTATATATTTTAATTTGTTTTCACTGTGTGCCCAAGAAAAACCAATTGAATCTCTTCTGGTCTACTTTAATACACTTCATATGTTCATAACAGTTTTGTGAAAGATACTTTCTGTATAATCTAAGTGCATCGAAGTAAAGAAATAAATATTGTGTTTATGGTGTCTGGTATTTATGTGACACATATTTTCGTGCCAGTAATTATACATGATTATTGTTATAGATTATTGTGATTTTTAAAATATTAACGAGTTTCTTAGAGGGCACTTGAAGTGTAATGAGTGAAACTCGAATGCTTTGGAGATGGAAATACATAGAATGAATCTCAAATCAACATAAGCCACTGGGCCCGTTATTCTTTACAGTTAAAGCAAAATTTTGTATTAAAATTTGAGCCGGAGAAAATATAAAGTAAAACCCACGGTGTAAATACAAATGTCTGTATTATATCTTACACAATAAAAATATTATATAAGTTTTGACATAAAACAAAGCATTAAATAATAATGGCGGAAATTGTAATGTTTACTGTAAATTAGAGAACACGTTTTCCCCAAACTCTCGTTTGTTGTCATACATCATTAGACTTGATGCTGATTTATTCATAGGACTAAAATTGCAAGCCATGAAGGTGTAAGGTGGGTGGTGTTATATTTCCACTCATTCTTTAACTCGGAATTAGATAGAGGTGAGATATCAGCCCCCAGGCCACGTTTGTTTTATACCTGGGAAACAGCGTCTCTTACTTATCGGCAAGGAAGCTGGGTGGGCCCCAGAGCTATTCTGGACGCTTATGAGAACAGATTAATACAATTGCTCGGTTTTCCATGCGTCATTATTTAAGAAAAAAAACGTATCAGTACCAATGATATTATATTTTGTGAAGCTAATAAAACCACATGTTATTTCATACCCATAAATTACTCTCCTCTCTGTTCCGTGAAGCACACCAATTCGTAATAGAATGTGGGTTGACTTTAAATTTACAGGTCTTATTCAGATGTTTCTAGTATGCATTAGTTTGTTGTACCTGACCTAAGAGTTTTAGCCGAGTTTTATTTCAATACAAGACGTCTTATTTTTTGAATAAGAAGCACGTAAATTCTCCCTGAAGATTGTGTGAGACACACCGAAACATCAGAAGGAAGATGGTATAGAGATGTAATAAGTAAAAAAGTTCATTTAGTTCGTGTAATCGGAAAGACGTCTAATATATGAAATTGCACAGGATGCAGTACTTCAAAATTGTATGTAAACAGAATCAGTCTAGTTGAAGAATAAAAGACCAGCTTGATGTCACTTGCTATTTTATTTCACTTCTTATATGCTCAACATGTTTCGGACATTAATATATCCATCATCAGGAGTTTGCGACTATTCTGTTGAATTACCACATTGGTCGTATTGTTCTTGGTTCGATGTGTGTTGGAGTTTCAGTGTGGTTGGTTTGGAGTGGTACCCGTGTTGCAGGCTGAAGCTACAGCCAGCAACACAGATACCACTCCAAACCAACCACATCGAAACTCCAACACACATCGAACCAAGAACAATACGACCAATGTGGTAATTCAACAGAATAGTCGCAAGCTCCTGATTATGTATATATTAATGACCGAAACATATTGAGCACATAAGAAGTGAAATAAAATAACAAGTGACATCAAGTTGGTCTTTTATTCTTCAACTGTCACAATGATGCATGGTCCAATAAACGTGTCAGTCCAAGCAGACTAGAAGGTCCATAAATAAAATAAGGACCGAACTTATGTTCGTCCTACTATTGCTTTCCCCAAGTACCAAAATTTCGGTACCATTTTTGTGGACATTAAATATTTAGACGGTCAAACACGTAAGTTTTCACACTATGCCGATGTGGTGAAGGTGTTGTCTGGTTTATGTACTGGAACCAGTAACACTTTCAATGCATCAGCCTCCGATTCTTGGCATGTAGCAGTTACATGCACACAATAAATTCTATGCATTCAAAAATATATGTTACATTTATTTTATCTGCGGTAGGAATTCTAAATACAAAAATTTTGCAATCAGCAGTCTCGCCCACTGACCTTACAGGCAAATGAACCCTTGATAATGGTGACAGCGAAAGAACACTTGTGCTCACAACGTAAGGAAAACATCAACGACTACATAATTATATCAACATCGCTTAACCCTAAGACCTTATGTTTCAGTGACAATTTTAAAACTTTATTTGCATAGTGTAGTATTTCGTAATCAAAAATTTTGTATTTAATTTTGTTTTTTCGTGTCAACTACGCCCGGTGACGGAAGAAAATTTTTAAATATCGCAGATTTGGGGGGGAGTATTGTAGCGATAATACATAGATATAATGTTGCTAAGGTCGAGAAAATTAAACTTTGATATTAGTCCGTTACGTAAAATACTGTTAGCCTTCATTACACGTTCATCTTATGCACACAAAGGATTCCATAAATGAATTAACAGTTTAAATATATGTGGCTGCTTTTATGTGTGATATAAGCTGTTTGGAATCTTTGACCATGGTGGGAGAACAAAAGCACGTTACATGTAGTATAAACAGTAACTTAAAGAGCAATAGCGTAAGATCTGAAAGCAATAACGTTAGAATGATGAAATACAAAGGAATGCATAAGCTACGAGCTTTAGAGGAAACCTCTGTGAAATGTAGAACATAGTCAGGGGACGTTGTGGGTAAAGGAAAGTAGAATATCAAAGGCAGCATTGAATATGCGAATTAGATAAAACGGCACGACTGGAAGTTTAAAGTGGAACCTAAAAAGAACAGAGAATAAATAGTGAGAAAGAGGAGTTTATTACATGTGAAAGCTTAGCTGTATGGAGGGAGGTACGAAGTAGGCAGCACTGATATTTGTTATTGTACAAGAACGTTCGTTCTGGCCTGCAGAGTGATTTACCGTAACAAAGTCTTTTCATTTACATGAATTTGTAAAACCGTTCAATTCATTGAGTAAAACTTGCCGATAACCGAGTCGCAAATGATAGGAATTTTCTCCGTTTGCGGGAAAATTCCCTTTAACGCAGGTAATTGAAGTTAAAGCTCCTCCAGACTAAAACATTTTTCGCTAGAGACAGGATTTCGTTATAACCAGGTTCTGTTATAACCAGGTTTCGTTTTAGACAGGCTTAACTCTGTCAGTTTTTAAAACTAACAATAAGAAGGGAAACCTAAATTTTTCTTCTCGTTGCACCGTAAGAAAACCCGGTTGTTTTTTTTGGTTGTATTTACATTGTGACTTTGTCTCATTCCTACTTCTGTATAAATTTATGGGGCGTCAGTGTGTTCACAGAAAGTTGCAATTAGCTCTTATCCAAGTCTATTTAAAATCACTCTTAAATATTTGCCCCAATTTTTTTCAGGTTCACTTTTAATATTATCCTCCAATCTTACATTGTTTACAGTTTTATTTAGAGTTCGGTAGATCAGCTTGAATTTATAGTAAATTAATTACCATGCGGTGTTCAAGATATTGCCTTATAATCACTAGCTGCTGGCTCGAGCGACTACACATCCGATTTGTAATCAGGGGAAATCATCGTCTAAAATTTTAATTGCGTCAGTGTGCTGAGTTAAAGACTGGTTTGGTTTCCGACATGCTGCAACAAAACGTACTGCTGCACTGCACGAACCCTGGAAGGAAGATCGTTCGAAGTATCTGTCCTGATATTAATTTTGCCAGTCCTGATATCCCAGAAGAACTGAAATTTTCATAAAATTGCTAAGGAATTAAACTCCTAATAAAGAGCTAATCCGAATTAGTGATAAACTCGTCTGGTCCCTTAGAACTTCTCTCTGTCTCTCAACCATTGATCCACCTTACTGGACATGTTTTGTGTCCTTTATTACTTAAGTTAAAAAAAAACTCCAACATGTTAAGATATTCAAGGAAGTGAATATGAAAATCTATCTTGTGTGATATAATTCGTTGCCGATCTAGTAGCGAAGTTACGACGTTTCGGAGGAAAGAGCTGTCTTCATTTTCATGATCGAAGGCAAACCTGTGCAGGAAGAAGTCAGAGAAATAGGATAAGAAAAACCGAAGAGCGTAACGCCTACACAGTGCTGGGTGGAGAAAGCTGTGCTCGTCGTTTGGGAGAGTTTGAGGCAGTCAGGAGTAACTGTGCAAACTGAATTTTGGACTTGCGTCTATAGGAAGAAGAATTACTAGACCACATGGCATCTCATCCAAGAAAAAAATGGTCTTGAAGGTTAATCTTTTAATTCTCCTATTTTTCCTGTTATTTGTTTAAGCATGGTAAAATGACGGAAGTTTACTCCGAAACGTCCGCAACCACTTAGAGGCTGCTCGATATCACAACCTAAAAGACCACGATCTAAGAAATCCCTACTATGAAACACGAAACATTTTTGTTGTATATTCGAAAGTTGTCACACAGACACAGTTTTGTCCATATTGCTCTGACTCCTGATGTATTGTAGTTCGGACTGAAAAGGATGCAAAAGAGGTGATCGCGAACTAACTGAGAATACTATTACAGCATTTGCCTGGCGCGACTGAAGAAAACACCAAACTACATCGATTAAAGATTGTGGTTATTGCTAGGGAGATTCGAACTTGAGACTAACTACAAGTAATTCCAGAGATCTACCGCTTCAGCCATCATTTTGAACACAGAGATTTTTATTTTTTAGCCTTAAAAGGTGTTATTTTCATTAAATCGGAAACCACAAAAGAGAGCTATGGATAAGGGGAACTAAATTTGCAGACACACTGTAAGACTTCATTCCAGTTTCTTGCCTAGATTTTCTACACTGAACATGTACAAAGTTTTATGTTGCATATCCGGTTAAAAATTCGCAGAAGTCGTTGTCTTGAGTTAAGCTGAACATAAAATAAGATTTATTTGTTGATTCTTTAACCGTCGCCTGCCGGTTATTAGTGGCACACTTTTTTTCAGAACGTTACCTTTTTATGGAGAATAACACTCTATATTATCTTCTGCCGTTTGAGTCAAAACTTGCAGGTCCACAGGTATTCAGGTTTCAGAACAAAACAACGTGACATTTGATATCCTACGTAAAATTTGTAACATAGCAAACATAATTTTTGACGTTTTGCTGACCGTGCATCTCAGTATATTTATCTCAGTAATTAACCTACTTGATGCACAAAATTTTTGTTTTACAATAAGTTTATTTCCTGTCTCTACATGTTTCGAGCACATTACACAGCCTCTGGTATCATCACACCTATAGGTGTGATGATACCAGAGGCTGTGTAATGCAATTTTGACTTCCTGATGATGAACAAATGTGCTCGAAACATGTAGAGGCATGAAATAAACTTATTGTAAAACAAAAATTTTGTGCATCAAGTTGTTTAATTACTGAGATAAATAGAAAACATGGCAGTATTAGATGTGTGCACTCTGACAATGACGTAAACATGAGAAGTATATGCAAAATTGGTATTAGGACAAAATTCCCAATAATCATCAGCTAAGCTAGTTAAGATTGTTACTTAAGTGACTTCGTACGTATATTATTTTAATACCTCATATAAATTCCGTCCACAATATTTATGAATATAATATAATGATGTTTACAAGTTCTGATAAGTCCTCAGCCAAACCAGGAAGGAAACAAGCTCGGAAGCATGTTAGGGACGCGCGCGATTTCAACAACATCGAGACGCGAGCTGTCATAAAGTTCCCCTCCCCCCTGCAAGGCAAGGCGCCGAAGAAAATTCACGCCATTCTGATAGAAACATTAGCTTGTTTCTTTCCTGGTCGAGCTAAGGACTTGTCAGCACCCCTGTACTCATGATTTAACATCGTATTTATTTATCTTTAACAATCTGCTAGGAAGTTAGCACAATATTAGCAGCGATGTGTAATTTACGACATTTGAATATTGTAGTATCAATGAAGTATTCCGCTTCTTGGACTGAGACCTCCATTACTTAACAACATTACTTCGCCTAAAGCGGTTATGTTGCCTCCGGTTGCATTCGAAAATTTCGTAGGCAGTAGTTTGCGGAACGCGTCAATTTTGGCGTCGCCGACATTGTTACGGAGCCTCTGATTTGAATTGCTTTTGTATGAACAAGTCTCCTTGGTTATAATACAGTGATCATTTTATATGCATTACTTCTGAACGTTCCCGATTCGAGTCTACGTAATTCATAATGCAGAATCACTCTCCCATTCGAGAATGTGTTAAATCTCTTCCATATTTTCCCATATTTATTATACATACTTGCGGTGGGGTGTGTAGTGGCCTAGTTCCGACACTGGAGGCTTTTCGAGGTGCCGCCTTGAATGTGGAGCAGTATAATTAAAAGTAAACAGGTAGACATGTACTTATGTACAGTGAATAGCACTGCATACCACTGTTGTTACCGCAGCAAGTGTTTCTGGTAAACACTATAAAATACAATTAAGAACCGTCGATCAATAAAGAGAGAAATGAGGAATTGCCAAGCATTCATTCGCTATCATCTATGAATTTATAACTTAACACTCCCAAAGGGTAATAGAAAGAAGAAAGAAAATGAATTATAGGTAAGAAAAAATTGGACTATGCACTTCTCATAGTCTTTTTTAAAACCTGTTCATCTTGAATTTCATGGAGAGTAAATTTAAATTTGTCTGACATCTTCCAATACCGATCCGTTGATACGGACATCGAAGTTAGGCCAAGTAGATGAATGAATATGTGGTCGCTCTGTCTAAAGCGTGGGTCTGCCGCCACTCACTAGCTTGAATTGCCGGTTCGAATTCCGCCGGTGGTATGGAAGTCTCTCTCTTATGAGTGTTGTGTGTTTGAGGTATTAGAGGTCTCTGTGACGGGCCCATCCCTCGTCCAGAGGAGTCCTACCTAGTGTGTGTGCGCCCTCGGTTCCTCAACTTTGAGGCGGCCTAGGCCTGAGTGGGGCTGCAGCGCCACATAAAAGATGAATTAAAATTTCGCGACGTTTCGGAAAATACTGCATTTGACATCTTCAGTAATGTCAACTACCACACACAACTCACTGCCATATATGTGTGGGTGTGTGTATGTGTTATATGTGTGGGTTTTGTAATGTGTGGGTGTTTGGACAATTGTGTGGATGTTTTGGTAATATGTGTACTGTGTTTTTATTGTTTGTACTCTTTCGTTTATGTATATTTATTATTATTTGTTTGTCTGTACTATCGTAAGGATTATTGCCACCAAGTGAAAAATCAATTGCAGTAAATAATAATAATAATAATAATAATAAATACAATGGAGTCAAAACAGGGATTAACGATATAAGCACCATGAATTGTAACAAGAGAATAGCTGCAACACTGTATTCCCTAGGGGCATATTTTGTCTCAGGAATATAAGTATAAATACCGTGCATAAAGGAGATGCCGATAATAATAATAATAAAAATAACTATTGACCACTTAACCTCGGGATGCCCCATTTTGACAAAGAACGAATATTTAATGAGACACGATAAAGTTTGTAGACATTTGCACTACTCAATATGCAAAGCCTTAGGCATTGAAACCACAGACAAATGGTACACACACATTCCTAAGCCAGTGTGTGAAGACGGAGATTTGCAGTGCTGTGGAATCAAGCAGTACACACAGACAGAGAAGTTATAGCAAATAGGCCAGATATAATAATTAAAAACAAAAAAGAGAAAACATGCACGCTGATAGATGTGGCAATACCCGCAGACAGAAATGTTGTGCAAAAGGAAGCGGAAAAGAAGTTA
>Ga0123357_10008064_pt1 | contig 13116 bp, 3 predicted proteins | sample TergutEmb28metaG_FD_89873 | JGI IMG/M metagenome (GOLD analysis project Ga0123357, IMG submission 89873) | Embiratermes neotenicus P4 segment gut microbial communities from Petit-Saut dam, French Guiana - Emb289 P4 | ecosystem: Host-associated > Arthropoda: Insects > Digestive system > Gut ...
AAGCGGATTTCCTCGGCCTTCTTTCGACCAATTGTGCGACCATCAATTTTCATAGAACGCACTATACACTAACAGAACATGGAATGCAATAGGGGTCATCAAAAATATGCACGGATTAGTATGGCGGTGGCTGGAAGCCGAATCCAAAAGGGGAATGGCGCTATAGCAGCCTCATTGGCGGCGTTGCGCCGATCCTCGACCTCGGTTCGCGCGGAATGCTGGCGGCGGCGATGTCCAGTGTCAGCGATGAGGAATATCGTAGAAGAGCGGCATACGGGCTGAGCTGTAAACTGGGTAGCGATTACCTTCATTTCTGGGCAGTATTTGGTCTGTACCCATCCGATCTTGTCAAGCTTCACGAGCTTCGGCGCGAGTTGCCGGAAAAATATTATCCCTCCTTCATCTGGATACCAAATGGAGCGTCCTTTAGAGATGCGCAGCAGATCTGCTGGGAGGAAATTCCAAAAGTGATTCCGGGAGTGACCTTCCAGTCGGCCTGGATAGAACTGGCACCCGACGCACCGGTGCTCACATTGCTTCCGATCGAAGCCCCCTGGTTGGAGGAATTGCGGAAGAATCAGGTCCAAGGTATACAGAACGCCTCGCATAAATACAAAATCAATCGTCTACATCAACTCGAAACAGAAATCCTACTCAATGATCCGAGGTACGATGTTGGCGAATCTCTTAAGCCATAACCAAGATGATGCAGGTCAGCTTGGAGGTCAAGTTAATAACTTGTCGCCAAAGCGGCTTCTGAAATTCACCACCCGGGGCGCGTTACTGACGCGTCGTCCAAAGCAACTCGAAACACTGTGGACTATACTATGACTGCTGGCACTCCGGAAGACGCAAAGAACATGCTCATCACCGCCTTGCTGGCGATGGACGTCTATCATCGGGACGTGGCCGGAGGGCTCTGGAAGGACGTTGCGAACAGGGGTGCCCCCACTTCGATCGATGACGCCAGATATACCGGAGACGACCGCCAGGTCGATTCCATCGGATTTTACGCCCGCACCTACGAAATGGATGGTAAGCTTTATGTCGTCTATCGCGGCACCGATGATGGCTCGCTGGATGTCAAAAAAAATGGGCGCTTGCAGCTTCAAACGCTTTTCACTGGTAAGACGCGGCGAAAGGGCGACCAGTTGAAAGACCTCAATTATGGCTACCCGATTGGCTTCGGCAAATTGGGACCGTTACACAAAAATGGGGGTAGTGGTTTCAACAGTCAGGCGTATGAGGCTATTCGTTATTACCAGGACGTGGCGAGCGGTGACATTGCGAAAAAATTCGACGCAGACGGAAATTTCGTCGGCTACAAAGAGATAGTCGTCGTTGGGCAGTCCCTGGGTGGAGGTTTGGCGGGTCTTGTGGGCTCGCTTTACGGTCTCGAAACCTATGTCTACAACACGGCCCCGTTCGAGTCGGCGGTGCTGAGCGTACTTGAGATTGCCTTGGCCGGGTTGGGTGGCCCGGATGGGAAAACGATGAGCGAATTTCTTTACGGTAAGCAAGCTTCAGAAATGACTCCGGAGGAGCTGGAGGAAAAGCTTGCCGCGACAACAAACATCCATGCCGCCTATGTCCCCGGGGAAGCCATCGCAGCCATGAGCATCCTCTCGCCAAAAATCATCGGCATACTCGATGACTACGGATTAGCTCCAGCAAAATTGACCGCGCTGTTACAGAATGCGTATCCTCTTCGTCCATATGAGTACGAAATTTCATTTTCTGACTATGATAAAAATGGAACATTGGGGCTTGGTGGCCGGCATACTTCTTCTACACTGGTTACACTTCTGTTCGGCGAAACTCTGGAAGATACGACGTGGCACGAAGCAATGAAGTATATCTGGCCAGGCTGGATTAACGACACTCTCGCATAAGCCATCGGTTACACGGACGTTGACACCGGCAGTGATACAAATCGATTTAATCCAGCTTCATACATGGCGGTTGCTATTGCCTATACCGCCGTCGAGAAGACAGGGCCGTTCGGGACGCTCGCGATTCGCGCTTTGTTCAATGATGCTAACAATCTCGGCCATGTGGTAGCCAAAGATGACGTTACGGCATTTCTGAACAAGGGTTTCTGTTGGGATCCAAGGTGGCCCGATCCGTTGTCATGGGTCTTGCCAGATTCGTACGATATAGAAACCATCGCGCAATTTCTCGGAGATATTGTTGTTGAGTTCGCGGGGGCGTTGGCATTTTACAATTCGGATGTCACTCAGTCGAAGGCCAGATTGTTGATCCAGGGCGTTCTCGATCTGTCGAGTGACGAAACCGATCTCGCACTCGATATTTCGAGTATCCTCTGGAAAGACGCGCTTGGTTGCAAGACCAGGCTTGACCCCATCAATATCGAGGAATTCGAGAGCGTCTATTTCGAGCGCAGTGCCGACGATGTCTTCGCCAGTATCCGTAGCGCACTCGGATTCAAGAGTGACGTCCACACTGACGCGGATACGCTTTTGGACCTAGCCGGATTGGTGTGGGGCGCGTCGACCAGAGATATCTTCGATCGACTGCATATCGCCACCAGGGACGATCTGACGACCATCACGCTCTCGGAACGGCTATATGATGTAAACTCGACGGCCACCGTAGATGACACTCATGTCGATGTCTATATCGCCGGAGATCACGGCGAGACTATCGCAGGGACGATGGGAAACGATCTGATTTTCGGCGGCTCCGGGAACGATACGTTCCGGTCCAACGGCGGTCGCGATTTCTTTTACGGCGGCAGCGGGAATGACACCTTCGTGTCCGGCTCGAAGTCGAGCGCCGACGACAGCGTATTTGTCGACGGAGGGGATGGCGAGGATATCGCGGATTACAAAGAAGCCGAGTTGGAGCTGCTCACCGAAATTTTCCTGCCAACCCACATTGCTGACGTTGACGGACTGTTTATTACCGTCAGTTTCGGCGCGCGTACCGACACCCTCGTCGATGTCGAAAAGGTCAACATGGGGGATGAGGACGATACGGTCCATATCGGTGAGATCGCCAGAGGGATCAAGGTCTCATTTGATCTTGGAGGCGGGAATAACACCGTTGTTTTCGATGACGTCGGTTCCCCGGATGTCGGTTTGAAGTCACTCATCTCCCAGGCCATCTTTTCGACCACTTCCGTTACTATTGATCTTGGCGCGAAGGCCGGCTCCAGCAGCACCGACACCCTGGACTTTTCGCAGTATGGCTCAGCGGTCTATCTGCGGCCTGGGAGCGGCGGCAATCTTGAGCTGTTTACCGGCGACTCATGGCTTCCAACGGGAACCGGATATTCATTCAAGGATTTTACCAGATTGGAACTGTCGGCTGACGGTGACGATCACGTAAGACTCACGGGCGCCGGGGCCGCGTCGCTCCAACAGGTCGACACCGGCAACGGAAACGTAATAATAGAGAGCGATGTCACCAATCTCGAGATCAATCTTGGCCATGGCAAGGACACCGTCAAACATGTTGCGCAGGGTACGGTCGTCAACGCCGGCGGGGGCGAGGACACGTTTTATGTGTCTGACGATGTGCTGCTGGTCGGCGTAAAGCCAACCGACCACATCACAATGGGGGGCTGGTACAACCTGACGGGCGGGATCCAGTGGGCGGGGCTGGAGAGTCCCTATGCCATTGGCATCGACGGCACGCGCTACGGTATCAATTATCTTGGCGATCTCGTAATCAAGGACATATTCGGCGATACGATGTACGTCGCCAATTATGTCGGCGGGCCGGGCGTCCCTTATGCTTATGATACCGCGGGCATTTTTATCGCAAAGGTCCAGATTGATTCCTATCGGTTGCTCGATCCGAACCTGCCGACAGGCGCGATTGATTCGCAGCTCGCATTCGGCAATGCGCTGGCAAAGGCCTATCTCGGCCTGTCCCTGTTCAACGCCGTGTATAACGGGGTCGATCCGATCGTGCTTGACCTGACCGGGGCGGGCCTCAACCTCATGGACACCTCGTCGGTCGCGCCGCGATTCGATATGAATTCCGACGGTTTTGCAGTGCACACCGGCTGGGTGCAACCCAATGTTGGCTTTCTGGTGCTCGACAGGAATGGCAACGGCCAGATCGACAATATCGGAGAAATGTTCGGCGGCATGGGGCAGGACGGCTTCGCCGCGCTCGCCGCCTTTGACGATAACCATGACGGCGTCATCGACAGCCTGGACGCCATTTACTCCCAACTGAAGGTCTGGGTCGACCAGAACGGTGACGGCCAGGTCGAATCCGGAGAGTTGGAAACTCTTGCCGGTCTCGGCATCACCTCGATCAACCTCAACGTCACGTCCCTGGAGAATACTTTTGTCGCCGGTAATCAGGTACTGGCGACCACGACGTTTACGCGGGCCGACGGTTCGTTCGGCACCGCTGCCGACGTTTCATTCCACACCGACAATCTTCGGACTGTCTATCTCGGCGATAGCAGCGTCACGGCGGAAGCGGCAGCGTTGCCGGACCTCAAGGGATACGGCACGCTCAGCGACCTGCGGGTAGCGATGTCGCATGATCCGGCGATCGCCGATCCCGCACTCGGGAAGTCGTTGATTTCTGTTGTGGAGACGGTGCTGCCGACGCTGGACCTGATTGATCTCGCGGCGCTCCGGGAACGGATCATCCCCATCCTGACGGCCTGGACCGTGGCCGTGCAGAAGATTGATTCCGATGGCCATCTGATTTCGGTTCCGCCGTCGGGCCACGCCGGCCTATGGGTCTTTGTGACCGCCACCAATCAGCAGGTGACGAATTTCGTTTATGAAGTCACGGACGCGGAAGGCAGCTACTGGAAGCTTGCAGATGGCGGCGTGGTGCGCGACGACCAGGGCAAGGCAATCCAACGGCCGACGCTCGCTCAGGTCGTTGCCCAGACGTCGAGTTCCGGTTCCTGGAGTCGTTTCGATGGAGCGTATCTCGACTTCTTCGAGCGTTACACGGGCAACAGCCTTCCGATCGGCGCCGTGCCTCACGACCCCGCTGCGGCCTTGATGGCGCTGAGCCCCCTCCTGACCGAGATGTGGCAGACGTTGGACACGCTCGCCTTGAGTCTGGCGATGCAGGGGCCTCTGGCGTCCTATTTTTCCGGCATCGTTTGCGATGTGGGCAGCAATACCTTCCGGGCAACGACGGACGAGCAGCTGTCGCCGATGTACGAAGCCATATTTGCTGCAGCGCCACCAGATGCCGCAGGCGCGGCCGCCTGGCTTGCACAATGGAAGCCGATCATCGACGTCATGCTCGGCGATTTCAGCCGTGGGGACGCGCTCGAAGTCACCTTTGGGTACACATTCGCCAGCATGGTGCATGCCTATGAGACCGTTGGTTTGGCAATCGACATCAATGCCGCCGCGGAGGTGCTCGGCATCCCGGAGGGTCTGATCGTCAACGGCGGCGGCAGTCTCAACGGGACCAGTGGTGCCGATATTTTCTATCTTTCCGGAGGCGACCAGACGGCAATCGGGGGCCTCGGCACCGACAACTATGTTATGGGGGGTTCTTTCGGTCACGACACCATCATAGACTTCGAACCGGCTGGTGGTGCGCAGGCGCCGAACATTCTCCGTTTCACCAGCGTGAAATCAACCGACGTCACCGCGTATCGCGACGGTGAGGATCTCGTGATCGACGTCACCGGTACCGATGAACAGGTACGCGTGGTCGGTGAATTTCATGGTGTTCAGCCTGGCCTGTTTGGCGGCAATCTGGCCGACGCCTGGGGTGTTGCCCAAATCGCCTTTTCGGATGGTGTGGTCTGGGATCTGCCGGACATTGCATGGGCTGTCGCCCCCAATACGGATGGGGTTGGCGGCAGGCTGATCGGAACACCCTCGATGGATGTGCTCGACGGTGGACGCGGCAATCACTTCATGTCGGGGGGCGACGGTGGAGACATTTATCTGTACGATCGCCTTGACGGGGCGGATATCATCCAGGTCGGCAGGACCGATATTCTAATCACCAATCCCAATTACGTCAAATTCGGCCCGGGCATTTCTGCGCAGGATGTCATTTTCAGCCTGGACGGCAACTCGGAAGATCTGATTATCCGGATCAAGGATGATCCGGATGACAGCCTGACGATCAAAGGTGAATTCGCAGCGACCTTCACCGGAGTGTTCGGCACCCAGTACCTCAATCAAATCCAGATTTTCGCGTTCTCCGACGGCACCTGGTATTCGTGGCTGGACGTCGAAGACATGATCATTGCGCAAGCGGTGGCAACGCCCGGGGCACCGATCTACGGTTTCGACACGGACGACTTCATCGATCCAGGTCCTGGTGGCGGGCGGTACATCTCTGGTGGTAACGGTGACGATATCTACGCGTTCGGTCTGGGATACGGGGATGACACCATCAAAGTGGGGATGGACAACATTCTCAGCGTCTCCCGCCGCAGTACGGTGCTGTTCAATGCGGATGTCGACCCTTCAACGGTGCAGGTCATCCGCGATGGCAATTCCGACGACTTCAGGATCGTGCTTGAGGATGGCAGCACACTGACGATTCTTCGTCAGTTTTCGACAGCCTTTACCGGCGTGTTTGGCAATATTCGGTTTGATCAGGTCAGCTGGTTTCAATTTCGGGATGCCGACAATACACTTTGGTCGGCCAAGGACATTGAACTGAAGGCGCTTGCTTATGAGACCACTGTTGCCTCTGACGCGATGCCGGAGTTTGATCACGTCATCTATGGTTTCTCCGATGGCGATGTGATCGACCCCGGGATCGGCGGCAATGCCTTCATGTCTGGTGGTGAGGGATTCGACACGTATATTTTCGGTCTGGGCTATGGCCACGACGAGATCTTCAGAAACGTGCAGAATGTTATTGCCGATTCTGATGCCATTCTCTTGTTTAATCCGGATGTCGATCCCTCGACGGTGAGCTTTGCCCGCGGAGGCGATCCTCGCGACCTGATTATCACCCTTGCCGACGGTAGCGAACTCGATATCATACGGGAGTTCGACCCCTGGATCGCCATCGGTCCTCTGTGGCTTGATACCGTATGGACCTTCCAGTTTCAGGATGCGAACCACACCGTTTTGTCTCTCACCGATATCGAGCAGATTATTCTTACGAACGAGTTGTCCATTCCCAACAGCACCATTGAGGGCTTTTACGCGGGCCCGGTCCTCGACGGTTATGCCGGGAATCAAACCCTTATCGGAGAAGATGGGGGGAGCACGTTCGTGTTCGGTCTCGGCTACGGACACGAAACAATCCTGTGCCAGCAGAATTCATACTTCGCCAGTCACTTTAACGTGGTGGAATTCGGTGCAGGCGTAACGCCGGACATGCTGGTGCTTTCGCGCGATCAGAATGATCTTGAAATCACGATCGCCGGAACCTCAGACCGGCTATCGATCCCGGAGCAATTCAAGTCAAACGCCATCAGTCCTGGGGCAATTCTGGAGTTCAGATTCACCGACGGCACGGTGATGACGCTGGATCAGCTTCAGGAAATGGTGCTGAACCAGAAAACCGCGGCTGTTGGCGAAGATATCTGCGGCTTTTCGGGTCGCGCTGACACGATCGTCGCCGGGCTTGGCGACCGATACCTCAACGGGCTCGCGGGAGGCGATACTTACGTTTACTCGTCCGCCGGCGGCAACGATGTCATCGACCACACTGCCAACCTTATTCAATCGCCTGACAGGCTGGTGATGCAGGACATTGCCTCGACCGGCGTGACATTGTCGCGGGCTGGCACCAGCAGCGACCTGATTCTCACGATGAAGGCCACCGGCAGGACGGTGACCATCAAGAATGAACTCAATTGGGGCTATGCCGGGGTGTCGATCAGCTTCTCGGATGGGGTGACCTGGAGCCGTGCCCAGATCGAGGAAATTCTTGTTGCGCAGCAGAGCGAAACTGCTGCTGAGGCGATTTACGGAATTGCCAAACATGCAGACACTCTGGTCGCCGGGCTTGGCAATCGTTATCTCAATGGTCTGGGTGGTGGGGACACATTCGTATATACGTCTCTCGGCGGCAACGATATAATCGATGCCGCGACCACCCTTCTTGATGCGCCGGACACGCTGGTGATGCAGGATATCGCTTCGAGCGAGGTCACGCTCTCCCGCAAAGCGGACAGCAGCGACTATATAATTATGGTAAACACGACGGGAAAGACTGTCACCGTCAAGGATGGGTTGATCTGGTCGACCGGCGGCTTAACGATCAGTTTCGCCGATGGTGTGAACTGGAACCGTGACCAGGTCGAGCAGATATTGCTCGATCAGGCGAGCGCGCGCGACGGTGGAGGGATTTACGGCTTCGCCCATCACGCGGATACCATCGTAGCAGGGCTTGGCGACAAATACCTCAACGGCCTTGGCGGCGGCGACACATTTATCTACACCTCAGCAGGCGGCAACGACGTAATCGCTGCCGCCACCACCCTCCTTGATTCGCCGGACACATTGGTGATGCAGGACATCGCTTCGAGCGAGGTCACGCTGTCGCGCAAAGCGGACAGCAACGATGTAATTGTCACTGTCATTACCACCGGAAAGACCATCACCATCAAGGATGGGCTGATCTGGTCTACTGGAGGCTTTGCGATAGTTTTTGCCGACGGCGTGCGTTTGAGCCGCGAGCAGGTCGAGCAGGTATTGCTTGATCAGGCGAGCGCAACTGCTGGCTCCGCAATTTACGGCTATTCTTCTCGCGCCGACACCATCGTTGCAGGTCTTGGCGACAGGTACCTCAATGGATTGGGTGGTGGAGACACGTACGTTTACACTCTGGCCGGCGGCAATGATGTGATCGATGACAGAAGTGGCACACTCGTGATGCAGGACATCGCATCGACCGCCGTGACGCTGTTCCGAAACGTGAACAGCAATGATCTGGTCCTCACCGTTGACGGCACCGGAAGGACGATAACCATCAGGGGTGAGTTGGACTGGGCCTCGAACGGGCTCGCGATCACCTTCGCAGACGGCGTAAACTGGAGCCGTGACCAGGTCGAGCAGATTTTGGTTGATCAGGCGAGCGCAATTGCTGGTGGCGATATTTACGGTTTTTCCCATCACGCTGACACCATTATTGCGGGTATTGGCGACAGATACCTGAATGGCTTGGGCGGTGGAGATACTTACGTCTATACGTCGGCTGGCGGCAATGACGTGATCGATGACACGACTGGCACACTCGTGATGCCGGATATCGCCTCCACGGCGGTCACCCTGTTCCGCGACGCCGACAGCAATCATCTGGTCCTTACCGTTAACGGCACCGGTAAGACGATTACCATCAAGGGTGAATTGGACTGGGCTTACAAGGGACTCGCGATCACCTTCGCCGATGGCGTGTGCTGGAGCCGTGACCAGATCGAGCAGTTTCTGCTTGATCAGGCAAGCGCAACCGTTGGTGCGTCAATTTACGGCTTTTCCTATAAACCCGACACCATCGTAGCGGGCCTTGGTGACAGATACCTCAATGGTCTGGGTGGTGGGGATACGTACGTCTATACCTTGGCCGGCGGCAACGACGTGATTGGCAATAATAGTGGTACACTGGTCATGCAGGGCATCGGATCAACCGAAGTGGCGTTATGCCATTCGACGGGAAATGACCTGGTCATCAAGGTTTTGACGACCGGCAAGACGATCAGTGTGAAGAACGAATTCAGTTCAACGACGAGTGGTCTCAGCATTGACTTCGAAGACGGCGTTCGCTGGTCTATCGGTGACATAATCAACATCGCTGCGAATGCAATTGACATTTATGGCACAAGCGGGGCCGACGTCCTAACTCTTCCTGGGGACGGTCGCACTGTCTATCCGGGACAAGGCGATGATACTCTGAATGTCACAGGCTCTGGTGGCAACAGGACCCTGTTTGCCAGGGGAGACGGCCACGACACCCTGAACAACACAGGCTCCGGCTATCAGCGCAGCGATACGCTCGGACTCGTGGACATCCTGCCATCGGAGGTGGTCCTCAGCCGATCCGGCAACCAGCTCACTATCCTGGTTTCAGACACAGGTGACAGCTTTACGATTACCAGCCAGTTTGCGAGTAGCGGAACGAACGTCTACGGAATCAACGCGATCGAGTTTGCCGACGGCACCGTGTGGGATCGGGGACAGATAACGGCGGCGGCGTGGTACTATGCGGGTACTGGCAACGTTACTTTGACCGCGTTGGATGGGGGGCAAACGCTGATAGCCGGCCCGGGCAATGATACGTTCAACGGTGGCAGTGCGTCGAATACGGGGAATAATACCTATGTTTATGCAGCCGGGAACGGCAACCTGACGATAAACGACCATCGCAACGCCGGGGTGACGCCGTCCAACACGCTGCTGTTCTCGGACCTGAACGCCAGCGATGTTGTGTTTTCGCGTTCTGGCAGTGATCTGCTCGTCGCCGTCACCGCGACCGGCAAGGTCATCACGATTGCCGGTAACTTCAAATCCACCGCCCATGATGGCGTTCAGCGGGTGCAGTTTGCCGATGGCTCGGTGTGGGACCGCGGCGAGATCACGGCGGCTGCGTGGTACCGTGCCAGTGCCAGCAGCACTGCTGTCACTGCGCAGGATGGCGATGCGACGATGGCGGCAGGTCCTGGCAGCAGCACTCTCACCGGCGGTGACGCGGCCAATACCGGCAATATTACTTACGTTTATGAACTGCATGACGGCAACCTGCTGATCAAGGACCATCGCAACGCCGGCATCACCCCCACCAACACGCTCTTGCTACCGGATCTCAATGCGAGCGATGTTGTTTTTTCGCGTTCGGGCAGTGACCTGCTCGTCACAGTCCCGGCGACCGGCAAGGTCATCACGATTTCCGGGAGCTTCAACTCGGCCAACAGTGATGGTGTCCAGCAGGTGCGGTTTGCGGACGGCACGATGTGGGACCGGGCGACGATTGTTGCCAGCGCCTGGGTTCGCGGGACATCTGGCAATGACAATCTCACGGTTCCGTCCAATGGAGTGACGGTCGACGCCGGAGCCGGTGATGACACGATCAGTGTCAGCGGAAGTGGCAGCGACAGGATCGTGTTTGCCAAGGGGTCCGGTCACGACACGCTTACCAACCCAGGCGTCGGCTATCAGCGCGACGATACCCTCGTACTTACTGATATTCGACCATCGGAAATCCAACTTAGTCATTCCGGCGATAAGCTCATCGTCAGCGTAACCGCGACGGGCGACACGTTCACCGTGAATTACCAATTCTATAATGGCGGAACGTCGATTTACGGCATTAACGCCATCACCTTTGTCGATGGTACGGTCTGGGACCGGGCAACGATCGCAGCAAACGCGTGGGTTCGTGGTACGGCAGGCAATGACAGTCTGACGGTGCCATCCGATGGCGTGACGGTTGACGCTGGCGCCGGGGATGACACGATCAGCGTCAACGGCACTGGACGCGACCGGATCGTGTTTGCCAAGGGATACGGTCACGACACGCTTACCAATCCCGGCTCCGGCTATCAGCGCGACGATACGCTCGTGCTTACTGATATTCTGCCCTCGGAAGTCCAACTTAGCCATTCCGGTGATAAACTCATCGTCGGCGTGACCGCGACGGGTGACACGTTCACCGTCACCTACCAATTCTATAATGGCGGAACGTCGATTTACGGCATTAACGCCATCGCTTTTGCCGATGGTACGGTCTGGGACCGGGCGACAATCGGAGCCGACGCTTGGGTTCGTGCTACGTCAGGGAATGACAGTTTGACGGTGCCATCCGACGGCGTGACGGTTGACGCTGGCGCCGGGGACGACACGATCAGCGTCAGCGGCACTGGACGCGACACGATCGTGTTTGGCAAGGGATACGGTCACGACACGCTTACCAATCCAGGCTCCGGCTATCAGCGCGACGACACACTCTCCCTTGCCGACATTTTATCCCCGGATGTTCAGTTCACCCGTTCCGGCGATAAGCTCATCGTCAGCGTGCTGGCGACCGGTGATACGTTCACCGTCAACGATCAGTTCTATAATGGCGGAACGTCGGTTTACGGGATCAACACCATCGCATTTGCCGATGGCACGAGATGGGACCGCTCGAGCATTCTTGATGCGACCTCGGCGTTCACCTGGTCCGGGAGTGTGGCCAATGCGACGCTGACTGGCAATGACTACGGCGTCAATCTCTTCCAGCTTGGCGGAGGCGAAGAGACTGCCAATGGAGGAGCGCGCAGCAACGTGTTCCAGGTTACGCGCGGCACGGACCAGGCGACGATCAACCTCTCACCAGCGAGCGGTTCGAAGAACGAAATTGATTTCCTCGGCGATATCACGGTTGAAAATCTGTGGCTTGAGCAGGCGGGCAACGATCTGAAGATCGATCTGCTCGGAACGACTACGAGCATCACGGTCAACGGCTGGTTCTCGGGCAGTTCCAGTGCGTTACAGGAGATCACCGCTGGCGGACTGAAGCTTGATAGTCAGGTGGCTCAACTCGTGCAGGCGATGGCGAGCTATTGCGCCGACAACCCGGGATTCGATCCGGCCAGTGCGATCGCCAGTACCCTGCCGAACGATAACGCGCTCCAGAACGCCGTTGCTGCGGCATGGCATTAGGCATCCTGATCAGGAACGTGTTTTCGAACAGTTGCAGGACGGGGATGCCACCACGGCGTACCCGTTGAGAAAGAGTAGAGGCGCACTTGGAAGTCGTTTACCAGGATACCGGTCTGCAATGCCTGGCGTTGCTGTTGCGGTTCCATCACGTCGCGGTTGATGTTGCGCAGATTGCGCATCAGTTCGGCGGTCAGCCGGTCGGCATCCATGAAATGCTCCGATGCGCCAAACAGCTGAAGCTGAAGGCACGCGCCGTCAGCGAGAGCTGGTCGGGGCTTTCGCAGCTCTCCCTGCCCGCGATCATCGAGCGGCGCGACGGGTCCTTTGCTGTCCTGGGGAAGGTGGGCGCTGAGGACGTCCTCATCCACGACCCCACGATCAATCGCCCGCAGGTCGTCAAGCGCGCCGATTTCGAGCCGAGCTGGGCCGGCCGGGTCGTGCTGATGACGCGACGCGCTTCGTTATCTGATCTGGCACGGCACTTCGACGTCACCTGGTTTTTACAGGCGATGCACAAGTACCGCCGACTGCTCGGCGAGGT
>Ga0123357_10008065_pt1 | contig 13116 bp, 9 predicted proteins | sample TergutEmb28metaG_FD_89873 | JGI IMG/M metagenome (GOLD analysis project Ga0123357, IMG submission 89873) | Embiratermes neotenicus P4 segment gut microbial communities from Petit-Saut dam, French Guiana - Emb289 P4 | ecosystem: Host-associated > Arthropoda: Insects > Digestive system > Gut ...
TGCTGAGTCGCCGTGAGAAGTTGGATTATGCGAGGTTCCGTGCGATGGGTTTGAAGATCGGCTCTGGCCCGACGGAGTCCGGCTGCAAGTCTGAGTCACGTCGTTTGAAGGGCGTGGGTATGCACCCCGCGTGACCAGACGATGGTGGCGGCGCCCATCGCGGGGCTGGGAAGGGTGGCGGGGCGAATGGTGGGAGGGACGAAGCATCGGGGAACGCGGCGTAGGAATTCGCGAGACATGTCGTCTTGGATGAGGTCGACGATGGCGACGCCCAGGCCGCCGCCGATGACGATCACGTCGGGATCGATGACCGCGGCGGCGGCGGCGGCGATGTGGCCCAGCCATTTGGCGAGGCGTGAGATAGCGGCACAGGCGACGGAGTCTTGGGCGCGGGCGGCTTGGAGAATCTGGGCGGAGGCCAGATCGGGGGTGTCGGAGAGAACGGAGCGTAGCGATTTTTGGGCGAGAATGTCGCGGGCGGCGTTGACCAAGCCGGGGCCGGAGCAGACGGTTTCGGCGCAGCCGCGGTGTCCGCAGCGGCACATGAGGCCGTGGTCGGGGTCGAGCGAATAGTGGCCGAGGTCGGTGAAGGAGTGGGCGCCGGTGATGAGTTTTCCGCCAGCGACGATGCCGGAACCCAGGCCCGAGCCGACGGTCAGGAGGATGTAGTCGCGGCTACCGACGGCGCTGCCGAAGTACCCTTCGCCGACGGCGTTGACGTTGGCGTCGTTTTCGACGACAACGGGCAGATCGTGCAGGCGAGAGGCGACTTCATCGGCGAGCGGGACATTTTTCCATTGCAAATTGACGGCCCCCTGAACGATACCGCGAGCAGAATCGATGATGCCCGGCGAGCCGATGCCCACACCGAGGATTTTTTCATGGGGGGGGGGCGTCGTGGCACGCAGCGCATTTGCTTCGGCGGCGATGCGATCGAAAACGGCAGCAGGGCCTTGGTCCACGCGAGTTTCACACTGGCGAGATGTGAGCACCTTGCCGTCACGGGTAACGAGAGCGGAGGCGATCTTGGTGGCGCCCAGGTCGACGCCGATGGCGAGAGAAGACGACATAAATCAGCTCCAAACGAAAAAGGTTCTCACAGAGGACACCGAGGACACGGAGACGATGGGAATTAGACACAGACAGACACAGACATGTTTTGAATTTGGAACATTCGAATTTTAAATTTGATTCGAATTTCGAGTTTCGAACTTCGAATTTAAGTCTCTGTGTCCTCTGTGAGAACCCGTTTCGTTACAAGTGTTTTGGGGCGAGATTGAAGGTTTTGTCGTTGTCACGGTTTTTGGCGCGTTCGCGGCCGGGCATGTTGAGGCTTACACCGATAGGGGCGTCGCCGACGGCGGCTTGCAAACGCATACAGGTCTCGACGACCAGCGAGTTCCAGAGCAGGGCGCCAATGACGGTGGAACTGGGGCCTGCTTTCCATTCCTGGCCGGGGATGGCGATGAGGCCGTCGCCGGCGACGCCGCCGTTGTCGAGGGCATAGTCGCAGATTTCAGCAAGGCGGCGGCCGAGATTGGAAAGAGGAGCAACCTTGGCGAAAATTTGCGAGCCGATGGTGGCGGTGACGATGCCGCGATTCTTGGCCTCAAGAGCCATTTCGACGGGGAGGTGGTTGACACCGGAATTGGAGTAGATGAAGAGGAGTTCGCCGGGGCGGATGCCGGCGCGGTCGAGGAGGTCGGCGGCGAGGCCGGGAGTACGCTCGACCTTGGCTTCCATGGGGATGGATTCGTGGAGCATGAGGGCGGTGTAGAAGATGGGGACGACGGATTGGAGTCCGCCGGCGCGGGCGTAGCCTTCCTCGGCGAGCATGTGGGAGTGGCCGGTGCCGAAGACGTAGATGCGCCCATGATTGAGAATAACCTCCGCCATTTTTTCGGCGAGCTTGAGGAGGGTGGGCCGTTGGGATTGATAGACGCGTTGCTGGGTTTCGGCGATGGCGTGGAAGTAAGCGTCGATGCCGGTGCCGGCGGGAAAAGAGGTAGTTTCCATGAGACTCCTTAATTCTATTTCTCTTCGATGGCTTTTAGAAGTTCGCGGGTTTTAAGGGTGCTGGGATGATCTTTGCCCAGCACTTCTTCTTTGAATTTCAGCACGGCCTGGCATTCCGCTTCTGCTTCGGCGTGTTTATTTTGACAATAGAGCGTGACCGCCAGATTGTTGCGGGTGGCAAGCGTGTCGGGATGTTTGGCCCCCAGAACCTCTTCCTGCAGTTTCAGCACGGCTCGATATTCCGCTTCCGCCTGCGCGTAATGCCCTTGCTCCTGAATCGCTCTGGCCAAATTGTAGCGACCGGCCAGCGTCGACGGATTTTTCGCCCCCAGCACCTTTTCTTTCAGCTTCAGCAGCACTTGATACGCCGCCTCCGCCTCGGCATATTTCCCCCGCGCATAGAGCACGCCGCACAAACTGTTGTAGCTGTCAAGCGTCGCGGGATGAATGGTCCCCAACACTTCTTCCCGCAGTTGCAGCACCACGCGATGCTCCGCTTCCGCCTCGTCATACTTGCCCTGGGATTTCAGCACGTTGCCCAATTTACTCCGACTGACAAGCGTTTCGATATTCTTCGCCCCCAGACTTTCTTCCTGCTGTCGCACTACCCTTCGCAAAATCTCTTCCGCTTCACCGTAACGCCTCGCATCACTCAATGCATAGGCCAGCGCATACTCGATTTCCGCCCACCGAACCGGCCTTTGCTTCTGATCAGTGTATTGCGCCGCCTTTCGAAAATGTTCAATCGCCGCCTCATAACGAAACGTCTTCTCCGCCGCCCATCCGGCCTTTTCATAGCTCGCGATCATCTGCGCCGTTCGTTGCTTGTTTTCCTGTTCCGCGCTTTCCAAAAAAAACGTTTCTGCCTCGTCAAAATGTTCCAAGGCATAGGCGGCATTGGCCTGCTCTAACAGAGAGGAGGCGGGATCGTCTTTTATTTTTTTGGCAAATTCGGGCAGCTTGTGGGCAATCGTGCCCGCGGGTAAGCCGTATTGCTTCTCCAACTCCGCATAAACTTCTGCCCGGATTTCCTCTCGATTTTGCTTTCCCCCTCCCCCTCCTCCTCCTGCCAAGCTTTGCTCTTTGCTAGCCTCAACCTTTGCCAGCCTGTCGAGAACTTCCTTTTGCCATTGCTTGTCTTCTTCGTGTTGTTGGGCGGATTGTGTCGCGGCATTCGCTTCCTGCTGGAGTGTGTGCGAGTTGGGCACAATCCATACCACAATCGACACGACGATTCCCAGAACGGCCAGGACGATTCCAAGAACGGTCAAATCGCGGACTTTTTGGATCGCCAGGAACATCGGGGCAAGCCAGCCGGGCATTTTGGGTGTTTTTTGCTTGGGTGGCGGCGACTCAGGTGTGGGAGGGGTTGAGGTGGTGGTGAGGACTTGCACGCCGCTGGATGGATCGGGAGGATCGGGGGGCATTGAAACCTCTTTTCGCCTGAATTTCATGGGTTCGTGCGGTTCATCGTTTTCCGACGGTTCGCGCGGGAAGGCGAAACTGCGATAAATCCATTATAATTTATCCTAAAAGGATGCGTTGTACCACAACGAACGGCAGGCAAGCCCGCCGGCTAACTAACCGAAAAGGATGCAGGATGAAAATTCAATCAATTGCGGCCTATCAGATTTATGATTCGCGGGGAGTGCCGACGATTGAGGCGGAAGTGACGCTAGAAAATGGGATGCGAGGGTATGGGACGGTGCCGTCGGGAGCATCGACGGGACAGTTTGAGACGCTGGAACTGCGAGATAAGGATAGGACGAAGTTTCGCGGGAAGTCGGTGTTCAAGGCGATTGGGAATGTGGAACGGGAGATTGCCCCAGTGATCGTCGGCAGAGACGCATTCGACCAGGAAGGAATCGATCGGCAGATGGTGGAACTGGACGGCACCCCGAGCAAAAGTCGACTCGGAGCAAACGCGATTCTGTCGGTGTCGATGGCAGTAGCTAACGCGGCAGCAAAAGCTCGCGGCATAGCGCTCTTCGAATATCTCGGAAAGGGCGAAGGAACGCTGTTGCCGTTGCCGGAGATTCAGATCATCGGTGGCGGGGCGCATGCGAATTGGCGGACGGATGTGCAGGATTTTCTGTTGATCGCGACTGGGGCGAAGACGTACGACGATGTGATGGAGATCACGCATAACGTGTATCACGCAGCGGGGGATATTCTGCGGGAGAAGGGGAAGTATTTTGGGATTGCGGATGAGGGCGGGTATTGGCCGGAGGTGGGGAGCAATGAGGAGGTGTTTGAGTGGATGCTGGGAGCGATCCGCCAGGCGGGGTACACGCCGGGGAAGGAGGCGGCGATTTCGCTGGATATCGCGGCAAGCGATCTGTACGACGAAGCAACGGGGAAGTACGCGTTTCGCATGGAGAAGCGGGAGTTTTCGCGGGATGAGTTTGCGGAGATGATGATTGCGTGGTGCCGGAAGTATCCGATCGTGTCGATTGAGGACCCGGCGGCGGATGTAGATGTGGAGTCGTGGAAGAAGATTCGCGCAGCCGTCGGTGACCGCGTGCAGTTGATCGGCGACGACCTGTTCACAACAAACGTGGCGCGGATTCGGACCGGTATTGAGCAGAATCTGGCAAACGCCGTGCTGATCAAGCTCAATCAGATCGGCACCGTGACCGAGACGCTCGAAGCGATCCGCATGACGCAGCAGGCGGGATGGCGACCGGTGATCTCCGCTCGCTCCGGTGAAACGGAGGACGCTTTCATTTCGCATCTGGCGGTGGCGACGAATGCAGGACAGTTGAAAGTCGGTTCATGGGCCCGTAGCGAACGCATGTGCAAATGGAACGAAGTGATCCGCATCGGGCGGATACTGGGGCAACGGGCGAGATTCATTGGCAAGGCGATTCTGCCGGGCTGAGATCGCTATGAAGAAAAGTTACTAATCAACGATGCGTAGGCGGACGAGGTCCTGGACGTCGATCAGGCCGATGGGACGGTGGGCGTCGTCGATCACGGGGAGTTCATCGATACGGTATTGGTTCAGGAGAGCGAGTGCCTCGGAAGCGAGGGCTTCGTGGTGGATGTGCTTGGGGTTCTTGGTCATCAGGTTGCTGATGGGAGCGGCGAGCAGGTCGGGGGAGGGGATGTTTTTGAGGTGGCGTCGGAGGTCGCCGTCGGTGAAAACTCCGGAGAGTTCGTCCTTGGCGTTGATCAGGACGACGGCCCCGGCGCGGCGGCCCTTGACGGGGTCGCGATTCAAAATTTCCTGCAGCGTGAGCGTCTCTGGCAGCGGCGTGAAATTGTCGCCGATCTTGAATTCCATCACCTGGCCGACCTTGAGCAACTTGCGGCCCAACGATCCGGCAGGATGAAAGGCGGCGAAGTCTTCCTTGGAGAAATGTCGAAGTGACATCACGCCTAAGACCAGTGCGTCGCCGACGGCGGAGATGCAATTGACGGTGGTGGTGGGGGCCAGGCCGTGAGGGCAGACTTCTTCGATGGGGCCGAGTTCGATGGTGATGTCCGCGAGTTGGCCGAGGGTGGATTTTCTCGTCGCGGTGATGGCGATCAGGGGGATCTGCCGACGTTTGAGCGAGTCGAGGAGCTGAATGAGTTCGGCGGATTCGCCGGAGTAGGAGAGGAGCAGGGCGGTGTCGTTGCGCCTGACGCGACCGAGATCGCCGTGGAGGGCTTCGACGGGATGGAGGAAGTGGGAAGGGGTGCCGGTGGAGGCGAAGGAGGCGGAGAGTCGTTGTGCGACGAGACCGGATTTGCCGACGCCTGACGTGACAAGGTGACCGGGGAGGGGGGGGGGCACGGTGATGAGGTGATTGGGGGACGGCTCGTTGGTACGTTGGTGAATGAGCGTGATGGCGGCGGCAACGGCGGTATCGAGCTTGTCAGCAACGGCGGCGATGGAGGCGGATTCAGAACGAAGCACATCGCGCGCGGCAGCGAGAAGAGAGGATGCGAGATCGGGGAGCATGGTGGAGAAGATTATAGCGGGAGCAGGACAAATGCTGAACCCGCAAATCATCAGAACCGCAATCGTAAGATTGCGGTGCGTCGGATTGTGCTTTTAACGCGGTTGACTAAACGTTACCTGTATCGCCACCCGGCCGCCATTCGGTTCGGCAAATGCGGCAAGCATGCTGAAACCTTGATTTTGGGCTTCCTTTGCAGTCGGCGGAGTGGTTGAAATGATTTCAAACTTCTTTGCGTTTTCCGACTCAAGTAATACACCGAGCGTTTTGCCGGAACGGCTGAGCGTCGCGGTTTTACCGTCGGGCGAAAGGGTCACGTCAGCCTGTGTCACCATTCCCCAACGCACAGGCTTTGTAACGCCTTCAAGTTGATCGGTGATCGTTAATGTACCCTTGTCGCCGAGTGAGACAGTTCGTTTGACCGATTCCGCTTGTCCGGCATAGGCCTCCGTCATGTCGCAAACGGCAGTCGTCACGCCATGCTCACTTTTAAATGCGACGATTTTACACACGGCATTGGTGTTCTGAATTTGATCGCCGATGACGAGCGTGTTGTGGCTGCGGTTGTTGTTGCGGTAGTAAGTGAAGCGCTGTGCTCCGAAATAGCCGGGCATGTTGTAATCGTCTCTACCGAGGTCAGTTGCCCAGCGTACGCCGGCACAGTCAAACACGAACGAGCCAATGTCGAGTTGGCCGTGATTGGCCCTGTTGTCGCCGCCTTTGAAGCCGACGAACCATGCATTCGGATCGTTCCAATCGGTCCGCATGGTCACGATGTCCTGAATACCACGATATAGTTTCGCTTTGGGCGTATGTTGAAAATCGGTTTGTGTTCCGGCGGGGTTGTACCAGAGGACCTGCAACGTCGCCAGTCGCCCACCGCCGAGCGGCTGGCGTTCGTAAAACTTCCGCAGCCACAGTGCGTAGTCCGGGCGATGATAGAGAAGCGAGAGGGCGTACATCATCGGCGTTGCCTCGGCCCCTTCGCCGCAATCGGCGTAATTAAAATAGGTAAACGTCGGGCTGATCATGCCCATGTAATAGTCGCCCGTCACGTCGAGTCCGGGCGTTTTCAACAGCCCAAAATCGCTGCCGCACACGTCGCGCAAGGCCATGATCATCATGCCGGAAAAGGTCGAACCATAAGCCCAGTACTGCGGCCCTTCCGGGTACGCACCGTCCGGCTTGTAAACGCTCAAACCGTTCGGAGCACTGGCAAGTGCGCGATCAACGATCTGCCTGGCGAGTTCCGGTTCATCTTCAGCAACAGCCAGGGCCGCGATCGTCAAACCGCAATTGCAAACCTGGTTCCAGTTGTTGTGCGACGCGACCCACCAGTTGTTTGGCGTATTGACTTCAAGGCTGGTCTTAAACGCATGTTTTTTGATCGCCTCGCGAATTTCAATTTTATCCTTGTCTGAAATCACATCGTATAGCCAGTCGTAACCCAATCCGACCGCGGTTGCCATTTCCGCCGTGTCGAGGTAGTGCGAGGGGTTCCAATCTTTGAACCGGCAAACGGTCAGCATCTCTTCAATGGCCGCGTCGGCATATTCTTTCCTGCCCGTTATGCGATAGGCAAAAGCCAGGATCGTCGTCCGATCAAGACTGCGGCGACTTTGCGCAAGCAAACGTTTGCCATCAGGAATCAAGTATTGTGACACCCCGCTCGTTTTCGCCTTGTCCGCCTTTTCGATCAGAGCGTCGATTTGCTTGGCCAAAAACGCGTCGGTTTTCGCTAGCGTTTTGATCTCCGCCATGCGTTTGGGCGTCAGAAAAATCCGCGGATGTTCCGGCATCGGCGACGGCAGCTTGCTCCCGCCCTGCGCAAAGGCCAAACCCGTAACCAATAATAAAGTCATGACAGTCATGTAAGGTAATAGTCCCATTGCTCACCTCTTGCTCACTTCATCGCGTTAATCGCCCGCTCGATGTGCACGACCGCCTCCTGGTCCAGCGTGGCGATCTGATCGATTTTGTCCGCAATTTCACGACGTTTCGCCGCATCTTTTTCAACGCCCGTAAAGTCGATTCGCGGAAGCTTGATCGCTTCGAGCACCTTCTCGTAAGCGGCGGCGGCGGCGAGCAGTTCTTCTTTGGCCTGGCCATTGCGATGTTCGGCCACACTTCGCAGGTATATAGCGGCGGCCGTGCGGTTCGCGACGAGATGGCCCCGCGTGTTCCGGTGGTAGCGATCTTCCGTCGGTTCTTCCACATGGCGCAGAACCGTCGCCCATGCCGCCCATGCTTTCTGGCCGGTGAAGCGCCGGCCGCGCCAAGGCGCTTCGGTCGGACCGGCCTGATCGTGGGCCAACGCCACCGCTTGACGCAGCGCCGCCAGGTCCGCTTCGTTGGGGTCCATCGTCTTCCCTTCCAACCGCTTGCCGACCATGAGCACACCCCACGGCCAATCTCCGGTGTAATCACAATTCTTCACCTCGGTCTCCGCGGCGCATCGTCCCCAGACTGGGCCCCGATTCGCATCCGGGACACTATCGTAACCGGTGATGACATAATTGGTCGCATTCGCCGGGCAGAATGTCGTCAGCACGGGGCGACCGGCATCGATCTGCCTGACAACCTCGGAATGAATCTGCTTGAGATAGAAATCGCGACTGGCCTCTCTCGACTCCGGCCACTTCTCCGAATCATAGAACGGCCCGACCTCTTTCAATTCGTAACCAACCGCGCGGGAAAGGAAATCGCAGCTCAGCTTGAGCCCCCACGGATCCAAAGGCCACCATCCGACATCGACCTTGCCCTCCCATCGGTGTTCACTATCCGCCTGGAGAACAAATGCCATGCCCGAGAGCCCCATCAGCCGTTCATAACTGACCGACGCGGGAGGGGCGCCCGCACAAACGAGCAGCGTCTCGAGTCCGCGCACGTACCTGTTGCCATCGCCGGTGGCCATCGGAACGTTACTTATCCGGACATGACCCCCTTCGCGTTGCACGTTGAGAGATTGAGACATAAGAGACTTTCCTTTCATTTCGTCCGCTGACGTTTGGTTCTGCGTTGTTGGAGCATGGGGAGCACACATTTGCAGCACCTCCACCTTATCCGCCTCCATCACATGCTCCCCCACCGTCACCCGAACCTTGCTCCTCGCCCTCTCTACCTTCATCGTCGGCCCGGTGACCTCCCCCGTTTTCCACGCCTCCCACGCCTTGTCCACTGACTTGTCCGCGTTGCTCGCCGCAATCTTCACCGAAAACTGCTTACGCTTAGCCTGGACGTTCGTCCCCATCCTAAAGTAGTTTGTGGCCCCCTGCCCCGGCTGTACCGTGGTTAACCCATCGTGATACTCCATGAGTTTGTCATCGACAACCTCATAACTGTACTCCGGCTTCCCTGCGACGAGAGATCGTGTCCCAAACGTGATCACCGCCCACGGGAACGCCGCCAGCAACTCCTTCACCCCGGCCGCCGTCACCCCCGTATCGCTCACATCCACAAGGTCCAGCTTGAGCAGCCTTTTCAAATGCGACAGCCCCGCATCGCTGATCTTCGTTTGCCGCAAGTTCAACTTCCTAAGCTCCGTCAACCTCTCCAGATGCACCAGCCCCGCATCGGTAATCGGGGCATCATCAAGAATGAGGTCACGCAGCTTCTTCCATTCCGCCGCCTGAGCCAATCCTTCATCCGTGATTTCCGTGTGACTCAGCACCAGCCTTTCGAGATGGCCCAATCCCTTCAAATGCGCAAGCCCCGCATCCGTAATCTTGCTCCTCTCCCCCCCTTGCCTGTTCCCATTCACGTCCAACTCCCGCAACTCCCCAAACCGCTCGAACAATTCAAAATCCTCATCCGTCGTCTTGCCATTATGCCATTCCACCGCCACCACCACATTCCCTTCCCACTTCACCTTTCCCCCCTTCCCCTCAATGGCCTCCACCGCCGCCTTTTGCGCCGCGTCGGGACCAGGGCCTTGGCGCAGCAATGGGCGAACCAAATCTTCGGTGAACTTGACCAGTTCCGCATATTGCCCTTGCCCCCAATCGTTGGCTCTCACCTTCCGACTCACGCCGCCGCGATCCAGCTTGAAATCATAATCCCGGGTATCCGGTGGCGGAGGCATGATGGACGTTTTGGCTTGCAGCCAATCGGACTGCTCCAAGGCGTGCTGTAGGGTCTGCATTTGGCTAGCGCCGAGGGTGAAATGGACTTCCTTCCACTTGCCAGGCCGGACGGGGGGCCATTCCCATGCATCGGTGCCGAAGGTACCGCTGCCATCGGGCTTGATGCACAGTGACGCCCTGCCGGCCCAGATGGTCGGGCCGATGTCGATGGTGAACTCCTCGAAGAGCACCGGGCGCGTGGTGGCGGCATTGGCATTCGAATCCGCATGCAATCCCCTGGTCTGCGTCGTCGTCGGCTGTGTCGCCGCATCGCCTTTGTTATTCGACTGAATCGAGTACGCCAGCGGTATGAATGCGGCGATGAGAACCAACGCAATTCCCGCGGCAACAAATGCCCGGCTCGTTGAACGCTCTCCCGCTTTGCCCAGAATTCGCCGAAGTCGAGGCAGTAATTTGCCGCCAGTCGCCGCCGAAGCCAGGGGGGAACCAGGGAGGGGGGCGGGGGGGGGGCCGCCTCCGGTGATGCCCGCTACAAAAGCCAACGCTCGTACATATGTTTTGCGATCGCCGCAAATTTCCAGGGCGATTTCGTCGCAGCAATACTCGCTTTCCTGCGTAAGCGTGGCGGAGACCCACCACACTGCCGGATGGAAAAACAGGACGGTTTCAACGGCGGCCTGAACCATGCGAACCAAAGTGTCCCAGCGCCGAATGTGGGCCAGTTCGTGTGCCAGAATCGCTTGAAGCTGATCGGAGCTCAGGCCAGTCACGATGCTGGCGGGGATGACGATCGCGGGTCGAAGCCAGCCGATGACGGCCGGCGCCTGTACTAACGCCGATTCCAAAATCACCGCAGCCTGCTTCATCCGCAGGCGCTCGCCCAAGTTACGAAAAACTTCCACGATGCGTGGGTCCAGCGGCGATTTGGCGTGCCGGCGAATCCGCCGCAAGAGCAGCCAACCGCTCACATGCCAAAGCGAAAGCGACAACAAACCCGCTAGCCAGAACAGCACATACCAGGGAAGGCAGCACTCAATGAACGACTCGAAACGCAAAGCCCAAACAGACGAACTGTTGGCGGCTGGTTGAACGGCGGTAGGAGCGGCGACCAATTCCGGGGGCCACGGGTATGGGACAACCTCGGTCCCATACCCGTGTTCGCTTGCGGCACGGGTATGCGAACTGCGCAGACCCGTGGCACCCACTTCCTCAACACTCGTGAGAGGCGGTGCAATGACAAAGAACGTAATAACCGGCATCACGACGAGCAACCCCATCGCGCAACAGGCCGCGACGTACCGCACCTGCGGCTGCCACCGCCGCTGGAACTGAAGCACCATCGCCAGCAGCGCAACGACCAGCGCTCCCTGCCAGAGAAAATGTACCAATGTCCATCCAATACGCTGTCCCCAAGGACCGGTCAACAAGGACATGATCTGCTCGTTCATTGTTCGTCCTCCATCTCCTTGAGCAACTGGCGAATATCCTGTCGTTCCGCCACGCTTAAATTCGTCGCCGTCAGTGCCGCCACCAGTTTGCGGGCGGACCCGCCGAAGGCACGCTGGAGCAAATCCCACACAAGCCGCTGCTGCAACTCATTCTCCGGCACACTCGCCTCGTAAATCTGTGGCCGAACCGACTCGTCCCGCGTAAGCAGCCCCTTCCCATGCATAATCAACATCAGCTTGAGCGTCGTGTTGTACGTAATAGGCTTCACAACCCGATGAACTTTGTGAACCTGTCCGACGCCGCTGGGCCCGAACTGCCATAAGATGCGAAGGATTTCGAGTTCCCCATCGGTCGGTCGCACGTAAGACTGCTTCTTTTTCACAGGAACGCCTCCGATTATCGACACACCTCGGCAGTATAATGAAAGCTTTCATTAAGTCAATGAAGATTTTCATTATTTTAAGATTGCGTTACCATAAGTGCACTCTTACGATTGCGGCATTGATGTTTTCTCGCCTCCAAAACCAGGCGGAATGGGAGTGGTGATGCTGCGATTGGGGAAGTTGCCGTTCATGATTTACTCGCCGTCGCGGACGGGGAGTACGACGTTGCAGCGGATGTTGTGTTTGCATCCGGGAGGAGGAAATGGGGGGGGATTGCGGTGTTTGTGGGAGCCGTTTAATCCGACGCATCCGGCGGGATTCGCGGTGAGGAGCCGAGAGATTCTCAAAGAACGGGGATTGGAAGCGGCGCTGGAGTATCTGGCAACGGAAGGAACTGGATTCAAGCATGTGTGGCATCCGGGCGGATGGCCGTTCGAGGAGGGAAAAAATGAGGGCGGAGGACTGAACGATCGGATGTTGCTGATGGAGGATGAGGGGGGAGGCTCAAAGGTCATCATGTTGCGGCGGAGGAACGCGTTGCAGCGGGCAATATCGGAGCGGATCAGTCAGCAGATGGGGATTTGGCAGATTTTTAATGAAGGTGATCGGCAGCGGATTCGGGGGCACACGTTTCGGCCGCTGAATGTGGAGCAGTTGCGAATGGACATGGCGGTGGTGCAGGCTGAGGAACGGCGGTTGATCGGGTTGCTTGCCGGCTCAGGGAAGACATGGCGAGAGGTCAGTTACGAGGAAATCTTTTCGCCGACAGTGGCATTTGATGATGCGGTAGAGGTGGTACAGGGAATATTCAAGTGGCTGGGAGCGGGACGTGTGACGGACCGGGCACGGATAGCGGCAATGCGGGAAATGCTCGACCCAACAATCACCGGATTCAACAACGCGGCGGCATATCGGAAAATCCCGAATATCGAAGAGGTGGAGCGAGCATTAGGCAGTGAGGAAAACGGATGGGTGTTTCCGCAGCGATGAAGTAGTCACAGACAACCACCAAGGGGGTATGACACTTTAAGCGGGAGCGTTGGCGCCATCCAAAAACGCTGAAGTGATGCTGGCCTTGGAATCGCTTTATCAAAGCAATCCGTGGAGATAGATCGAGGCAATGGACGTCGCCTCATCGTCTCCTACTCTGACAAACGAGCGAAGAAGGACGCCCACAACCGCCAACGCGGACTCCAACGGCTCGCCAAACAAATCGGCTCGGGACGCATGACCAAAAAA
>Ga0123357_10008066_pt1 | contig 13115 bp, 10 predicted proteins | sample TergutEmb28metaG_FD_89873 | JGI IMG/M metagenome (GOLD analysis project Ga0123357, IMG submission 89873) | Embiratermes neotenicus P4 segment gut microbial communities from Petit-Saut dam, French Guiana - Emb289 P4 | ecosystem: Host-associated > Arthropoda: Insects > Digestive system > Gut ...
AACCTGAGGACGCGCCATGCCGTGGTGACAGGGACCCACTAACACAGTCACCCTGAATCACTACAACATATTACTTGCCATGGGATCTTTTCCGAGTTCTGAATGAATAAAACGGCTCTGTATACATGCAGGAAGAAAATAGTGCTCGCGGAGAAATGTGTTATTTCCTCTCGTGACAAAATTGCAAACCTCGTTATTAAATTACTTAGAGTCCTATTCTCAATAGTGTTACGCCAAAGAACTTGGCTACCTTGGGCTTCCGATGGTTCGCTTAGTCTCCAAGAGACAGAATTTCTTTTCGCTTGGTTTAAATATCTGTATGAAGGTATTCATACAGATAATCTCATTCACAGTCCCAAACGCTGAGAGTTCTGATCGTCCTTTTACAGACTGAAACCGACACTCAAGAATGTCGGCCAGGTCTACTGCTTTGCTATTTTCGATACGCTTACAAGTGGGGTGATGTGGTAGGGAAACATCACATTCTTTGTGATCTTGCATAAAGTCTGCTGGTTCGTGTCCAAGGATCCAAATCCTCGCGTACATTGGTAAATCCTTCATTCTTTGAATCAAGTGTTACTGACCACTGGTACCGATGCATCTGGGATTCAGAGCCGGGTTTCGCGTGTCTTTCTACTGCTGTTCATTTCGTTTTGTCAGACGTAATTTACCCTGAATACTAACAGATAAACGCGGCCCCAGGAGGTCACATATTAGAAACCTGAGAGCCAAAACCAGTTCGGTCAAATAGACGGAGCTGATCAGGTTCTCATCGCACGTGTTACATTTTTCTTCGTCGTTTTCGCGGGATTATCCGGGAGATAGCACAGAATGCCGGCCATTTCAGCTGTGTTATGTCATGATGGATAAGTGGAGCTTTGAAGGATGATCAGCACGTGACGTCGGTCAGAAGTGAAAAGTGATCCGAACTAAGTTCTGAGCATTAAAAAAATGCACATGCACGAGGACACCGCTGGGTAAAATTGTAAGGACTTTAACTTGGCTTCGGATTGGTAAGAAACCATGGTGTTGGTATCTGATCTATGGATGAAGCAGCAGTTTCACCTTGTGTACTTATGAGAAAGCGTGTCATTTAGCATGGAATTATAGTCTGTATACTTCGATTTAAGTTCTTCCTCTATCACGACGGGAAATCCAGCGATGAGACACGCAGTCAATGGCCTGGAATTGAGAAATAAATCGTGGCGAAGCTCGCTGCTTTGTTTGTCAATAGTAGATGGTCTTAACAGCAGCCAAGTGCCTTAAATGTGAGACGTGGGCAGGTGCCAGATGTCTTACACCTGAGAAGTGAACCACGTTTCATACTCCCGCCGAGGCGACTAGAAGTGCCTAATCTATCTATATGACGATCCTCGCAGGTAAGGACAGAGATCAATACGATCCCTTGAGAACATAGTAGTAAACATTCTTGAGTCTGTAAATGGTGGAAAATTTGTTGATTGGATAGCGGACTCGTAGGTACTGCAGAAGGTCGCTGCTCCGTTTTCTTGTTTACGAATATTGAAATAAACATATTTGAAGTCAAAGTAAAATAATCAGCGATACACACTACACTCCAAATTATAGTTACAATTTTTTCTTTTCCTTTCATATTCCCTTTACTTAATTTTAAATTTCTTTTTTCTTTCTTTCTTTCTTTCCTTCCTTCTTTCGTTATTGTTTTTTTCTGCATCTTTCTCTTTTCATTTGTCGTTAATGATTTTCCTTTTCGGTAGTCCATCAATAAACACTTACTTACTTACTCCATGGTGTAGAGTCCTTCTTGAGAAGCTAACTGGTTTGCAGCTAGTCAAGAAATTCCCCGCATTTTAAGGAACCCGAAGGTTCATTATCGCACTCACAAGCCTCCGCCAACCGTCCCCATCCTGGGCCAGCCCAATCCAGTCCACATACCCACATCCCACTTCCTGGAGACCCATCCTAATATTATCCACCCATCTACGCCTAGGTCTCCCCAATGGTCTCTTTCCCTCCGGTTTCCTCACCAAACCCCTATACACACCCTCTCCTCGCCCATACGCGTCACAATAAACATTGTATTAGATAAATCTCTATTAAGGGAATGTTTGTAAATGTAGAATTGTGTTTAAAAGTGTTTGAATAAAGTTTGTGAATGTTTAAAAACTGAATTTGAAAGAGTGAGGCTCTAGTCCATCATTCATGTTTGCTTATTTGTTTCCAATGATCTGGCAAATCTAAAAAAAGTTCTTGGTTCTGACTTGGCTGTAAATATTTATAACGCAGCATTCAGGGATGTCCTAGTTTACAGAAAACGGTGAAAGCAAACACTTCTGTCCAAACGAATTCGGCATCTGCTTGCAGTGTTTCACATTTCATTGTCTTTCAGTGATTTTGTAGTGAGACCTGAAGTTAGCATAAATTCGTATGTGCTATTTTTCCTACAAATTTATATTTAGATCGATCTGAAGCTTATTTTTCTTAAATATCTAACTTAAAACAATTTGTACCGTTATCATGAAATTATTTATTTGTTTCGATACTAACACAAAGCCAATTTAATTTCCAATGGGAAATTGTTTCCGTTACAAAAGCAGGTTTTCAATTTGGAGAATGTAATCCACGAGCACAATTTCTGTGCAAGTGTAACACCTTTCATATATAAAATTAGTTACAAATACTTAATGCATTTGACTAAATATTACTTACCAAAAATAAAACAGCCATTTGGCAATCACTAGGAAGTCTTGCAACTTGGTACTTTAGTGACCCTTATTTACTCAGACATTATCGAAAAGAATTCGGAATGCACACATGAAGTTTTCTGTTAACTACAGAGCAGCGATGTAAATTATCAGTGCCTTATATCAACCAAAATCTATCTTAACAAGAGAGGCAGCATGGGCATGACGTAACATTATGGCGCCTTCGAGCAACGATGATTGAAATGGAAAAGCAGTGGGTGTTACATATTCTGAGTTTGTGTCTGTAGCCTTAGTTATCCAGTGTGTAATGCCCAGAAGCCTTATTGTCATCTGTGACCTGCTTGACTCTACAGTATTTTTCCACATTTCCATAAACTGCATGATTGTCGAAAAGAAGTTATTGAATATAAAATGTGTTTCGATTTTCTCCGCAAAGTTTGTCCGAAATATGAGCTAGATAAGATCACAAATGTTTCTTGGTCTTCATGTAATGTGCCTATTATTCTTTTCAGATTTTAATAAAACTTGAATTTTTTTCGACAGAGTTTCGAAAAATATTCAAATATTAAATTTCGTAAAAATCCCTCCAGTAGGTGCCGAGTTTTCCCATGCAGACAGACAGACGGACAAGCATGACGTAGTTAGTAGTCACTTTTCGGAATTTTGCAAATGCGCCTAGAAATTGAAACCGGTGGTTAAGAAGTCACTGCCCTATACTGATATACCATTAATTCTAAAACGGTTGTGACGTCACTCCAAAACGAAAATCTTTCGAAAACCTGGAAAGCTGTGTTTGTGACGTCAACAGTGTGTTACTTACGCACAAAGCAAGTGTGATGTATAGAGAGACAAAAGTTACACACTCAAAATGGTACAGAAAATAAAGCAGCGCCCTTAGATTACCAAACCTGCATGTATCGATACAGACAGTCTCAAGACTTTGTTTCAGACCATGCAAATGATTGATTTTACAAGCCACTGCCACCACATCCCGCTGGTTTTGAAAATATTTAATCAAAACCAGCAGTGTTATTGTGAGATTTTCTTCAGCGAGAGGTTCAGACATGGAATTCTAAGAGGCAGCTTCGTCTTACCTACGAATCTGTAAGTACAAAGTTTCTTTTATGCTTAAACAGGTTAACTGACGCCCAGACAGCGCAGCTGGTACAGTGAACAGGCTGCGGGCGGAACAACCTAGAAATCGCACTTCTATTCTCGAACGGAAGAAAGAATCCCCCTCTAATTGATAATACTAGCCCTGAGGACCACCCAGATTCATATTCAGTGGGTATCGTCGGCAGGGACTGAAGTTGCCTACGCCCTGATCTGATGTCGAGGTTATGAATGGAGTTAAGAATGAGTGGAATTATGACTCCTCCTCACGCGCCAGCATGGCGTGAAAAGATAAATTTTTAGGCTCGTTCGCAAAATTGCGAAAAGCGACTATTAGACCCGTCAAGTCTGTCCGTCCGTCTGTCCGCATGGAACAAGTCGGATCTCACTGGACGGATTTGTATTAAATTTGATATTTGGTTATTATTGGAAAATCTGTCTAGAAAATTCAAGTCTCATTAAAATCGGATACGAATAACGGGAACTTTACATGAAGACCAATATATATTTTTTATTACATTTCGCTCAATTCTTCTTAGAATGAGTTTGTACAGAAAATCAAAACACATTTTCATTCAAAAACTTCTTTCGAATATCAAGCCGTTTATAAGATAATGCAGAATTTTTTTTGGCGCCGGACAGGCCACGGATGGCAATATAAATAAGGCGCATGCGTATTGCATGCTGTATAACTAAGGCTATAAACACAAACTCAGAATACGTAATACTTATTGTTCTTCCACTGCAACAACGGTTCCAGAAACGCGTCTCATTATTGCGTTATGTGTATATTGCCTGTATTTTAAATATAACTTTTATTATGTTCGTACGGATATATATTTTTTTAACCGAAGAAAGCAATAAAGTACTTATGAAAGACGTTAGCACTACACAGACATGCTGTTAACAATTACACCCAATATTGATCGCTTGAGGCATTAATTTATTGCCAAGCAACGAAACAACAATGAACATATGCCTGTTTGTGAACTAAAAAATTCCGGTTATATTCGTCCAGTAGACAAGAAACGCAAAGCACAGAAACTCTTATGTATAGGAGACCTAAATAAGAGGGAATCATTTGATTTAATTTGAACGTGTAAATATTTAAAGCAGTAAAAACTGCATTTACTTTTAGATAGAATCAGTAAATTAAAATTTATTTCATTCTTGTGTTATTTAGGAAACATTTCGAGCCGTCCAGCTTAAATGGAGCTAAAAGAGATTGATATTTGAAAAAGAATACTGTGATTCCAAAGCATGTAGCAGGAAGAACATAGAAGGAGAATGAAATAAATTATTCAAAAATGTAATCTCAGTTTAAATGATTTATGCCCATGCACAGATGATTCATTTTGACTTATACGACAAACAAATACAAACATACTTGTGTAAATTTATTGTATTGTAAACAGCGTAGCGTCCTCCATGTTTCGGCCACCTATTGTGGCAATCTTCAGGGAGGCGTTCTTTGAAGGACATCATATATCAGGTCATAATAATTTAATTTACAAACGAAGCATTTTAATTTCAAATAATATTTTAAAATCTATGTTAAAGTAAGAAATATTGATCAAGTTGTTTGTTCTGAGTTACGTGTTGACATGCTGTGTATATGGCGACACCATCCAAGTGGTGGTGGTGTTGTTTAGTCTGCTGGTTACGTTGTATTTTTCACGGTGTTATGACACTGTTTGCTGTGCCCGCAGTAGGTGTCCGCAACATGTAGGAAGTTATGTTGTTTATCTTACAGCAAATTTGCATATCTGCATGTGCAATAGTTGGTCGCGTATCTCATAAGGAAATCCCACTGTTTGTTAGACCACGAAGAACCCCAGTCAGGACAAGACGTAGCCTGAATATGTACAAAAGTGCACATACTTCGCGAATAAAAATTAGAGCCCCATCTAAACCAACATGCTCGGTATACACAAGTACAGATAAAACTTAAAATATTATTCTGTTTTGAATTCATCATCAGAGTAAAGTGTACTTTCCCATTGCTCAGACTTCCTAGCCTATAATTTTGTGCACCTAAAGTGTACAAGCAGACAAAGTGCGCATGTAATTGAAATCATATTTAAATTTAGCTTACGATTTGAAATGTTTCTTTCGTGTGAAGGTAATCATACAAGGGCATTCCAATGAACATATTTTCGTATTGGATGCTATATTATTATCATTACTATTATTTTTATCTCTTTGATACAGAGTGTTTGCTACTATATATACCTTCAGTGTTGCAGACATTCTGTTGTTACCATGTATGGTACATTTAACGCTATATATTGTGTGACTTTACATTTGTACTTTCCAAAGTATGTGTGCAGTGTCCGATATGGCTGTTTTCTCTAGTTTCTTTGATTTCATGCTCACCCGGTGTGTTGTACAGGTATTTTCTGAATGATTTTGAGGTGGTTCCAGTGGGACCACCTTTGTTTTTAAATCGACGTGGGCTGTATGTCTGTTGTATGGTATTATTATTATTATTATTACTCCTAATCCTCCTAATACTATTACTTCCTCTTAAATAAACGTACGTTTAGGAATTCTCTACGCTCGACGTGCAGAATACACTTCCAAATTTCCACGTAGCCGCCAATTGTAATGACTATCTTGTAAACAATATTCCACATGAAAATTTACAGAAATATTTACCTGCTACCTGTACAGTACAGTTCATTTGCCTAACCGCAGTTGTTCACTGCCTATAGCTGTGCCACTTAAAGATAACAATTTTACCACGTTTGTGTTTAACATCTACAAGTACTGCTTCAAAAATTGATTCCTGTTTTCCGAATACCTCGGCGTCATCCTAGGGGCCTATCTGCTGGTGTTGGTGATTTTCTTACTACAGAAATAGATATGCTTCGGCAGTATCTTAGAACTGACTCGAGGAATCAAAGAACATTATGTTGGCTTGGCTTCCAGTGGTAAAATAAGCGTGCTAAAATTCTTCCGGCCATCTGGTGCAGACTGGTTCCGATATCGCAGCAAGACCGTACAGACACACCAGACAGCGAGCTGTTGCTACAGCATCTATATGAAACATGTTTATACTTATTATTATTGGACGGGGTACAAGAAAAGTCAATTTCTCGCTCTCTACGTTGTGCATTCCTAAAGTGACGACTGCTGTAACAGTGTTTTTTTTTCGGTACATTAAAATCGGGTATGCAAAGTCGCAAAGAAAGTATGTGAAGAGTATAATTAGTAAACATAATATTTGTGTCTAAGAATACTGCCACTCTACTGGATACTGGTCCCCTTTCAAGTTGCTCAGTGCGCTACATTGTTTTAAATTTCATTCCATAAGAAACATCTGGTAGTTCCATTGAGAAGAAAGAGAACCACAATTTTATGTCTTTGTCGAAGTGACAACCGTTTAGCCATACGTCACTTCTGTAACTTCACTTCCATTGCGATGCCCATGAGGATTTGTAGGAATGTCATCTTCTTCTGCCTTATTATCACTGGATATTAATAAAATAAAACAACTACAAAAAGTGATAAGGCAAAACTGCAGGTTTTCATTTTATCGTATAAGTTGTTTTCTCTGCATGTGAAACTGGTCAGTTTTTCCTGGCGAAAGCGCATAGACGTTTTTGAGAATATAATATTAAGGAATATATTTGAATCCGAGACAGAGGAAGTAAGAGGATATTACAGAACAGTAAAAATGAGGAGGAGGTAAGTGTTTCTTCATCACGCCGGAAGGTAATCTTTACCGTAAATTAACCTCGTCATTAGCAGGTGAGTGGTCGGCTACACGCATTGGCCCCTTGACTTCTTGTGTAACGGCCAACAGTGGTGATTGAATATGATACTGGATGGGGCCCACAGCCTATCTGGACAGTTTTCGAAAGAGAAGAACTTCTTGTCCCCCACCAGGACCAAACCACGATTCCGCTCTCTCTCCGAAATAGGATGTTCCAAATTACAAGTGAGGAAATGTGTAGATAATACCAAACAAAACATATATTCTGTGTAAGTTCAAAAGCTTGTCACTGCGAGTACTTTTCTTTTTGCAGTTTGATTTGGTGGATAAAAAACGTGAAAAATTTTAATTATTTTAAGGCAATTCATCCACTTTGTGTTTCAGATACACACACACACACACACACACACAAGCCTGTAATCTTCACACACAACATATCTTTTCGGTAGGTACAAACACTGAGAAAACATATTTTGCAGTTCATAGACTGCTGTTTGGTTGTATTTTGATATCTGAAACACAAGCGGAATGAATCCCCTTAACATAAATGGTGCTTGTCACCAGATATCATTTTGGTGATCACATTAAATGGAAACCAATTGCAGGACATGCATAATACCTAACGCAGTGACAGATTTGCGAATCGGTTTATTCAGTTAACCTGAACGGGCAAGGCTACTTGAGAAACTTGCCAGTAGATGGAAAAGCAATTTAAAAATAAATTATTAGAGAAATGTTATTTGCAGGACCTTAAAACCTGGGTAGGAAATCTTGAATTTTATTGCTGGTTGCTGACATTCAATGCCTCGCGGATCCAGATGATCATCTCGTATTATTTCTCATTTCTTATGCTCTCTTCTTCACAAGACTATAACTCTGCCTGACATCTCCTTCACATGTTGGCCTGAAGGTTAATTTTCCCTTCAGATAGCAGCACATTGAGAAGTTTTGCCCCTCCGGGATTAAAATATATTTCAGCTCGTTAGACGTAGCTATTATAGTATTCAATTAGATTCCGAAGTTAAAAATCACTGATAACAAAAACTCCAACTTGACACAATTTCGAGCCAGGTCTATTCACCCCAATTCTCACAATTTCTTTTCCTAAGAGAAGCCTCGATATTATCATCCCTTCTCAATTTATATATTTGTTTTCCAGATAGTTGAAGAATAAAAGATCAACTTGGTGTCACTTGCCACTTTATTTCACTTCTTATGTACTCAACATGTTTCGGGCATTAATATATCTATCACCAGGAGCTTGCGACTGTGCTGTTGAATTGCCATATCAGTCTTTTTGTTCTCGGTTCGTTGTGTGTTGGAGAATTGGTGAGGCTGGGTTTGAGTGGCAACACGGACAATACTCAACGAACCGAGAACAAAACGACCGATGTGGAAATTCAACAGCACAGTCGCAAGATCCTGATGATGGATATATTAATGTCCGAAACATGTTGAGCACATAAGAAGTGAAATAAAATAACAAGTGACATCAAGTTGGTCTTATATTCTTCAGCTATTACAATGGTGCACGGTCCAATAAACATAAGATTGTTTTCCAGAGTTTGCCTGAAATTTTCTTTACGTTCTTTGTGCCTAGGCCCATAGATAAATTTCCAATTAACCACAACGTCAGGCAACATTAATCTACAGGATGATTTGTGTTAACCACGAAATTCCTCGTTGTGTTTGTCCTAAAGTGACACTTACAAAGATAAAAAAAACTCTGTTTTACTTATTGTATTCTCTCAAAATTAACACTGCTCTATGCATTGCCAAGTGCACCAATTCACGACACTTCTCAAATGGGACATGAAGGCCTACAAGTTCGTGGAAGGCTTGTCTTTTAAATGCAATACACACTCATACAAGGTCCCTAGTTTTATTTTCGTGATGGATGGTTCCTTCAGGTTAACGCTCCTTAAAATAGACCATGATCACTCCACTGCTAGCTTCCTTGCCAATTCGTCATACACTAAATGCACTAATGTTATAGGTAACTGCAGGATAAATAAGTGAATCAACAACACGCCGCCTCTTGCCGAAATTAGACATTCAGTCATTTGCACTGCTGCCCTGTATTCGGCAGATACCAAGCTCAAATCTCGATCCGGAGACTTCCTACACTGACTGAGATTTTCGTGCTTCTCCACAGTTCCACCAAGCAGGTGACGCTGTATTATCGTAAACTAAGTCACAAACACTTCCTTCCACATTCCTACCAGTTTCATCATTAAATAATTATCCAAATATTTCAATGCGCTTGCCATGCAATATTCTACTTCTGTAAACCAAGTTACGGTTATTTGTCACCATGTTCCGTATTGTAGGCAAACACATACTACAGTTAGAATAGCGTTTCAAGTACTCTAGGAATCAACACAATATTGTCTGTTTAACCCTTACTATTACTCTGCCATTCTTGCTGGCAGTCGACCACAGGAAGCTCGGTACGGAATAACGTCAAAACATGTTTTAAATTTTGTTGAAACATTTTCGTTTAGTACCTATTCTCTTCGTAATTTCGATTACTTTAATTTTGTTATTATTTTCATTTCTTTCTAGGTTGTACATTTAAATGAGCTCTGTTTCCTCTGTTGCTGCTCTTCTTAGAAAGGATAATTCACTTTAAAATCCATCATCACTGAGGTAGGTGGACAAGCTGTCATAAAGTGCAGCATTTTCTAATTTAAAGCCTCCTTTCTTCGTCATATATGGTATTATTAGAATAGGGAAAGAATGGAGAGGTATTGCTTTATTTTGGCAAAATTGTTGTGAAAGCATCAAGCCTTATTCCACAGCTATTTTTATATATATTCTTTAGAATGCCACTCTTCTGTGTTTTTCAACAACAGTGAATGTATCATGCTTTATGTTTGAGCTAGTGTTAGGTAAATGTGACCTTTCGGGCAAATTTCCAGGATATAATTCTTGCAGACTTCCTTGCCAATCGTTAGGTAAAATAGATCTTCATATTGACGGTGGGATATCTCTTTCAAAACCCTGGATCACTTCTGCTCCAAAAGTAGTGCGCAACAATGAAAATCAATATTACACTAATTTTCCGGTAATTATTATTAAAACTGACATGAAACTCACCTCTCCTTACTAACACACTACTGTCTGACACATCTCCCTCTGAGAACTAAACAGTTCATATCCACTGGTGACCTCCCGGCGCCCAGTACACAAAATAAGTTGAGCTCATTCGTCCGTAAATTTTATCTATGATAAGGGGAAATAATGGCACACACGAAAAGCACTCTCCAAGTATAGTACGGGTATTTAGAATTTCTGATATTTGGACAGTAGTTCAAATTGGTTGTTGGGTTGTGTGGCGGAAACTGTCATTCGAATAACTTACATTGTATAGAATGTTAATGAGAAAAAACTGCTGCAAAGTATGTGCAAGAATATGGTCGTGACAGGACCTATTTTGTAACTCCCCAAAATTACCTAGACTGACTGAGTAAAACCATTCATTTCTTAAGCCACAGTAGTCGATTTTTTGATCAAGTTTCGAAGTTCTAGCCTCGTGAAAGCAGAGCTGGACCACTCATTTGTGAATGTGGTAAGACGTTTACATTAGCTCTTAGCCAACCTACCAGCGATGTGCTTGTTTTAAGGGACAGAACGCGCCTGTTTTCACCAGGGTTTTTCTTAACGTAGACTATATTAATGTGGCACAATTTAGTACTTATGAGAATTTTATGAATACGTAAAAAACATGTACTTCATCTTTGAACAGTGTTATATTATTGAAAGACGAAGCCGCTTTTTGATTTCTGTGTGCAGTGTGAAACCTTTGACCGTCACCTAGCAACCAGACAAGAAACGGAAAAATGCTGTAGACGTGACGTAAACAAATCTCTCAATAAACCAGTAATATCCCAGACTCTGTGATGTTACGGTACCAAAAAGCTTCTTAGTACTCCGGCCATTCAGTTTTATCGATATTGGAGTGTGGCTTTTAAAAAAATTCATAGCAAATTCTTGATAGAGTTATTACATACCAAGGCAATCTGAAAAATCTACAAGTTTATCTGCAGTCAGTCAATCCTTTTTATTCCAACTAAACGCACATAATATGTTCAATACATATATTTATCGCCAGTTACCTCCTAAATGTCTCGATGTTTGTTACACCATCTTCAGGGAGACACAACATTGCAAAGAGTATATAATTTTTGAGCAAGAATTGAAATGGTCTCCCTGAAGTTGATGTAAGGAACACCGAAACATGCAGAAGTTAATTGGCGACAAAAACGTGTATTTAACTTAATATGTTCATTTAGTTGGAGTAAAAAGAAGTGATTGACTACAAGAATGGACGAAGTGGAAAGCTTCGGAAAAGATTATCTGCCGTTTTTATTTTGTTTGATTTGTTTTTTGTTTAGTAATAAAATGCGGACACAAAAAAGAAAATAATGCATGCGTTGGGACGGAAATAAATCCATCGTTGTTGAAGGAACGTTACCCAGTGAGGGTGTTTCCGTTGAAATCTTGCTCGTTAAATGTATCGAAGCCCCTTTGTTATGGAAAAACAGTCCGCAGCGCGAAACACTGGACTCTCCTTTTGCACTAACTCCAGAACGTCAAAACTAATGTTTACTGTAAATGTGAAGCCACAATGCGAGCTCTGATCGATATCCTGGCCCGTATCGAGTTTTGTGGATCCTTTTAAGGCCGAGTCCAGTCTAATGGAGAATTCATGTACAAAGTTGTACTCTTTTAAAACCTAAAGTATTATATTTGTTTGTTCACGAATTTAGCGGCAGCCTAGATGTACAATGCTGACCTTGTGGCTACAGTTTTTAAAAGTACATTAGTTCTATTTTATAAATTGTTATTATTGGTGTTATTAATATTTATGTTATTAACCTCATTGGCATATCCCAATCAACTTGAAAATAAAATTTTGCAAATTTATATATTCTTGAATTTGTCTGTAGATAAAATCAAAACTATGCAATTGTCCTATTATTTCAATTTTTAAAAGGAATGCGCTTTGCTGCGCAACTTGAAACTTATTAGCTTATAGTATTTTTTGTTTTTCATTTTGTATTACTTGGGCGTATTATAGGTATATGGTGTCTGGTCGGCAGTCTGATAAATAAGTCAAAATAAAAATGCAAGTGATCATGCAACAAGTCAACTGAACCAGCCTGTCTTCATTTAATAACACTGCTCAACATACAAAATGTATCCGTAACCAAACTAGTTGATTACTCTTCAATTCAATATGCTGAAACCAAATATGGCCTTAGAATTCAATTCTTGGCTCCAGTTGTCACGATACATGAAGTGTGGCTTAATGCATAAAACAGTTACTTGGGAAGGGATACATGTGTCAGCACTGCGCTCCCAGATGATGAGTAATGATTTCTGTGTATCATAAAAGGCACGAAGATCTAGTTCATTTCTTTAAAATGGAAAGGGTCCTTGTTGCTTGCAATGATATTGATGGCCTGATGCAAATACTCAGTATTAATCACAATCCTCTGGACTGGTGACTCTTTACAGACTCGTCTAAGTTGAGTCTCAAAGCAGTTCTCCTTCACAATTGCAACACCCTACCTTCTATTCCTGTTGGTCATTCA
>Ga0123357_10008067_pt1 | contig 13115 bp, 13 predicted proteins | sample TergutEmb28metaG_FD_89873 | JGI IMG/M metagenome (GOLD analysis project Ga0123357, IMG submission 89873) | Embiratermes neotenicus P4 segment gut microbial communities from Petit-Saut dam, French Guiana - Emb289 P4 | ecosystem: Host-associated > Arthropoda: Insects > Digestive system > Gut ...
ACGAAGTCTTATGTTTTAAATTATTTTATGTAAATAAATATTTTAATAACATAAAACAGTGCAAGTAGTTGGACCATATTTACAATCATAAACTATTGCACGGAACAAAAATGAAAATAAAAGCATTCTTTAATATTCTGAGATAATTATGTACAATAAAGGAAGAAATTTCTTAACGTCATAACAACATTCTTGCACATAAATAATTTGCATGCATAAAACATCTCTCAATGGAAAAGGCTAATTATTTTTACAGAACTGTTATGTTCTCTTCATGATAAAATGCATGTTGCTGGAAAATAAAACGAGCTTTCTACAACACTTAATTGTGTACATTATACAGTATACCTATTAAAAGTAAGTTTTATGGAATTTGAAGTACAGATGGGCAATACTTTAAATATCATGACAGAAGGCAAAAAGCAGAAATAAATTTACCATATCCAAATTATAGCATGTCCTGAAATGGGGGCATTAAAAAACATAGGGCCTCTCAGTGTTCAATGCTCGGTCTTCTGATCCATCTCATGTACTGGACAAGAATTACCTACCTCCAACCAGATATTAACCATTTTTACAATTACATATGTAAATTATGTTTACAAAAATGCCAACAAATAGTTTAATGCCAAAACCTCAACTCAGTTCTGACACAACACAATTTTACGAAATTTTGCACTAACAACAACGTTTGTGCTTATACAGACCTGAGGTGATCAAACAAATGAATCAGCAGGACATCTAAAGTTCTTTTTCTGCAAATTAACTACCAATTAAACTGAAAAGGATACACTGAATAGTCCTCAAATATAAAATAGGTCTACCTGGATTACTTCCATCCCATCATGCCACGCAGAACAATCGTGGAAAAATACGAAACCAAAAACATGTGTTACATACAGAAGAAAATTATTACAATCATGGCAGGTACTAAAGAGATTGTCTTCTGTAGAAAATTACTTAGGAAGCTTAATTTTCTTCTGTTTACCAGTGCAGTCTTACTTTAGCTATTACTGTATGTTGTGAAAAACAGACACAAATTCCAACCAAATTCAGGCATACACCACACAAGCAAACGGTACATACATGACCCACATGTGCCAGGCACTAATCTCTGTAGCAAAAAGGAGTTTACTATACAGGACTAAGGTATTCAGTATCCTTCCACAAATCACAATACACATGTATTTCAGCTAGCACTTAAAAGAGTATTAATCTATTATTTCACTCCTCTTACTCTATACAGGAATCTACTACAAATGAAAATCCTAATAGAGAAAATGGTAATGGCTCCACAGAAAATAATCCTTTCACTGAAACAGTGTTTTTACTATATTTTATTCTTGTACTTGAGCCCAGTATTGTAATACTTTACTAGTTCTTACACATTTATACTTTTATTTAAAATAAACATTGTATAGTATATATCTTGTGACGTGTTCTACATCCCTGGCTTCATCACACACAGGATGTATGGAATTGAATAAATTATAGTCTAATCTCATTTTAAACAGCAGCACTGAAGAGCATAAAAACCATCCCCAATTTCACAGGCTTCTCAGCTTCATCATGCTAATGCTAATATTCTCATATTTGATACATAAATGAAATACCAGATGATTGGGTTTGATACCACACAGAGGCCACAATTTAATTTCCAGTTTTACATAATACACTATCATATATATCATAAATGGTCACATCTACTTCGGCTTATTTCATAAATATTGATGTCTACTACAGCATATTCAAGGACCCTCAGTTAACATAAGTGGCACATTTCAAAATCACGTATCACAGTTCACAAATGTTTGTGTCTATTTTGTATTATTCAGTTACTGGCACCTTCCAGGGAACATTTCAGGCACGATCTGGAGGCTACAATCATATTTCAGAGCTGCTGATATAAACTTTGACTCATTTAATAACTAATGTCACTATTAATGAGTATTCCATAGCTCTTGAAACTTAATGGTACACTTTTTAAGGGCTTGTATATACAGGTACAACACCTACTCTAATTCACTTTGTAATTGCTGGTAACTATTGCAACACACCCCACATCCTCTTGTACTTATTAAGGTATAATTCATGTTAGTGGACATACCATTGTGTCATAGACTTGAAAAATGTAAATAGCACTACAACCATCAAATTACAGCTTCAAATATAAACTCAACTGTGCACCTGAGGTCCATAGCTGAGCTTGTCTGTGTATTTGAAATTGTATTGCTTGGTTTTAAGGTTACTTCATGTTACAATGTTATGTTTCACTATCAGTGGCACATTCCCCACATTTCAGCTATATGTGTCCAGTCTATCGCATAACATTTAGTCCACATGATGGGAAAACTCACAGCTTTAAGTACCTGCAGAGCATGTTTCATGTTGACTATCATACACACTCATATTCTGTAACTAATGGGGAATACTTTATAACTACTTGTAGGCCTACCTGTTAGCGCACATTCAGTGAACTGTTGAGGCATACTATGACACAGTTCACAAGTGGCACTTTTCATAACAATTGTTACGATGTACTACGGCACAATTCACAGCTGCTGGAAATTAAAAGACACGGTAACAACTGTCACCCAATATGGCACATTTCACCGCTGGTGGTAATTACTGTGGAACTTACCACAATTGTCCTCGGTATCAAGGACTCAACATTTTTTTGTAGATGCAAAGGACATTTTAGTACAAAACTCCAGGGAACCTAACCTCACAGTGATGGGCGTGTCCCTACCTCGACGAAGTTATCTCCCACGAAGCGTTGCACGAGGGCCGTCTTGCCGCAGCGGGAGTCTCCAACCAGCACCACCTTACATTCGACATCCTCCAGTTCCTCCGCCGCCTCCATCTTCTCCAACGCACAACCTTCGGAATTCTGAGCAGCTGGCCAAACTGCAGCCTCCATTCACGGCATGTGCTGCGCCCATGTGGGCACTGCCATCACTAGTTCTACGCTCGTACTGACATCTGAAGGCATCTAACGAAGTTAGCCCTCGCAAAGGAGCAGTATGTACGGTGCGAAGGTTGACATCTCTTCGGGGTATGGCGGTGAATATGTAATATCATTCACCTCACAGGAATGGAACAACTGCCCAGTCTACGTGAGGCGCCAGCCTTGTGCTTAATAGGTGTCTGTATACATTAAATCGCAGGTTATAAAGACTGATACTATTTATAATGGTTATATTTGTCTCCCTACACGTCATGAAGCCATATTGGAGAAGTAGAGGTAGAGAGCCACTCATTTCCAACTTTGGCTCTAGATAGAAGTGAGCATTCAACTTCACCAACGTACCCGCGGAAACGAAACACGGTACCCTAATTAACAAATGGCTGGGTGAACCCCATAACTGTCTGGGCATTTTTGGAAAGAGGAAGTCTCTTGTACCTACTGGCATTCGCATCCCGGATAGTCCTGCCTGCAGCCTAGTCGCTATACCTTTGACGCTATTCGCGCTCCCCATGTTAGAAACGACAGTAAACATTGGACCTGAACCATCTCTGATTTGCACGCGGTGAACTGGCATCACGATTTTCACACTCAGAAGCATTTGATTCTTAACGAAATTTTCTACCAATGAATTACCGTCATGTAACTAACTAAATATCACTTAGGCCTACATATTACTGTCCATCATGCGGCAACTTTCCAATCACACAAACCTACGTATTACAATGCCACCTACATGTAGTCGGGAATTCTGACGGATATATCTGTAGATCTCCCGTTTCAGATAGTGCTACACGACCGTTTAGCGGCATAAGTGGTTCGAAAATTCCTGCTCGTAGGCAAAAAATCGCAAAGCGCCATTGAATTCCCATTAAAATACTTTTAGAGTTCTCATATTAGTTAGGTCTCGTAACTGGACAAAAACTGGTACAGTTTAGGAAATGTGACGCGATTAGAAGTCTGACATCATGGAGTTCTAAAGTTATGTTACAAAGACCATAACTGACCAGCATTTCTTTATCTGCCAGCTGTTTAAATTTAATGTGGATCAGTTTTTGGAGGAAGTGCAGAAGTAAAGTATGGATGATCTCTGCGATTCACCGTGAAATTAATTTGACATTAATTAACAAAATATATTTACTTATTAAAACCATTTATGTTAATCAATACATCTTGTCGCCGATCCCAGTAGCCGCGCGGTCTAAGGCATGGTTCTGCGACTGTCCGCTTGCTGGAACTGCAGGTTCGAATCCCGCCGGGAGATTGAATGATTGTCTGTTGTGAGTGTTGTGTGTAATTAGGTAGAGGGCTCTGCGTCGGGTTGATCACTCGTCCAGTGGAGTCCTACCGAGTGAGTGTGTGTCCAGGGAGTGTGATCGCAAAGCTCCGTACGGGGAGGCCATGAAACGGAATGCGCCACAAAAACTATATATATACACTTAATTCATAAAGTTTGTTGCCACCAGAATCAGGAACTAGACATAAAAATGGTGGTGGTGGTAGCCGGCAGCTGCTATCTGTTTACACTTTGTGGGTGGTCGTCGGTATCTTCCCTCAAAGATGCATATGCATCAACTTCCGCACCATCAGGCGAAATTCTGATGTGGAAGGTTAAGGTTTCACAGTTTTTAGCTAAAGCTTTTTTCGAGTGTGGGCGTACAGGCACCTTACTTTTTCTGCCTTTTGCTGTAAATTTCGCGGTAGCAGGAAGGGTAAGGTTTCATTGACTCTGCAACGAAATTTTTATCCCAGTTTAGATCGCTTTCATCAGAAGCTGCTTTTGTTGCTTCGCAATGTTGGACACTTGCGAAAGACTTCTTGTATCTAATGTTCTTACCACTGCGGTGTCTTCTGCACCAGATATGGCATCTTCATTTTTGGCTAGCAGAATGATTTTTCATGAAAATACAAAAGTCTTGTCCATGAATGTGGCCGAACGCTTCAAGCAGCTGGCTAGTAGAGTTACTGAGCAAATGTTACATGAATTAGATGGCACAGGTGTGGGTGCAAACAAATAAAACATGTGGATATGCGAAAATACAGGCATCGAAAGCGCCTATAGCAATAGGCACCCGTAACTCACTGACTGTGTATGGTTAAAAGGTTTCGTTCAACATTGCCAACACACAGTAGGCTTACATCAACTGGAGTTTCAACATGAGCCAAATAATTTCATTCCGCACCACATTCCTGTTTATTAATATCCGTTTTACTACATTTTCTCACTTTTAGGTGGTCTCTATCCATAACGTATGTACGGGGTTCACTGTCACAAAATCAAACAGGTGGAATCATTCACAGAAGGTCATTCATAAATAGGCCACAACCACTTCCAAAGCGGATTCTGCAGAGAGTGAGATCTAGTGCTTCCTCTTTCAATTTCCGATACTTTTATCTTTTCCTAAACAGACACCCGGTACCTGCTTACGTCCTCTCCCCGTCTTCAATTCCTTTATCATTCCTTCAATAGCGTGTTTTAGAACGCAGTTCTACACAAGATGTGACCAATCCTGTGAGCCTTAGTTCTCTTTATTGTATGCAGGAAGTTCTTTTCTTTGTCGACTCTCAGTTATATACCTTAATTTTTCACGCGATTGGTTCAACTGATCTTATCCATCCTTCCCCAGCACCAAATTTCAAAACTTCCAAGATATTTCCGATCTATTTTCTGAAATGTCCAAGTGTCAGCACCATAGAAAGTTATGATCCAAGTGAAACATTTCGTTAATTTCTTCCTTAACTATCAGTCCAATTTGCTGACGAAAAGAATCTTTTCCTTGTTAAATGCTTCTTGTCCCATGGCGTTCTGAATTTAATGTCAGGTGTACGGTCTGCATCATTTGTTATCAGATCTTTCAAACTGTTGAAATGTTTCACATTGTCCTGTTGTTTCTGATCTATCATAAACAGAAATGGGGGCGAATATCTTGAGATTCACCAGTTTTTCCACTTTCATTTCCATTTTCATAGAGTCTTCCAACTTCAACTAGTCTACCAATCTAGCTGCCTAGTATCGTTTCTTCCTTCGCCAATATCACAAAGTCATCTGGATATTTCACAGTGCGAATTATTTTTCCTCCTATTTTGAAGTCCCACCACCAAGGGAAGGTAAAGATAACACTGGAGGCGCAAAGTTCACTGCCACTACAAAAGTTTCTTCTTCTTCTTCCTCGGACTCTGATCACGAGGTACCATAAGTCATGATTAGTGTCCCCCCCCCCACCTAAAAAGAGGGCAACCGTGAAACAGTCATTGCTGCCAGTATATCAGTCGCTGCTATCTTCAATCCATCTCCTCCTGGCGTTACCGTACGTTCCGTTCCCACGCGGTTAAATTAGAGCGTTGTAGGGGCACTGCAAGTTAGTTTAAACCAGTTGTTCCCAAACTCTCTTGTTCGCGGACCCCTTTTGGCTTCGAAGAATAACCACGGCCTACTCAGCCTCCTATGCAATGGGCAGCAGTTCAATCCCGGGGGAAAAGCGGCCGTGGCGTAACGTTAAACACCCATCCCCTATCAAGCACCGAGGTTGAAGAAAGAGTAGAGCTATACCTCTACTCCCCCTCTAGGTCTTCGTGGCAATTATAGGCAGCATTTTACCTTTACCTTTACCTCTACCTTACATCCTACCTCACGTAACTATAGTGTTTCCGGATAGTTTGTATCCAAAATTGAAAATGTTTATCTCAGAACTGATTTTAGATAAGTACGAATACATACCAGTAGCATACATAACAATGCACTGCATGATTAGACCTCAATTAAAATGATTGTCTCTCGCTTTTTGGTTGCTGGAAGTTCAACTAGATATTCTACCGACCATACGAAATAAATATATCGCCAATTAAAAAAGTTCCTCGATTTTTTAAAGAGCATTATTTCTTTAATTTAAGAAATAAGAAAACTTCAAAGTAGCCTTAAATAAATGTATCCTCAGATCCCCTGTGACCCAGTCGAGAAGCACACTTTGCAAACCACTGATTTAAACGATTCAAATCTCAGCCGCTACGTCCAATATCGTCACTTAAGTTTTCATGAGCTTTCTCTGTCCCTCTAGGCGAAGTTCGGGATAGAAGACCTTTGCACTTCATTATTCAATGATCAACCTAAAATTTGATGGTATGTATCCTATATGGTTGGTCGTCCTGTCAGCATCAGTACACAAACCACAAAAAGACAAGAGACCATAACGTGTCATAATCCACAAAACTTCTACCGAAATTTTCATCGATGTGAAAAGCATAGGTTTACACTTTCCTACTTTTCTTCCTGTGCAGGATTGTGACACAATATCACCTATGACCAGAAACTGCAGGCTGAAATTGTATCGGTGATACCTAACCCAGAGACTGGCAAATGGTTACAAAATGCTTTTAGTCAGAGACGTTTAAATGACTGGAAACCATAGATTACCTACGAATCAGGTGCACCAACATAAAATTATTGCATCTCTGTGCATTCAGTTATTGAGCGGCATAAAAAGCGCATGCGTTACGTCAGTAACAATATGGCTTAACTCTTGGCTGCCTGCAACTTACGAATTCGAGTTTATGTGTAATTTAGGTCGATATGGCAAACGACAAAAATTAGGCGATTCCTTAAATTTTTCTCCCTTTTGGATTTTAAAATAGAATTCCTCTGAAATGACGTGTAGAATTCCTCTGTTTGCCATTTGTTTTACTTACAACTGCTTCGCCGTCATTCTCTCTTTTTTTAATTGAGAGAAAATAAAAGAAACAAATCAAAACATCGTGTAAGGAAGGTTCTTCTCCTAATGTTCTATTTTTGGACAGGAAAGTAGGAGAAGATTATTATTACAATAAAATGGAAAATTTTAGTTAAAAACATAAAAATGCACTCAACAGAAGGTTTAAGTTATCGAATAACAGCCTGACTTCTGTTTCCCCATCGCAAAGTATGTACTGAGTTTGTGAATGCATTCCTCGATTATAACTTTAATTCAGAGAAAACAAATTTTGTCAGAGGGACTTTCATAAAAAAAAAAAGGCCCAATCGGGACCATCTATCCAATTCTCAACTCTAAAGCCTGTTTTCTTAAGGGAAGAAACACAGACCATTCTATAGCAATTAACGAAACTCATACAAGAATAACCAGCTTCGAACTACTGATTTTCACAGGCCTTCAGGATCTCGGATTTCGATCATAAGTAGGTGAAATAATTTCATTCAAGTTTCAGAGTAGATTATTTTTTCCATTTTGTTTTGAACGGACTGGAATCAATACATACGCAGGCCTCCAAACGTATTTCTAAAAACATAAGCCTTTTCTAACGAAGTGGTTAAACTCGACCTCTATTTGTAAAATAAAGTGTTACAACCCTGAATTACAATTTATAGTGTCCTCCAAATAAGTATCGGCTGCCAGAACAGAAATAGCTGCAGCGGGGAGCTGGCTGCGGATCCTTTTCAGTTGAGAGTTGCCAGCCTGCGGGTAAGTACATTGTGAGTGCAGTGAGATCGTGTAGCTAATAATTGTTTGGCTGCTTCGGCTAGTGAGGTCATTTATGACAGCATTATGAGGTATGTCTAGGAGAACAGGGAAACCCCGTGTTAACAGGTCCCTAGATAATGAAAAGCACAAAATTTAAATATTCACAGGAACAAGGGAAAAGTGTGGATTTACTGAAATCGACAGGGCGAGTTCCTGGGAAAGTAAAAACATTTCTGTCCTGTGCTTATATACTGACAGTTTTACAGATCACTTTTTACTGAATAAAGACAGGTCACCACAAAAATCAATTCCGTTGTTCCGTCCAGATCCTTCCCATCTTTCATGGAGGGACATTTTTGTCAGTAAATTTGTATGTATGCCAGCTGGAAGCGAGCCACTTCTGGAGGTATTGGTTCTCGGTTTCAGTGACAACAATGTGCGTTATCATTGGGTGACGCACCTCACCGCACATACCGAGGCAGTGCTTTCATGAACAGCATCCAGTGACAAATGAGAGAAACCAAGGTTCGTACCGCAGTGGTTGCAAAATGTGGTTCCGTTAATTAATGTACCTACTAACGCTTCCATTGACGGTCCCTGTCCGTTCCAGGCCGGATAATTTAACTTCTGCTTAATCGGAATGGAAGACGAGTCGGGAGACGGTCTGGGGTTCGAATCCCGGTAGGGGCAAGAGGTTTTGTCTCTTCTCCAAAACTTCCATACCGGCTCTGGGGCCCACTCAGCGTCCTATTCAATGGGTACCGGGATTTTCCCGGGGGCTAAGGCGACCGGGGCGTGAAGTTAACCACTCACCTCCAAGGTTAAGTAGGTGTGGAGCTACACCTCTGCTCCCCCTACATGCCTTCATGACGTGTACATGGAATATACTAACTTTTAATCGTAAAGGAAAGCCATCATGGACAACATACTTTTAGCGGTAAACGAATAATGTTGAATTATGTCAAAATTTATAATAGAAAAACAGGTTTACTCGGATTTGTAATTTTACGGCTAAAATGGTATGTAGGAAATAAGTTCCATGCTTGTGATAAAAAGAATGACGATTAGAAGGCTTCAAATCGCAACCAAAAACGGCGCCGCAATTCTTGCACATTGTTACATTTTCGCAAAAGTACTTGTCTTCATCTAAAGACGCTGTCAACTGCTGATATCACACAGCGCTGATGATAGACGAATTAATTCGCATGAAGCACCGGTGGAATGATGCCGGCACGGGAAAACCGAATTACTCGGAGAAAACCCTGTTCCCGTGTTAATTTGTCCACCATAAATCACACATGAATTGCCCTTGAATTGAATCCGGGCCTCCGAGATGAGAGATCCGCGATTGAACGCCCGAGCTACGGTACGGCCCGGCATAAGTACGTTGCAAATTTCGAAACATCTGCATGTGTCTCCTGATGAGTACGCAAAAAAATACAGGAAACGGAAAACGCAGAAAGGTATATCCTTACAACACGTAAGCAATAAACGCACAATATCTTTAGTACTCAAATGTATCTAAAAATCTTACATGTTTCGATGCCTCAATGCATCATTTTCAGGGAGTTCTGCTGTTATACCAAAGTCACATTCTAGTATTCGTTTTTTTTAGATACAAATAAGTGTTAAATATATAGTGCATTTGTTGGTTATATGTTGCAAATGTATGCAAAATGCACGGTACACAAGTTTAGAGAAAGAAATATATATTTCTATGTTATGTGCTACATCATGTAACGTCACAGAGTGCAACAGACAAACAGTAATATAAAACAGCATCTGGTGTGCTTCGAATTATTATAAAAGGTATAAATATTCGCACATTTACGTTAAGAAGACAAGTTACATTCATTGATTAAATCTAAAGCATTCAGCATTTCTCCGGATTTGTAACTTACGTATTTTCATAATCTCGTATACCACCTCAATCCCAATTCTGCGCTTACCCATACCTTCTAAAGTGAATGGCTTATAAGTTTATGATAGCTTATGTATTTCGGCTTGAATTGCCCTCCCCCACCCCACCCACCTACTCCTTCGCCCTTCGGACAAGCCGGACAATTGACAGGCAATCTCTCTGCAACAGCACGCGTGCCGATCTTTGTACTGTGAGCAGTTCTGTGCCACGTTGACGGAACTTGAAAAACGAAAATACATCAGATATCAAAAGAAAATACAGTTCTATTGTCCCCTAACTTTGTTTTCTTGTTCGCCTGTACACATCTTTACAACCATGTCTCTTTGTACCCCTCTGTCATTGTTACCCGTATACGTACCTGAATAAATGTTAATTTACGACCAGTCATTTCCTTCTGACGTAATGCATGCCGAAGTTCGTAACATACAAGCAGCTGGCGAACAAAATACGCGTTATGCAATGTAGCTAACATTATGGAGAATGTGCCGGTCCCAGTGGCCGCGCGGTCTAAGGCGTAGGTCTACGGTCGTTCGCCTGCTGGGATCGTGGGTTCGAATCCCACCGGGGGCATGAACATGTGTGTGTGTGTGTGTGTGTGTGTGTGTGTGTGTTGTCAGGTAGAGGTCTCTGTGACAAGCTGGCCCCTCGTCCAGGGAAGTCCTACCGACTGTGGTGCGTCGTTGTGTGTAACTTCGAAACCTCACGAGTGAGGAGCCAGAATAAAGCAGGCTGAACCGTTGGGCGATGCCTGCAGCAAATAGACAACGTAGCAGTCTAGGTCAGAATAAAATACCTAGTTAGTCTCCAAAGACTAGGTTGTATCGTGAAAGAGAGAGAGAAATTATGGAGAATCTGATCCAGCATTCGCCCGTACAATATTTCAGTTTACTTACTTGTTTGAAAACTAGGTAGAGTGATGATTATGAACATATATTCACAGTATTACTTTATCTCATTTTTCGTTATACATCTGTTTGTAACTCGGAAAAATTTGTATCAGGTATTTTCACAAGCAGGCTAGTAATGAAAGTGAACTCAATGGTCCTGGAAAAACGAAACCGAAAGTAATGCGTCAGCAATATACAGAAAAGTATTTGCTACGGTTGTACAGGACATGGATTCGTGAGTTTCTTTCTCATGTGGGGAAAATATTTGGCAGAATTACGAAGTTACAGATAGTTACTGTGGAGTTTGCAGCTTAACTTACCAATGTTTATACTGGGGAGAGCCGGCCATATTTTTTTTGTGACCATTAACCGATTTATTCCAGTTAAAAATACTTCTGGCTGAAGCGCAGTATTGTTTTGCGCGTGTGAAATAATTGAGTTATTTTCTGCAGTATTTTATTTTCTCACAGTTGTAAACATTTGACTTCAGGCTTTATTATATACGTAGAAAACTACGCCATACAATAAGAGAGACTCATGTTTTCGACAGGATCTTTATGATACCGCCATCATCGTCGCGAGTGTTAAAAAAGGCTAAAACCCAGCTGTGCAGGCCAACTGCATTCCTTGAGAAATATACGGTATATTTTACAGCACAACACTCTTCTCCGATTTGATAGAACGTATACCTCATCGGCATGAATATCGGAACACTTGCAGAGCTAATTAGAAAATAACTAAAACCAAAAGAAAAATACGATATAGGCCAAACTTTATTGATACTTTCGTGCTGGGTCCAGAATCTGACAATGAAGTCTTTAAAGGTACCTTTTCAGCTAACATCATCATTCACCAAAGTCAGCGGCATGTCAGGTGCCACCAAACATCGTCAACATTTCAGACACAACGGTGATACCATTACGAGCAACCTCTTTTGGAGAAAGAAATTCCCACAGTGAGTTACACTGTGTTACTTATCAACATATTCGCAAAAACTGACTGCCAATTAAGGGCTAATCAGCGCCGTCACTGACGGAGCGGCATCGATGTCGGGGGCCCAGTGTCAGACTTGATAGCGAAAGGAATGGACATGAATCCGGAAGTAAGATTTGACCACTGCTTTTTCCACCGTGAAGTCATTATTGCCAAGACTTTGCCCAGTGTGCTGCAAGAAAGTTACATAATTACGGATCCCATAAAATCGCGGCCTTCAGTTCACGGACTTTTTGGTGTTGTGCCAGGAATTGCGGCGTGCACGCAGAAATGCGGTGGTAGTCACGTATTTTTTAAATTCGAGAGAAGAAGCATGCATTTTGTTGACATCAGGATCACGAGCGTCCACAAGCACTTAGAGAAGATGAATGAGTAGCCAAACTGGTTTAGCTTTCAAATGTGTTAAGAGTTCTTAAATGAAATGAACCGAAACAAGCAGATCAAAAATGAAAATATCAAGTACAGTACTTACAAAATTCATGGACTCCGCGGTAAGGTGACGTTATGTATGCAGTTCATTGTCAGTGGGTCAACAGTGTTTTCGTCTGGTGTAGACAAGGCATTACTATGCTTGACTGAGCACATTTGCGAGTCCTGAAGTAAAATTTTCGGATCATTTTGAAAGCGGTATCGAAAGGTTTGGACTGGCTTCGTGATCTCTTCGGTGTCTTTGGAACATCTTATCTGGCGGAAGCTTAAGGAATGTCTTGAAGTCAGACAAAATATTTCCAATGGAATTTCGTGAGCTTTCACTGAATATATTTTGTTTATGAGAATATCCTGTTATTTAAAAAAAAAAAAAAAAAAAGGCTTTTAGTATTTCTTTAACATTATTAAAAAAAAAAAAAAATAAAATTTATTTTTTATACAATAAGTAAAAATTTAAAAAAATAAAAAAT
>Ga0123357_10008068_pt1 | contig 13111 bp, 9 predicted proteins | sample TergutEmb28metaG_FD_89873 | JGI IMG/M metagenome (GOLD analysis project Ga0123357, IMG submission 89873) | Embiratermes neotenicus P4 segment gut microbial communities from Petit-Saut dam, French Guiana - Emb289 P4 | ecosystem: Host-associated > Arthropoda: Insects > Digestive system > Gut ...
CAATTAGTCGCAGGTTCCTGAAGATGGTCGTATTAACGGCCGAAACATGTTGAGCATTGAATGAACATTGAATAAAATAATAAAATAAGTGGCATCAAGTTGGTTTTCTCTTTACTCAACTATAAAGAGCCATAAATTTCCCCATTAAAGATTAGGCATTACTAAAATTCAGAAAACATCCATTCGTCGTCCATTTTAAGTGGCACGGAAAAGAACAAAAATTCCATTAGGACTAATAATTGAACTTTGAACGTCACGACTCCCTGACTCCTTATTTTTTATGTAGACCCTTCCCATAATTGAGTTTCATGCTATATATTATTTCTTTTATTACCACAGATCCCTCTCTACCAGTCTCATCACCCCTACCAACCCACTTAATCCCAGTGTCGTGTGTGTAATTTTCCACCTCCACCCTTCTAGTTGTAGAGGATCGGCCATGATGTTTGGCCTAAGTCAGGCACCCGCAGAGTATAGCAAGTGAGTAGGGGCGGAAAACAGAAAATTGTAGGTTCCCTCCTTCGTGGGGCTTTTGTTTTCAAGTTTCTATTTAAGGCGCCTGAGGGCAGAAATGTAGTTAGTTGTGACGTCTCAATCAGAGGAAGGACAGGTGACTAGCGGAAGAAATATGTGAGGAGTAATCAGTGGGGAAGGGGGGTAGAGCGGAGGGGGGCGTTGTTGTAACCGGCTTCACAGCTTGTCTGTTGCTTAGCGGGTTTCAGATTGTGATGACAAACGAAATACAAGGCTAGATAAGTGGAACTCTGCACAATAACACAGAATTTTTATGAGCGTGTTGTGTCCGTTAGGCCTATCTGTGTGATCTAAACAGAATTGATAGTGAATTTTGCATAAACAAATAAACTGTTAATACACTTCATCGTCTGTATTGATGTTTGGTTTTGTAATATAATTTTCATTATATTAGTTCAAATAAAAATACCGAAACACAAATTTAAAATTAGTGTTATGCCTATATTTGACGAGTAAATCAAGGATGAATGGGCCTGCTCAATTCTGTATTAAACTTCTATATGGAAACAGATACTGCTGTCTGCTGGCTAGCAAGCTAGCAAGCAGACAGCAGTATATGACAAATGCATGTTGTTGTATGTACAGTCTTGAACTCCTGGTGATAGACGGAAAGACCGCCCGAAACATGTAGTGTGTCATTCCGAAATAAAATAAATTTGATACACTGGGGCATCTGGTTGATTTTACTATAGAAATGTATTACGATGCAACTTTAAATCTGTATTACACGTTTCTGATAATTTTGCGTTTTCCCCATAGGTAGCAAAAACCCAAATGGCCTCATTTGGATATTTTGCAGCTTGAATAAGTGTCATGTCGAAAAATCACTTGAAAATAGGAGTATTATATGAAAAGTTGAGGTTAATATTGATATTAAAAGAAATTCCAGCAGAAATGGTCAAGCCTAACTTTTTATTGGGTTGATTTATAACTTACATTTCTACTAATATAATTTTACAATATTTTTGAAAAACTATTTTGCTGAAATCTTTGAAGATAGGAATTCAAGTAAACCTTACACATAGATTAATTTAGGGCTCACTGCCAACAGATTCCTCCCCACTTTGAAGACCAGTTAGTTAATGCGGTTTATGTAAAGAGTGGGAAATATACGTAACAGACAAAATGTAACAAAATGGGATGTATCTCAGTGTGAGAGCAGGCGGTATATCCGTGTTGCAGGCTTCAGCCTGTAACACGGATACCACTCCAACCCAGCCACACCGAAACTCCAACACACATCGAACCAAGAACAATACGACCAATGCGGTAATTCAACAGAATAGTCGCAAGTTCCTGATGATGGATATATTTATGACCGAAACATGTTGAGCATATAAGAAGTGAAATAAAATAGCAAGTGGCATCAAGTTGGTCTTTTATTCTTCAGATATACCTCTTCATTCTTTTAGTCTCCCCTTTATTTTCCTTTACTTCCTTCATGCAATATTGCCGTTATGTCTCCACTCACTTCTCTTTTCTTTATTGCCAAAGATTCAAGTATGACGAAAGATTAATGTGCTTTAGAAAGCACATTAGCCCATATAGAAGACAGACGGCTATTACTGACTGAATAGTTGTGTATGTTATTCACTCTCATAAATGTAATTCTTCTCTGTGCTTGTTAGTATCGTTAATAGTGAGACACCATTGATGTGTACACGTTTCTCCTATAAAAAATGACGCAAATTATCAGACAGCTTGCACATACGCAAATATATAACCTTATAAAGCCTAATGGTTACGTGATGCACCAACAGTTTAACATTCAACAACTGTACTCTCTGCCCACACTGTATTTATGTGTTTTGTATTTATCTGAGAACAAACAGCGACTTGTGCCACTTACAGCCTAAACTGATTGGTTTTTATAACCGAGATTAAAAGTGTTTACAGCGCGGTACGGACTGGGTCTTTAAATAAAGCGGTCTGTGCTTCGACTGTAAAAGGTTTGAAAGAGAATGTAGATATTTCGTTCCCCCACTAGTGACACTTGACTGAATAAAATTTTTGGTGGCGATAGAACCTAAGGATTACGTAGTGTGATATAACGTGAAATTTGCCCGTAGTGGGCAGCACAGCTACGGTAGTTACGGACACTTGTTCTGCTGCTACTAAAAATGAGTCCCACTAGCTCACAAATTCTGTTTAATAATGCAATATCCATTTTATTTTAAAAGTGAAAGGCAGTTGGCGGTCTATATTAATTCACCTTAAAGATTACAACTATGGTATGATCCAGTGTCAAGCTCAGCAACTGACTGACAACCGAGTGTATATAATTTTGAAATAAACTCGTGTCTTTAGTCAACTAGTCTGGCGGTATTTACGAAAATATACACTTGGACAGATTACAAAACAAATGCACAATTTGCAAAAGAGTTAAAAATAACACCAATTTTGGACAAATTACTGGAACACAAGAGAAACTGGATACAACATGTAAATGGAATGCCTTGAAATAGATTACCCAGGGTAACGAAACACTGCTTCCCAACTGGAAGAAAGAATCCTGGTTGGCCTTTGAAGAGACTTCTGGATACGTGAGACCGGAACGAGTCAACTGGTGGCCCAACTCCATAACAAATATATGATGATGATAATGATGATGACGATGATGAATTCTATTTAGGGTAACTTAAAATATATCTAAATATATAGCGTTTGGGGACCGCGGTAGCACAGTGTTTAAGTTGGTGTGCTACAAATCGGAAGGTCGCTGGTTCGTTCCTAGCTGGTGTCAGTGGGTTTTTCATTGACATAAAATCCTTCCGATCACACTATGGCCCTGGGGTCGACTCAGCCTCTAACAGAAATGAGTACCAGGAGTATTTCCTGGAGGTAAAGGCGGCCGGTGCTTAAGGCTTACAACCTACCACCATCCTGTCCCCTTGTCACGAAATCTGGGAACCTTAACTTCCTGGAACCCTCTGGGCCATTCCAGGCCTGTAATGGGACTGCTTTACCTTTTCACATTTTAATAAAGTTGTCACCAGCTCAGACTGTCTAACATCTTAAGGGCAGAGGACTATGAACAATAAACTGGGGAAAGGTAAGACAAAATGCTTTTTTGGTCAGACATGCCTAAAACCAAGGAACTTGCCTACAGGGACTGGGGAGACAATTTAAGGTTAAACAAGATTGGAGTTTATGTATTTGTCTAACACAACTATATGATGGTAGAGATATGTATAGAATTTATGTATTTGTCTAACACAACTATATGATGGTAGAGATATGTATAGAATTTATGTATTTGTCTAACACAAATATATGATGTTAGAGATATATATATATAGAATTTATGTATTTGTCTAACACAAATATATGATGGTAGAGATAAGTATAGAATTTATGTATTTGTCTAACACAACTATATGATGGTAGAGATATGTAAAGAATTTATTACTTAAAGAACAACTACATGTTTCGGCACTTTACATTGGCCATCTTCAGGTTGAGAAATGAAAAAACTTAGTAAGCAGCTATACTGGACTTGTGTGGGCTGTATATATTGGGGAGGTAAGAGTTGAAGTGGGTACGAAATCTCGCATGTGTTATGTAGGATGGGTCATGTGGGTACATGGGTTCTGCTGTTATATGCTATTGTAGGTTAATATAGTTGGGTCTACGGTATCATCTTATGTTTGTAGAGATTGTATGTACATGTACAGTTAGCTTATAAATACAGTGTGCCAATTGTTATATAAATGTATTTTCTAAAGTTATGGTGGGTTCAACGGGGATGACGAATCTTATAATTTAAAGTTATTCTCTCTTCGTTGAGATACCAACCATTTATCTCATGGCCTTACATTAGGTTCAGAGTTAGTGACTTGTAGCCATATTGTCATACTATGAGCACTGCTACCTCTTGTGCCAATTTCTACATGTCAGTGTTTTTCAGACATTTACAATAATTTGAGTTTGGAATTTGAAGCGGCGAACAGTAAATCTTTTTCGAGGGAGAAAAAAACTAAAATCTACTAATTCGAAATTCCGCCAAGTGGGTGCAGAAGCAAAAATGGATAATTATAATATATTTTTTAAAATTTATATAATAGGTTTTGCTGACAGAAATAAATACAGTGGTGAAATTAAACTTGACAAATGCCTCGCCAAAGCTCCTGGATTGATGTGAGGATGGGATCTGGTTAAGATGGAATGCAGGAATGATTCGGAGGGCGGAGATGAGATTTGGAAGTAATCTGCGTGACGTAATTCTTATGATCACAAGAGAATGAAGAAAACAGAGCAGAATGAAGTACGGACAATTTAAACGTAATTATTGTCGGTAACAGACGTCAGCGGAGGGGAGGGGTACGCGGTGGCGCAGTTGGTTGAGGCACTGCGCTACAAAACGGAAGGTCGCGAGTTCTATTCCCGATTGTGTTATTGAAATTTTTTTATTGATATAATCCTTGCGATCGCAATATGACCGTGGGGTTGACTCAGCCTGTAACAGAAATGAATACCAGGAATATTTCCTGGAGGTAAAGGCGGCAGGTACGTAGGGCTGACAAACTTATCACCTTTATATGTCGATAGTCTTGAAATCTGGGAGCCTCAATCTCCTAGACGCCTCTGGGCCTGTCCAGGCTTGTAATGGGATTGCTTTACTTTTTAACGGATGTCAACGAACAAATCGTTTACCGGTAACGGACGATACACGCTTTCCCACGTTTGTGAAAGCGTGCAAACCGACTGGCATACGCACTGGAGTTCGATATTTGAAGAATAAAAGACCAACTGGATGTCACTTGCATTTTTATTTCACTTCTTATGTGTTCAACATGTTTCGGAAATTAATATATCCATCATCAGAGGTTTGCGACTATTCTGTTGAATTACCACATTGGTCGTATTGTACTTGGTTCGATGTGTGTTGGAGTTTCGGTGTGGTTGGGTTGGAGTGGTATCCGTGTTGCAGGCTGAAGCCTGACGTGACCTTAAAAACCCACCCACCTAACTAGCACCGAGTTTAAAGAAAGAGTAACAGCTCTATTTTACGTTCAGGTGACCGTGCATCGTGATAAATTCTTATAATAAAACCAACTACATGTACTAATTTCTCAAATTTAATTTTGGAATAAAACTCTACATATTTCGGACAGTTACTCTGTCCATCATCAGGAGTTTTTCATTGCACACACAGAGATGGTTTATGTCAATGTTATGCGAGTAGGATCAGGAAGGAACTGCACACGCACACAAACACACACACACATATATATATATATATATATATATATACACTTGTTTTAGTGAAAACTTCTGCTTGATTTGCCAACTCTTATTAAGGTAGTGTCATTTAATAGGGAATGTAACCAAGTCCAGTGGTGACATTTTTTGGGATTCTAATACTTCTAGAGCTGGTCAACAAATCCATTGATAGATTTTATTTCTAGGCCTATTATCATGACCAGCATAATACACACACACACACACACATATATATATATATATATATATAAATATTATGGAAACTAAAGGCTAATTACCAAAAAGGCAAACATATTCTGGGCTATGTCATGTAAACCGATGTGTATATAGACATATATATATCACTAATTTCTCAAATTTATTTTTGGAATAAAACTCTACATATTTCGGACAGTTCCTCCGTCCATCATCAGGAGTTTTTCACTGTACACACAGCAATGGTATATGTCATACAGGTCTGCAGGACCAGGACGTTCCGTCCTGATCCTACTCGCAAGCTCTATGACATATACCATTGCTGCATGTACAGTGAAAAACTCCTGATGATGGACAGAGGAACTGTCCGAAACATGTAGAATTTTATTCCAAAAATAAATTGTACAAATTAGTGCATCCAGTTGGTTTCATTATAAGAAGTACAGCTGTACTTTTCTCCCGCTTTGGGACTTCGTGGCCCCGTTCTACACTGCAATATAACATTACATTCATACAGCCAACTGCAATATACCGTTACATTCATACAGCCAACTATCAAACATCGTCTTCTAGCGGAATCATCTTTCTATTCTTTCTTAACCTTTGACCTTAAGTGAAGGCGAAAGGTTAACTTCACGTCTCTCGCAAGTTACCCCCGAGGGAAAACACCCCTATAACCATGTCAAAGGAAACTTGATGTGTCACACAGCTTCTCTGGATTTATACTCTCGTCGGGAATCGAGGTGCGTTTAGACTCTAGCACAGTCAGCATACTGACATTACACTGACAATATGCTGACAGCATACTGACAGTATACTGACAACATACTGTTACCGTTACCTAGGTTAGCACCATCAGCACTACACATTTCACTTTTTAAAGGACTACTCAAATCATTCCTAATAAAGATCGAGTCATTTCAAAAGTTCTGCACACTGTACTTTTTTTCTTTTAAAAATGAATTTATTTCACAAAATACATTTACAGGCCTTCAACGTAATCTTCATTGTGTTTTATCACAGCGGTCCAACGTTTGGGCAAGGCTTGTATTCCTGTCAGGACGCCTTCGTTTATGATGCGTCTGATTACTCGGTTCACCTCATCATCCATCTCGTCAATGCTTATGGAGCGTTTCCCACGGAGTGGTTTCTTCAGATTTAGGAACAAGTCAAATGTTGGTGGGCTCATGTCAGGACTGTACGGCGGTTGGGTAAGCATTAGCCATAGATACTTTTCCAAAATTTCCGATATTGCACCTGAGGCATGAGGCCGCGCGTTAATGTATGATCGCTGGTCACTGCGCGGAGATCCAGTCAGTTTCTTCTTCGAAGTCAAGGCTCTGTTTTGCAGAACAGGGACCACGTAGCCTGCCAATACGCACACAGTGTTCGTTACTGAAATCTGGCTCACATCTGTCGCAAAAATCAGAACGATTGCTTCATCCTACTGGCCGCGCAAGCGCAGTGTGCAGAACTTTTGAAATTCCCTACGTAGGCACACTTTATGATCACTTACCGTAGAACTGTCTGAATTATTAAGCAACCAATTAATTACATACCGTAGCTCGCCATAAATAATGGCAGTTATCAATTAATTAACCCATTAACGGTAAAAATTTAGAGTGAACACGATAACGCAGACGGAATAGTTACTCGCTACGGGGCGGATGGTCGTGCGTTCGAAACACCGCAAAGGCGAAACTTTCTATACCAGTCCAGACCGGGCTCGACAGCCTACCAGCCTTATATACAATGGGTAACGGGTCTCTTTCCCGGGGGTAAAGCGGCCGGAACGTGCTGTTTACCACTACCCCAATGTAGCACTGATATTAAAGAATGAGTAGAGCTATACTTCTATTCCTCTGCGCCTTTAAATCGTGTTGTAGTTTGGAGTTTAAATTTTAATGACAAAATCTCTGTTGTTAGAAATTAATTAATTAATGAGATAGAATCAAATGGTTAACCAAAAGATAAGTGTAACAGGTTCCTAATCCTGACAGTTTATTCATACATTAATATGAACAGCCGGCTATATGCAACAATAACAAATATTATTGATAATTACATCAGCTCAACATGTTTCGGGCGATAATTTCGCCCATCCTCAGGAGCACTAGACTGTGTTTACAGCTTGTGGTATAATGCACCGGCAATGCTGCCTACTGATGACAAGGATGTGGTGGACTGTCTGGTATGCAGGAGCATATGCTCCTACATACCAGACAGTCCACCTCATCCACCTTATCGCTCGAAACATGTTGAGCTGATTGTAATTATCAATATTTTTTTTTTTTAATTTTGCATCCAGTCAGCTGTTAATATTATTGTGTCTGTGAAGTACGGTCACACAAATATCAAATGTTCATACGTCTCTTCATGACTATGAAACACGCTATGTTCTTAACGATATATTCTGTGTTCTTACGACTGTGCTGTCTTTTTCTTATTTTCTCTAGTTATGTCGATTAGGGAGCTCGTATCTTTCGTTTTGTGACGTTCAACCATACCATCGTATATCTTCATTTTACTGTCGCTAATTTGATAGGTTGAAGACGCAGTGAACCGGTCCTTTCTACCAGGTTCTAAACCCACACCACAATCAGGAGAAATGAAGCAGTCAAAGTGAGGTGGCCGTGTTTTAAACGTAAAATATCATACCAAATGGCAGGGGCAAAAGAAATTAAGAAGAACTTCATAAAGAAATGCCTAATAAAAAATCAATATTGTTTACAGTGGCTTCAAATGGCGCTAGACATACAAGCTATTTTATGTAAACAGAGAAAAAATTACAATATATGTCTTTCGTTAAAATAGTCATGGATTTTGTAGTCTTTGGAATCTAAAGTTGTCCTATATTATTCTTAGGCCAGGTTGTTAATTCTTTGAAAAATAAACTAATTTTAATTTTGAAAATAAGTTAAGTTCGTTCCTCTTATTATCAATTCCGAAAATATTTAGAAGAATATATGGTACTAAATATGAAAACGGGGAATGGAAAAGTAGGACGAATCGGGAACTGGAAGAGATGAGCAAAGGAGAAAATATAGTGAAATGGGTAAAAGGGTAAAGGATAAGCTGGTTAGGTCACCTAGAGAGAATGGAGGAGGATAGGATGCCCAAAAAGATCTTCACTCAAGAACTGGAAGGGACGAGAAGAAAGGGAAGACCCAGGAAAGGATGGAAAGAGGAAGTAAAATGAGATCTCCAAGTGCTGGGAGTGAGAAGATGGAGAGAGTTGGTAATGGATAGAAAAAAATGGACGGACATTGTTCGACAGGCCAAAGCCCACAGTGGGCTGTAGTGCCAATGGAAGAAGAAGAAGAATAATCACATTGCGTATCCGGTACAAAAAGAGATTGGTGAATACGTGAAAATAAATGTTTGTTCTGCGAATAGGAAACCTAGTCATACTAAGCTGGCGAAAAGTAGACTTTATGAATGCTAAATATGGTGATATCGGCAATAACTACTGCACTTAAGGGGATAAATTTCCTTCTCTATTTATTTCAAGATTCAGCAGTACTAGGACATCCAATTGCCGGTCCCAGTGGCCGCGCGGTCTAGGGAGTGGGTCTACGGCCGCTCGTCTGCTGGGATTGTGGGTTTCGAATCCCACTGGGGGCATGGATGTCTCTCTCTTGTGAGTGTTATGTGTTGTCAGGTAGAATTCTCTGCGACGAACTTATCACTCGTACAGAGGAGTCTTACCGATTGTGGTGCGTCGTCATGTGTGATTTAGAAACCTGGTGAATGAGGAGGACCTGGCCCAGTGGGGGCTGTCGCGCCAAAAACAAAGGATATCCGTTTAATTTACATTATATTAAATTAAATATCGCTAAAAACATTATCTATTCTAGGCAAAATTCTTAGGCATAAAGTAGGTACAGCTGACATACATGCAAGGAAACGAGGATACTTCCATTCACTTATTTTTATGAAATATGTCAAGTTGGTGAATGGAAAAGTCCAGGTGGAGAGTTTAAGTGCAGCTCTATTCTTGAATGAATTCTCAAAGTTCAATTACCACCAGGCGTCAGTTCTTCTGAAGTAAAACATTAAGTTACAGGGTATGCGATTACCGAAGTTTCGATTCAGCGTAATTGTTTCAAATTATTGGTCTGATCCTTGAGGATAAGACCAATTGTAAAAAAAAGGTAAAGTGCACCGTTGTACAGACACTGAGACTCATGTACAGGCCGTATGGCACATAGGGGGAATAGAGGTATAGGTAAAGGTAAAGTGCACCGTTGTAAAGGCACTGAGGCTCTGTAGAGGCCGTATGGCACATAGGGGGAATAGAGGTGTAGGTAAAGGTAAAGTGCACCGTTTTACAGGCACTGAGGTTCTGTACAGGCCGTACGGCTCATACGGGAAGTAGAGGTATAGGTAAAGATAAAGTGCACCGTTGTACAGGCACTGATGGTCTGTACAGGCCGTACGGCCCATAGGGGGAGTAGAGGTATAGGTAAAGGTAAAGTGCACCGTTGTACAGGCACTGATGCTCTGTACAGGCCGTACGGTCCATAGGGGTAGTAGAGGTATAGGTAAAGTTAAAGTGCACCGTTATACAGGCACTGAGGCTCTGTGCAGGCCGTACGGTCCATAGGGTAGTAGAGATATAGGTAAAGTTAAAGTGCACCGTTATACAGGCACTGAGGCTCTGTGTAGGCCGTACGGTCCATAGGGGTAGTAGAGGTATAGGTAAAGTTAAAGTGCACCGTTTTACAGGTACTGAGGCTCTGTACAGGCCGTGCGGTCCATAGGGGGAGTAGAGGTATAGGTAAAGGTAAAGTGCACCATTTTAGAGGCACTGAGGCTCTGTACAAGTCGTACGGCCAATAGGGGGAGTAGAGGTATAGGTAAAGGTAAAGTGCACCGTTGTACAGACACTGAGACTCTGTACAGGCAGTACGGCCCATAGGGGTAGTAGAGGTATAGGTAAAGGTAAAGTGCACCGTTGTACAGACACTGAGGCTCTGTACAGGCGGTACGGTCCATAGGGGGAGTATAGGTATAGGTAAAGATAAAGTGCACCGTTGTACAGGCACTGAGGCTCTGTACAGGCCGTACGGCCCATAGGGGGAGTAGAGGTATAGGTAAAGTTAAAGTGCACCGTTGCACAGGCACTAAGGCACTCTACAGGTCGTACGGCACATAGGGGAAGTAGAGGTACAGGTAAAGGTAAAGTGCGCCGTTGTACAGGCACTGAGGCTCTGTACAGGCCGTACGGCACATAGGGGGAGTAGAGGTATAGGCAAAGGTAAAGTGCACCGTTGTACAGGCACTAAGGCACTGTACAGGCCGTACGGCCCATAGGGGGATTAGAGGTACAAGTAAAGTTAAAGTGCACCGTTGTACAGGCACTGATGCTCTGTACAGGCCGTACGGCCCATAGGGGGAGTAGAGGTATTGGTAAAGCTAAAGTGCACCGTTGTACTCGCACTGAGGCTCTGTACAGGCCGTATGGCCTATAGGGGGGTAGAGGTATAGGTAAAGTTAAAGTGCACCGTTGTACAGACACTGAGGGTCTGTACAGGCCGTACGGTCCATAGGGGGATTAGAGGTATAGGTAAAGTTAAAGTGCACCGTTTTACAGGTACTGAGACTCTGTACAGTCCGTGCGGTCCATAGGGGAGTAGAGGTATAGGTAAAGTTAAAGTGCACCATTTTACAGGCACTGAGGCTCTGTACAGGCCGTACGGCCCATAGGGGAAGTAGAGGTATAGGTAAAGGAAAAGTGCACCCTTGTACAGACACTGAGGCTCTGTACAGGCCGTACGGCCCATAGGGGAAGTAGAGGTATAGGTAAAGGGAAAGTGCACCCTTGTACAGACACTGAGGCTCTGTACAGGCAGTACGGCCCATAGGGGTAGTAGAGGTATAGGTAAAGGTAAAGTGCACCGTTGTACAGACACTGAGGCTCTGTACAGACCGTACGGTCCATAGGGGAGTATAGGTATAGGTACAGTTAAAATGCACCATTTTACAGGCACTGAGGCTCTGTAAAGGCCGTACGGCCCATTGGGGAAGTAGAGGTATAGGTAAAGGTAAAGTGCACCGTTGTACAGGCACTAAGGCAATGTACAGGCCGTACGGCACAAAGGGGGAGTAGAGGTATAGGTAAAGGTAAAGTGCACCGTAGTAAAGGCACTGAGGCTCTGTACAGGCCATACAGCCCATGGAGGGATTAGAGGTATAGCTCTACTCTTTCTTAACCACGACAATAGAAGGGGTTGAGGGGTCATCGTCACGCTTCGGCCGCTATTTTACCCCCAGGAAAGACCCGGTACACATTGTACAGGAGGCTTGGTGGGCCCCATGGCCGTTCTGAACAGGTTCCTTAATCTCGCCCCCACCGGGATTCGATCTCCGGACAGTCCAGTCCGTTGTCAGTTGCTATTCCGACTACGCTACTCGGCCCACATAAGACCACTGCGTTCTCAAATTATACTTTCTTCGATTTTTGAAAAGAGTTTAGTTTTCTCATTTTCATGGGTGTGAACTTTTAGTGAGGGACCATCCGCTGTCTCGAAACTCTTCACGCCGATTACCCTATGCCACAGCATGACATCTGTGAACATGACACGTCATCCACACCGCTGAGTGAAACGTTAATGACCATGTTCAAAAGACCCCGTCAATGCATCCCACAATGACAGAGATAAATATCGTTCACTTAAAGCCAACAGCATTCAGTCAAGCACAACTATCTTATTTATTAAAACAACTGACAAAGCTTCGTATTTCGGCTAGTTGTACGCCATTCTTACGCTAAAGTAATTAACAAGTTAGGCAATGTTCAACGTAGCACTGAGGAACTTTCGAAAAAAAACCATTGTTCCATTGGAAAAGCAATAAGTATTATGTAATATATTCCTTTTTGGGTAATTCCCCGGCGTCTGAGTTCTAATTGCCGACGTTTCGGAACTCACTATCGGTTCCATCTTCATAGGCAGATGAATGAAGTATGTCAGTGGCAGGATTGTGCGTGGTAAATATACCAGATATATTTACCACACACAATCCTGCCACTGACATACTTCATTCACCTGCCTATGAAGATGGAACCGATAGTGAGTTCCGAAACGTCGGTAATTAGAACTCAGACGCCGGGGAATTACCCAAAAAGGAATAATTTACATTTAGAACACGGCGAAAG
>Ga0123357_10008071_pt1 | contig 13110 bp, 9 predicted proteins | sample TergutEmb28metaG_FD_89873 | JGI IMG/M metagenome (GOLD analysis project Ga0123357, IMG submission 89873) | Embiratermes neotenicus P4 segment gut microbial communities from Petit-Saut dam, French Guiana - Emb289 P4 | ecosystem: Host-associated > Arthropoda: Insects > Digestive system > Gut ...
ATAGTAAAGAGGGGGGGGGGGGGGGGGGGAGCAGGCCGAACTCCAAAATATGTTACAGAATACATCCCAGTGTTGAAAGCTTCGTCACAAAGTGCATGTGTCTTTTTATTATTTCGGGTTCCCGTGTCCACTGGCCACGACCTCAGTCCCGTGGTGAAAGCGTGGTGACCACGGAAGTGTTTTTGAGAGTTTTTCACCCTACGTTTTGAACCAGCTGACCGATTTTCACTGAACTTGGTAGAAAAATTTTACCCCACAACACTGTACTATTTAATTTTATGCGATCGGCAATATTTCCCTACCCTTTCAGAACGGCTCTGGGGCCCACCCAGTCACCTGTACAGTGGGTGCCGGGTCTCTTTCCCTGGGTTAAAGCGGTTGGGGGGAAGGGGGTGGCGTTGACCACCCACCCACATCTAGCGTCAGGGCTAAAGAAAGAGTAGAGCCAAACCTCTACCGCGTTTCGGGAACTTCATGATCTTTTCTGTGGGGAACTTTTAACTTTTTTATCTTTACCTTCATGCATTCGGTAATAACAAACATGGCCGACACGCGAACTTGTGAAGCGGTAGCACCGTTAGCACGGAACCCCTTGTTTGACATTATTAATTTTATTCTTGAAGAACTTCGGACTACGTGCAGCTGAGTGATCAGATTCCTCCTTCGGCCGTTGTGTCTCCTGGAAAGAGTGCCGCCGGCTGGTGAAGGACATCATCTGCAAATGCTGCAGTGCATTCTGCCTTCACCAATTACGGTAATAGCTGGGAGAGCAAGAATTTTAAAAACCCTTAGTGTTGTGGATTGTTTCCAAAAAAAGAATAGTATGTCGTCCCCATAAGAAGGTTGTTTCCTGAGTCACCTCGGTACTTGTAAGGTAATAACACTCTGCAACTGTTGTATTACCAATTTACGAAGGCGGCATTTACATGGCTTTTTCACTTTTCACTGCAAGATTACTTGAACCTGATATGCGTTTCTTTGCCTTCTGTTGTTGCCGAACGATTCTATTGATTTTTGTTATCTGTTTCTTGTGCAGTCTGACGATAAAATATTCAGAGTCTAAATGCAGTACACATAGAATATTCCTGTGTAGAACTGGCTTTATCTTATGTCAATCCCTCGAAAGAAATATGTGAATATCGTGCTGTTGTACATTGGATGTGAATCCAGCTCTGTCGACTTTTTGCCTCTGTAGGAAACGTCTTCGATCAGTAAGTATACAAAAGAGAGAGAAAAAAAGGCGAAGTCTTCCCCGCACGCGCCATGAATACATACAAGGGAAGTGGAGGGTATAGCTCCACTCATTCGTAACTTAAGCACCTGATGGAAGTGGTCAGCCACTTTACCCTCGGCGAAGGAGCCCCCGATACCCACGGAATAGGAGACAGTAGACCCCAGAGATGGTCTGGGTCTTTACGGGAAGAGAAAAATCTTTTTTACCTCTGCAGGGAATCGATCCCCGGATCGTTCGTCCCGTAGCCTAGTCACTATGGCGACTACAGTATCCCCCGGCTTAACACATGTTTATATAATACTTTCGGCATTGTAATTCGTAAATATGTATTATTGCCTATTGCACAACAGGATGCACCAATGAAGAAAGTAGAAATGCCCTTGTTGAAGAGCATAATTGACTTCAGAATTTGTTTAAAATGGCAGGTCGAGTTTGTTTTATGTGTCAACAAAAACGTATGTTTGTGCTGTATGCTGTCTTTTATCCCTGTCGCATTCAGCTCTTATATGCGGATTAGATGAGGCCGAGAAGTACGAAGGAGTTTTGGGAAATGCACGTCTTTTGGCGTAGACATCCGGTATGCAGCAGCGCCAGGTGACGAGAGCAGATAGGCGGAGAGACAACGAGAGGCACACCGAGTGGCTTGAAGAGGTGGATATGTGGATTTGTATTGCGGGCAAACTAACTTTCGGACCTTCAAGGCTTATAACCACACCACTAGTCGATAACTTACCCTCAGTTTATGGAACTCGATTTGCATTACCCTATTTAAAAGAGCCAGATGAAACCTATCCATATTCTCATGTATTTAAGATCCGTTTTAATGTGGTAGGGTTCAGGAGGTTAGTTGCTTTCTTCTCACACCCGAGGGCCGGATTTAATCCTACGCCTGTTAGTGTGGGATTTATGGTGGGCAAAGTGGTATTAGGTGGGCCGGGTAGCTCAGTCGGTATAGCGACTGACTACGGGCTGGATGGTCCGGGATCGAATCCCGGTGGGGACGAGAGTTTCCGCCCGTCCAGACCGTCCCTGGGGCCCACCCAGCCTCCTGTAAAATGGGTACCGGGTCTTTCCCCGGGGGTAAAGTGCGGCGGGGGCGTGCTGCTGACCACTCACCCCCTTCTATTGCCGCGGTCATGAAAGAGTAGAGCTATACCTCTACCTAGCCTCTGGGCCACACCGGGCCTGTAACGGGATCACAAAAAAAAAGTATTAGGAAGAGTTTTTCTCCCATTAGTTTGGTTTCCGCTGTCAGTATCACCCCAACAATGTTCCATACTCATTCATCTGTTACCGATGCTGTATAAAGCTAGCAACTGACATCGTCGCTGAATAACACTTAAAAACTTCTACTCTGATTCTTACCTGCACACTGTCTTCCAATTTTTTTATTTATTTCCTTAGGTTTTGCAACCGAAAATTTCCATTGTCATGAGATCTTCGCTCTTCTGGGATGTTACGCAACGTAAGTTGGTATTTACCAACGATTCGGAACAACCTATCGGTCCCATCTTAAAGAATCAGGCAGTTAAAGACGACGGTTCGACCCTTTAAGATGGGACAGATAGGTTGTCCCGAAACGTCGGTAACTACCAACGTACGTTGCGTAACATCTCAGAAGAGCGAAGAGCTCATTTACAGCGCGGCGGATGCCTGAAATCTTACGTTATCAGCTATAATGCATGCTATATATCTTGCCCGTCCCTTCCTCTTTTCGAATCGGGGCTGGGTTGTAGGCTAACTTGAAGCTATTCTTGTTTTTCCGTGTTTGCCAAGCGAGTGCTGACACTTTTATTTCAAACAGGTACAATAGCCTGTTTCCAGATCTTTGTCTGCCCGCGGTGAATGATCATCTTCGTGTCTTGTTCCACGCAGTTGAAACGTCGTTGTTGAATAACTTTTTATTATGTGCAAGTAATTAAAGACAACAGCGAAGTGTCCAAGAACGGATTTGACCACGTAAGAACGTGGAATCATGGAGACGGGCTAGTATTGAAAACGCTCGCAACTTGGACGGTGAAGATGATGCGCCGGGGGGAGGAGACAGTCAATTAGTCCTGTCATTTTGTCAGTTTTACAGATGGACCTGATGATTGCTGCTGCTCGTAGAGGGGGAGATATTGTAAAGAAAACGGCAGAGGGTTTGTCATCCACCCATTCCACATATATCTTCTTTTCTTTCTTACCTATGTCCGTATTTTTACCCCACATTCTATTCTCTTTCATCTGTCATTCCTTTTGCAGCTTCTCCGCGCACTTTGACAAACTATACTGAATAATCCTGACTATCTGGATTCACTAACAGCAGTTACGCCCTCATATTTTGTTCTTGCTCTGTGAATAATGTCGGAAATCCAAGTGTTGCGCGTGAAGTTTGAGATTTGGTATGCATGAAACCTTAGGATCAGTGTGATACGGTAGTGACTTAATGCAGTATGGGGATAAGGACCATCCTTAGCGTGTTTATATTGTGTTGTTAATGAATAATTGAATATAAAGTGTCCCTAATTCCCACAGTCATTTAATTTAGAGTACGAGGAGCTGGGAATGTAATGCGAGTAAATAGGAGGACTTAAATAAAACATTTTAAGTGGGAAACCGTATATGGACTGAAGTCTGAATTAGTGATCATGAAGCCATTCTTCCCACCCCAAGTCTCAGAAAATTTTATTTTTGTCTCTGACGTTTTTATTTATACAGAGAATATAGCGGAGATTGTAGATGTATGCAGCTTGGTGGATTGTCTTCTAAATGTATGAAAATGTAGCTCCTCAATTCATTTCGTTTTGTACTGCAGACCCCCTAACGAACTCCCAATTACGTACTGAATTCTGAAGTTTACTCCGAACTCTTGCCAAAATTTGTAGCTGTAATGCCCACAGCTGCTACAGTAAGGTGCAGGTATTGCGGGAGGGTTTTGGATGCGATTTGAAACCGCAATTACATTTCCCGCCTTACGTAAGTAACTTTTTTTACTGTTGCTCATTATTCGTTAGTTTTAACTGTTCACTGTTACAGTGACAAGGAACGTAGCCATATGCCGGGCGAAGAACTGATACTGCTGCTGTCCAACATCGTTACTCTAAACTAATATTTTTGTACCACCGCCTTATGTGAGCGTGTGTGTGTGTGTGTGTGTGTGTGTGTGAGAGAGTGTGCGAGTGTGTGTGAGAGAGTGCGAGTGTGCGTGTGCGTGAGAGTGTGTGAGTGTGCGTGTGCATGAGAGTGTGTGCGCGCGTGAGAGTGTGCGTGTGTGTGAGAGAGAGTGTGTGCGTGAGAGTGTGTGCGTGAGTGTGTGTGAGAGTGTGTGCATGTGTGTGAGTGTGTGCGCGCGTGAGAGTGTGCGTGTGAGAGAGAGAGAGTGTGTGTGTGTGTGTGTGTGTGTGTGAGTTGTGTGTGTTTATGTGTCATTTGCAACGCACAAATAACTTTTCGTTCGCGTGTGTATGATCTGTCACGTGAAATATTGCTTACCTATTTAGAATATGTCTTTAATTTCCGCTGTCCGAAAAGTACGGGTATATAACTTAGAACAGGTTTCGTATTAGCATCGAGTTTCTGTTTGCTGTTATAGAATAAACATTCTTATCTACATTTAGCTTGAAACGATTTTGACCATGGCTCTATGGGCATAGTGGTGCCTACAATTTGTGCACATTTTCCATCGTCTGAGGCTGAAGAGGCACAACTTTTGGGAGGCCTTATCTTCATCCGTCTTCGGATGCTCTTAAATGAGCTTGGACATAATCTTTAACTTTCGAGATAAAGGAATCACCATTCACCGAAACGTCGGTGTCCACTTGCAAGGCTACACGGTGTCACAACCCACAAATCCACCATTTTAAGAAGTCCCGCCATGGAAGCTGCAGTCGTAACCCAAGTTGCATATTTGTAACATAGGCGTACCGTATTTGACATCACGTAGAAATGTGAGGGTGAAGTTGTTCCTGTACAGGTCGTGAAGACTTGTGGGATATTGGAGGTACTTTTTTTTTAAATCAAATTATTATTGAACAAGAAATACAACTTACAAACAACAAAACGTCTTGAACCTTACAAGTACTGGACAGTCCCATCAAAATCTGCTGCTTACATTTCATACCATTTCATAAGAACCGCTAGAAGTAAATAAAAACAAATACATGTGAAGATGTGATTTTCCTTACAACAGTTTCAGATTACTAGGTAAAAAAAATCAGACATGTCGAATATGGAAGTTAACAACAAATTCCGCATTTGTTCTTCGAACGCTAATAGCAAATGGATCAGCTGGATGGAATGTAAAGGCAACCAGGCGACGAGCTGAAGGAGGTGGACTCTTCCCAAAAACTCCAGCATAGATCTGGAACTTGAGTAATCCTGAATCACGTGCATAAAATCTGATAGGATGTTCTCCACAGGCTTTAGGTCTCTCCATAACAGACACCCACTTATCATCATAAGACACCCACTTGTCATCATAAGACACCCACTTATCATCATAACACACCCTCTTATCATTATAAGACACCCACTTATCATCATAAGACACACACTTATCATAAGACACCTACGTATCATCATAAGACACCCACTTATCATCATAAGACACCCACTTATCATCATAAGACACCCACTTATCATCATAAGACACCCACTTATCATCATAAGACACCCACTTATCATAAGACACCCACTTATCATCATAAGACACCTACTTATCATCATAAGACACCCACTTATCATCATAAGACACCCACTTATCATCATAAGACACCTACTTATCATCATAAGACACCTACTTATCATCATAAGACACCCACTTATCATCATAAGACACCCACTTATAATCATAAGACACCTACTTATCATCATAAGACACCCACTTATCATCATAAGACACCCACTTATCATCATAAGACACCTACTTATCATCATAAGACACCCACTTATCATCATAAGACACCCACTTATCATCATACTTCCACTCATTCTTAATCTCGGCGCTCGTTGCGATGAGTGGTTCAGCCTTGTGCTTTACTCCCAGGAAAGGGCCGAAGGTACCCATTGGAAAGGAGGGTGGGTGGGTTCCCGAACCGGCCTGGACACTTCGGAGTCATGATACATCCCTTTCCGCTGCCGTGAATCGAACCAGATTCCTCAGTTGTTCAGCCCGTTGCCTGGTTTAGACCTAAATGAAGTGGCCCTAAGCTGTCGCTGTACCGCTGCGAGTTGTTGTTGGGCCGTCGTCACTGGCGTTCTGACATTCACAGACAGGCGGAAAACGCGAAGAAAGGCGACTCTACTTGTTTCGGCGAAGATCGCGGTAGTCCCATTTCTAACACTGTCCATTATTTTCATCTACCGTGGAAGTTTTTAGTCGTCAGTTGTTTTTATGCAGCATGCGGTTTGTCATATCGCGCCTGTATTCACTACAAGCACCGCCAGTGTCGCAGAATAGCACTGACCGTCGTTGTACAGTGAATGGTATCCTGCTTCTTGCGCGGCTGATTTTGAATTTCAGCCAGATGATGTGCTATTCTAAGTTTATTGTTGTTGTGTTCCTCAGTCCCACCCAGCTAATGTGCGGAAATTATTAGTGTACTCTTTAAAAATCAAACGGGAAATTCCTACATATCCCATTTCTGGCAATGGTTTTAACCAACGGCCCCTCTCCACTCTTATACACTGTAGCAGGAGGCACGCGGTAGCGCAGTTGGTTGAGGCACTGCACCATAAGGCGGAAGGTCGCGGGTTCGATTTCCCGATTATGTCGGAATTTTTTCATTGACGTAATCCTGCCGGTCGCACTATGGCCCTGGGGTCGACTCAGCCTCTAAGAGAAATGAGTGCGAAGGTGGTAAAGGCAGCCGGTGCGTAGGGCTGACAACCTTACCACTTCCATGTTGCGATTATCTTGAAATCTGGGAGCCTCAACCTCCTGGAACCCAAAGGGCCTTTACAGGGATTGATTGACCCCTAATTTTTAGCCCTGGAGGGTTGAATAGGCACATCAGGAAATTGAAAATTTCTGAAGGACAGCTTCGTAGTATAAGCGTTTTAATAATAGTCTAGAGCAGTGTTGCCCATTTTAATTTTGCCACGGAATCTTTTGGCACTGTAAACAACTAAAAACTAGACCACAGAGTTGTACGGTTTGTAACAAATAAAGGTTAAATAAGTGTAAGAAATCAACATACTATTTAAATTGCACTTATTTCGAAATAATTGCGTTTTGTTGATAGGAAAGACCAACCTTAAGAACTAATATGCTGTCCTACAACAACAACAAAAACAATATTTTCAGAATATGTTACTTATATTCTAGTGTTGCAGCAACAATTTAGAGCTTTTTGAACGAATGTTTCTTTGTCGAATAAAAACGAAAATTAACTGGAGTGAATGTAATTTGTTCCTTTTTGGGTAATTCCCCGGCGTCTGAGTTCTAATTGCTGACGTTTCGGAACCGACAGTGAGTTCCGAAACGTCAGCAGTTAGAACTCAGACGCCGGGGAATTACCCAAAAAGGAACAAATTGCATTTAGAACATGGCGAAAGCTTAAAAACAAGAATAACTGGAATGAAGTTTATACATTAATAATAATAATAATTCTGAGCTATCATTTGTATATCATAGCAGACTTTTTTGGGGTGCCCATTTTCACTTCGTCAAGCACCATTTGGTAAGCACTGGTTGAGAGGAGCTTTGTTCTCAGATATTTAACACCTTGTAGGTCTAGTGTAGTAGACAGTTACAAGCATTTCGGACGAACGTATGTTGGTATTTGAGTAAAGAGAAAACCAACTTGATGCCACTTATTTTATTATTTTATTCAATGTTCATTCAATGCTCAACATGTTTCGGCCGTTAATACCTGACAACATTACAATTAATGTGACTATAGAGTGTACTGATGTAGCTATTTGAAGGGTCTTAGGCTGTTTGTTTATTAGTGTGATGGATGGAACAGTATGAATGTAAACAAAGCTATAGTCATGAGAATTGCACACTTCTGGGTTATTACGCAGCGAGTAGTGGTAATTTCTCGCAGACGTTTCGGGACAAACTATCGGTCCATCTTTTCTGTATTCTTGACACCTGAAGATGGGGCCGATAGATTGCTCCGAAACGTCGGTAATAAATTACCGCTGCTCGCTGCGTAATAACCCAGAAGAGCGCAATTCTTAGCTACTTCGCTGCGGAAGTCTAATATCACGCATAAGCTGCAGTGATCTTTGTTTGAATTTCAGACTGAACTACAAAATTAATTTAAGTAACACACCAACAAATGCACATATATAATCTGTAATAATCTAAAATTTACATTAAAGCACTTAAAACGCTCCTACATGTTTCGATCATACGATCATCCTCAGGGAACATACTTTGTTCCTTGCTAAAGTTAGAGTTTAAAACACTCACTGATTTACTTCGTTATATTAATTTGGTGCTGTTGCAGCATGTCGTGTGTTATGTGTGAGTCGTACGCTGTTCAATTGAACAAGTTGGTTAATTACTGAGATAAATATACTAAGATGCACGGTCAGCAAAACGTCAAAAGACACAGAGTACTTGTTCTCCAGAACTTTACTGGTACTCGCCTGTACAAGGAATTCCCTTCTTCACTAGAAAACTATTAGTTTTTTCACCTCCCCCCCCCCCCTAAAAAACACCCCCCCATTTAAACCCCACCACACCCACCCATTCATCTACTCCCACCCACCTCCTCTCCCTTCCTCCATAAAAAACTTTTTATTTTTTCCCCCCCCCCCCCCCCAAAAAAAACCCCCTTCCATTAAAACCGATCGTGACCCCGTCTTTTATCAATCCACTCCGCGCTGTTGTAACATATTCCAGTGATGTTTGTCATAATATAGTTTTCATTGTCAATGTATATTTCCCTCTTAACCCCCATTGCCTTCCATGGAAAAAAAAAAATGTGGCCACGAATTTTATTTTAAATTCAACAGTTTGCAGTGTAACATTTTCCACGTCCCTTATTTCCCACGTAATTTAGTGATAGTAACCGGTCTGCCGTGTGGAAACGGTAATTATCATTTATTTCATTTTATTTTAAACACATCGTGGTTATTATTACTAACCATTCAAATATGATTGTCAGTTTTACTCGTATTGGTTTCGAACGTCGGAATCATTGCTTTATATTAGTACAGAATTGGAATTTCATGCCCTGCCCCACAACAGCAAACTAAGCTGTCCGATTTGTTTTGATTGTAGCTGATGTCGAAGAATTTGAAATTGGTTGTAGACCTGTCACTTCAGTGTAATTTTTCAGACAGATAAATCTTGATTGTAGGTAGGCGTATGTTTGTATAGAGGCTTGCTTACAAAATCCGAAAAGTGAAGTCTGCGTTATCGCCTGATGTTGGCAGCATTTGCCTGCCCCGTGTGCAGCCTCTAGGCTGGATTCATCTCATTATAACTGAACATCGCGTTCTCCCTCCCCTCCCAGGTCCATCTCTCCCGTGCCCGAAGCTGTTGTATCAACCGTTCTGAGAGCAACATGGTATTACGTCACATGAAGAGTAAAAATAAAGTCACTGTGCACCCCATAAAGGAATACAAGGGAAGGAGAGGTATAATTCCATTCATTAATAACATCGGAAGTATATTGAGGTGTGTTCGGCTTCATGAGCCGACTTTTAAGATGGTATCGCTTCGATGGTATATGAATGAGTGTATGGAGAATTAGTGGATTGGTGTTGGCAGGGAAGAAGGACGTAGGCATCATCTTATAATAAAACCAACTAGATGCACTAGTTTCTCAAATTTATTTTTGGAATAAAACTCTACATGTTTCGGACAGTTCCTCTGTCCATGATCAGGAGTTTTTCACCGTAAACACAGCAATGGTATATGTCATACAGGTTTGCTGTGTGCAAAGTGAAAAACTGCTGATGATGGACAGAGGAACTGTCCGAAATATGTAGAGATTTGTTCCAAAAATAAATTTGAGGAATTAATGCATCTATTTGGTTTTATTATAAGAATTTATCACGATGCACGGTCACCTGAACGTCAAAGACGTAGGCGTGTGCAGAGAAGAAGCCTGCCCCATTCCCATTTTGTCCGCCAAAAAGCCCACATGGAAGTGTGGGATCGAACCCGAGCTTAGCCCAGTCGATGTGGAATTTGTAATTGAAGGAGCACTGGGACAAGTTTTTATACCAGTGCTTCTTTTTTTTAACGAAATCTGTTAACTGTGCAGAATTTCAAATATTTTAGATATTATTAGCCTACTTGCCTTATTATAGGTGAACCAGAAGATAGGTCGATGCTGGTATTTACGGTTTTTTAAATTTATTCCGTCTTTCTAAGTCAGCACGGCAGTACTGTGGTCAGGCACGCCACGACTGTCTCGTACCAAATACCTACACATCTTTCATTGCCCTCTGTCCGACACTGCAGGCCTTCTGCAGTAACCTAACGTAAAGTCGTCGCTGTGTTTAATTAAGTGCTATGCCGTTTGGGGTGGAGGTATACCTCCATGCATTCTTAATCTTAACAGAAAGTGGGAGTAAGTAGTGGGGTTGCCTGTCCGCGTTTCCCCCGGCGAAGGTCTCTTGATGTCCGGTAATCGTTGGCCAGGAGACGGGTTGGAACTCACCGTTGGTCTTCATGCTGTAGGGAGGAGCCTGATCGCCGTACTGACTGTGACATGTTAGACTGCAGCTGAAGGAGCTGCATTAAATGTTTGTAGAAATGTAACCCAAGAATGTCACACATTAGTGTAGCCTGAAAATTAGAGCGTTGTTATCCTTCGGGTACGGAGGCTTTCAGGCTCCATCTCTGTAAAGCTTCTTTTGGTTCCATTATTTGTACTGACTTCTAGACGTTGTTGGCGTCGCTTTGCTGTTCAAAACGATACTTGTTTTTGTCCAGAAACTTCAGAATTCAAATGCTTCTGCATCTACTTACGTTCCAGATGTTTAAGGTTCTCACTGATCTGTTGATGGAAATTTAATGTTTCTGGGATGTTATGCCATGTCAACTGGTAAATGCTTACCGACGTTTCGGCGGAACGTAGTGCCTCTATCAATGAAATACCCATGTTTTCTGGAAAACGTACCTTTTTTTTTTACTTCTTGGCCCTGAAAATATAGTCACTATCTTTCGAAACGTCGGTAAATATTAACCAGAAGTTACGGTGTAATGTCCCAGAAAACTTGAAGCTTCATTTACTTATGCCTTTTTTCCCCCCTTGCATTTCATAGGGATGGAAGTGGCCTGCAGAATTGTTTTAAAGAGGTACGGAAACCATTGTTCAATTCATTTGAACGTCTTCACAGTAATGTGGTCGATTCTGTACCTTGCCGTATCTCGTTCGGAAGCAGTTTAACACGTGTTTTATATTCGTCGGTATCTAGTGCAGCTAATTTCAATTCATGTCGCCACAGTTTCGGTACTTACAAGCGTATTCTTCTTTTGTCATCAACCGTCCGATGTTCGTGCCAGATGTGTCAGTGGAGGGACCTGTAGGTTTATTACCATGACAGCATGTGTGCTTCCTGTTGTCCGCAATATCCACACACGTAGTCGAGACCTTTAACACACTTGAAGGCTCTATGACGGAAGTCATTTGAAGTGAGCACAATATTGTACTAGGCCACTATTGCACGTCTCGTGCGAGGTGACCGTTTCCATGACGACGGCCATGATGTGCCCGGGTGATGCTCCACGACGGGGACAGGTTGCCGTGGCAACGCACGACACCTTTCTCTCTCTCTCTCCCGCTGTCTTTCTCGTAAGGACAGAGCAGCATGGCTGACGTGGTCTTGTGTAATACGCGAAATGTTGCCTCCGCCTTTAATTATGTGCCTTAAGAATGCAACTTGCTGAACTTCTGAAGTCAGACGGTTCTAGGTATGAACTTGACACTGCTTGTGACATGTGAATGAACGTCGCAATCGAGTGAGTATCGCTGGTGCTTCGCTTGCGGGTTGTAACGTAGGCCCTGAGAGAGGTTGTCTTGACTTCCCCAGGTTCTTCAGCTGACACTCGGATAGTAACTTATATTGGTAACGATCTGTTCCTTCCACACTACTTTCTTTTGTTTTGTTTTCGTGTGGGATGGTGTACTTAGAAGGTTAACTCCTCCCCCCCCCGCCCCCCCCCCCCACACACACACACACACGCACACACACACTCCCGACACTGACGGATTTATTGTACGTATGAACTTCGCTGTATCACATTCATTGTACTTCTTTCGTTTTTGACGCCTAAAGACGACTATAGTGGTCGTACCTAACCGCTATCCTCTAAATGTTTCATTTTATATATTTATTCAACAAATATAGATACTGAATATTTTAAACATGGTATATACTCTCCGTTTTTTTTCTCTCTCTCTTCAAAATGCAGTTTGTTTCATAAATCTAACGTATTTGGTTCCTGTATTATTCACATTTCATATACAGGATGTGCTAAAATTTAAAAAAAAAAAATAATTCCGGCGCCAAAAGGTTAAGCTGGTAGTCGCTGTTCGCTTTCTGAACCTCCCTGATAAACAGACCGTGGGAAGCCTTTTGACTGGTGTTTAAAAATTGCACTTATTTTTCTGATTGATTTTGATTGTAGTGTTTAGCGCGTGGCCATTACTGAACGTGACAACTTAGAAGCTTACTGTGGGCTTTGGTGCAGTGCCGCATATTCTTCACGAGGACAAATGTGTGGAGGTGCATAATATTGCGCTTCGGAGAAGTAGAGTCCAGTTGAAATGTAATGGCACACGGTGAAGCACGGGAGGGGAAGTGAAGGGGAAACTGGCGAATTGAGTGGATAGCCAGTACCTTGGAACATGGTGTATCCAGCATTACTAGCGTTGATGCGCACACCTCGGCTGCCAGTAGTCGACTGAACTGACGCCCCCGCC
>Ga0123357_10008072_pt1 | contig 13110 bp, 15 predicted proteins | sample TergutEmb28metaG_FD_89873 | JGI IMG/M metagenome (GOLD analysis project Ga0123357, IMG submission 89873) | Embiratermes neotenicus P4 segment gut microbial communities from Petit-Saut dam, French Guiana - Emb289 P4 | ecosystem: Host-associated > Arthropoda: Insects > Digestive system > Gut ...
AATAGTCGCAAGCTCCTGATGATGGATATATTATTGTCCGAAACATGTTGAGCACATAAGAAGTGAAATAAAATAGCAAGTGACATCAAGTTGGTCTTTTATTCTTCAACTATCACAATGATGTGCAGTCCAATAAACATAAGATTCACCTGTAGGAAATCTAAATGTTTTACTTTTATGGCACAACACTGAAGTGATGTCCCTGCAATGGCAGTAGTTGTCCATAGTTGTGTGAGTTACAGCATGTCTACGATAAATACATACCCATATTTTAAATATCTTATCAACAGAAGCAGACCCTACAATATAATTACCCACAGGATAATGGAATGTTTCTGTGGTGCTTATTACTTACTTACTCCACAGTGCAGAGTCCTTCTTGAGAAGCTAACTGGTTTGCAGCTAGTCAGGAAATTCCCCACATTTCATGGAGCCCGAAGGTTCATTACGGCACTCACAAGCGTCCGCCACCTGTCTCTATCCTGGGCCAGCCCAATCCAGTCCATATACCCACATCCCACCTCCTGGAGATCCATCCTAATATTATCCACCTATCTATACCTAGGTACGTACAGTGTGTCAGTACATGTTAACAATGAAGTTGCTACATACAGTGTGTCAGTACATGTCACTCTTTGAAAGAATGTCTGAAATATACATCAGTATAACCAAGACTTGACCATAAGCCTGTAGTGTGGGTGGCCAGCTGCACTGGAGCAGGCAGCTTCAGCAACGGCCATGTCTCTGTTTATCAGTAGCAATTTTCTCAGTGTTGGAGAGAATGCAGCCAGTACTTGCTGTCAGCGTCACAACGAACTACTGTGTATGGGTATCCACTAATAAAATACATATTTTCCTTGCATTATGGTTTATTTATATTCACACCACTACAATATGTTAGTTGTGGGCCAGGATAGCGTAGTTGTGGGCTGGGATAGTGTAGCTGTGGGCTGAGATAGCATAGTTGTGGGCTGGGATAGTGTAGTTGTGGGCTGAGATAGCATAGTTGTGGGCTGGGATAGTGTAGTTGTGGGGTGAGATAGCATAGTTGTGGGCTGGGATAGTGTAGTTGTGGGGTGAGATAGCATAGTTGTGGGCCAGGATAGTGTAGTTGTGGGCCAGGATAGCGTAGTTGTGGGCTGGGATAGCATAGTTGGTACAAGAACTCGCTACAGGCTGAACAGTCCAGTTATCAAATTGCAGCTGCAGCGAGATTTCAGCACCTGTCCAGACTGGCCCTGGGGCCCATTGACTGTCCTATACAATGGATACTGGTTCTCCCGGGACTAAAGCGGCCAAAATGTGACGACCATCTGCCCCTGCTAGCGCCGAGGTTAAAGAAAGAGTAGAGCTATACCTCATTCCTGATGTCTTCATGACAGGTTATACAGTGAACTTGCCAGATGCTGAAATAACAGCACTGTCTTCATCTTTGCAATTCTTCACAACAGTTTTGTTGTCTTCCCCCCACCATTATACAAACAATCTGTGAGGTTTTCAACTACAGGCATTTTGTTACACATTTAAATTGTCAGATAACAGTTACAATAATAATACCACATTGGCATTCTCATTTCTTTTTCTTTCAGCTTCATTTTTTCAGAACTGTCAAAAGACCCTTTCTTTATTCACACTACTAAAGAACCACTAGTTTATTTACATACCAAACACCTCCAATTCTGAACTGCATTACATTGCCTTGGATCAGAATATTGCTAAATATCCTGCAGCAGTACTGGCACCAACACAGCCTCAAAATATTTCCAATGTAAGGCAATATCAAGAAACTTTTGGCATAACACAAAAAAATGAAAGTGGTAGACAGTGTCTGCCTCCTACCACTGAATTTTCAGAAGAAACAGCTAACAAAAATACCACGTATTTACACGTGACTCGTGCATCCTTTTTCGTCATATGCACTTGATCAATGGACCAATCTGCTCCACCTTCTTACATTGAGAGCCCATTTATTCATTCTTGTAAATTCCAGAGGTCATTTGATGTAGTGGTAGTCATATATAACATGGGGTTTGCAGACAGAGCACTTGTCATGGCAGAAAAAATTAACAAACATAAAAGAAAAATATATACAACTGAATGTAGAATATTTTATACAATTTATACATGTAGATATTAATAAGATTAAAATTCCATTTATAATCTATGTTATAATGCAAAAATTAATAGTTTTGTAGTCACTGGTGAGGTATTGTATTTAAGTATTCATTTAAAATACAAAATAATTTCCAGTTGAAGTGTTCCTCCAAAAAATAGAACGAATCAATAAGTAAAAAACTTTTTAAGGCTAATTTAAACTATTTGGCATCATACAATAAATCCTGGGTAGTTGATGGAAGATGGTTAAAAATTCTAATTCCAAAACAAAACACTCCCTTTTGAAATACTGTTAAACTTGCTGTAGGCAGATGTAAGTCTGAATTTATCTTGTACTAGTATTAGGTACTTCAGAATTAGTTATAAATAGGTCTCTATTCTTAACAACAAACAGTGACAAGGAAAATATATATTGGGATTGAAGCAGCAAAATGTTCAATTTCTTAAACAATTCACAACAAGAGTCTACTAATACTAGAATTCATAATAACGCTCATTATTCTTTTTTGAATTTTAAATATAATTTTGCTGTGAGAATAATTCCCCCAGAAAACCATGCCGTACAATATAATAGAGTGAACATAAGCAAAATAGATCATTCTTAATACTTCTGAAAACATTAGTGGTTTGACTGACCTAATTGCATAGCATTCTTTATTCAGTTTAGAAATTAGTTCATCAATATGGTCTTTCCAAGACAGACAACTCTCAATCATCAATCCAAGAAATTTAGTATTATAAATATTAGTAACTTTTTTTCATACGATATTTGCATGCCAGTTTCATGACTATTTTTAGTCATGAACTGTAGGAAATAAGTGTCATCAAAATTTAATGATAATAAATTAATTTTCAACCAACTGTTTGTTTTAATCAAAACATTGTTAATATATTGTTTTAATTCATAAAGATCAACATTCGAAACAAATATGCTCGTATCATCGGCAAATAGAATCGGTTTGGTATGTCAGATATAATTTTTGGAAGATCATTAATGTACAAGAGAAGGAATTGTGGTCCAAGAAATTAGCCTTGAGGGACTCCATGTTAAACTGACTCCTGTTACAGAAATACTTCATAGAATTATATTTTAACCAACCTCTTTGATGCCTATCTTTTAACTACGATTCAATCAGTTTGTTAGCTTTGCCTCAGATACCATGAAATTCCACTCTTTACATCAATATGTCATGATTAACAGTCAAATGCTTTCTGCAGACTACTTAACACACCACCCACCAATTTACTGTTTCATGACGAAAATACATCATTTGTTGAATTGTAAGAAGCTATTTCTGTAGATTGGTTACTTCTAAAACCAAATTGTTAATTTACTAAAATACAATTACAATTTACGTGGCGGGAAAATCTTTATATACAATCTACTCAAAAAATTTTGATAGAGATGTTGTGGAACAACTAGTTCGGTATTGAATGGATCTTCCTTTGGACCTGATCTATGCTTTGGACTTTAGGCAGCCGGCTTAACTTCCGTCTTCAGGTACACGAAAGCACCTTAGACTCCTCAGAAAGAGCTATTCCCTATCACTGCAAAACAGCATTCCAGTCTATCCCAATAACAACTGCGCAATGCAATAAGGTCATTGACAACTAATCACCCCAATCAGTCAGATCCACAGATCATACCTATACAGATCCATGGTCACATCTAATCCATGCCACGCAATGAACCCATTGCAGACGTATGTATGTGCTGAGTGCACAGATCATATGGCTGAGTGTAAATACGTGTGTGGTTACTCCTTGGTTCGTGTTGTTAAGCTCTACGTGTACCAATATGAATCTTGTTATTTTAAAAAATAAACACTTATATTCTGCATATGTTATTATTTATTTAATTTACAGGAAATTTGTAAGCCACAACTCAGATTGAAGTAGTAACTGTTCGTATGAGAAAAGACTTTCAATTGAACAAGTATAACTTCCGTTCCTTCATAAGTGCGTGAATGTTCGTGTGTCCTCGCTAATTGTCCATCTATTTAATTTTGTGGGCAATTTCGTCGACGAGTACTTTGTTGTTGTTTATTTCTGATGTAAGTCAAGATTTAATACGTTTTGAAAATGGCTCGATACGGGCAACGACCGGAAAATGCTCTGAAAAGGGCTAATGGTAAGAGTGAAGCACCTTGTTCTAACAATATGGAAGACCAATGTGCCTGTTCATGAGTATTAAATTGTGTAGTAACTGCTTGCATACCTGTTCATGAGTATTGAATTGTGTAGTAACTGCTTGCATAAAACTCCATTAGACGTGAGTCTGTGAAGTATGTATACCTAGTGATAGTTTATAATACATGCTTACCGCTTAGTGGTTATCAAATTCGTATTATTTAAAGTCACCGTACCAGCGACATTATTAAGCCCGAATTACATCTTTTTGTGAAGAAGACGGTGTTCTGAAGTGTAACACCGTACAGTATTACTGCCAGGGAAATCTCAAATGTTATTTACTTAGGCGTTGGTGATTTATGACAAATTTTCATCATTGTTGTAGTTACTGGTTAACATAGTTTCGGAACCGACACAACTGAGAACGAAATTTAATATTATTAATATTTCGTGCATTGAATATATCGCTGTGTAATTCCAACAAAATTCACGCACTGTTGACAAATATGTAAATTGTGTTATCACAAAACATAATGTCTTACATGTTTAGGCTTGAGAGAGCCATCTGAGAGACACTTACAAAGGAATTCTGGTTATTGATATGTAAAACACGTAAGATTATGAACCATGTATAGAATAATATTAATCTACAAATGTAAATGGTCAGTTAACAATCCATATTAGAAGTTAAGGCTGTTAAAACTTGTCTTTATAGTGGTCTTCCTTTAGGGGTTGTGTTTTTGCTTTGACTTGCAGATATCTATTTATATAATAATAATAACAACAATAATAATATATTAACTGCAAATGGGCTGTCACCTGGTGGCAGTGGTTATTATGCTTGTACATAAGTATGAAATAAGGACCTAAGAAATTTAAGTTGGGAGGGCTACATGAGAAGCATGCAGTAGCAACTTGGAGTCTTGGGAACCATCTCACCATTTGCTCGTAGACGCAGGGAAACCACGAAAAGCCTGTGCTGAGGTGGCCGGTCGCAGGACCTTCCAGATACTGACTTCTAGCCAGCAGTCCAGCAACTAAAGTAGTGAGACAGCAATACACACAAGATAATGACACGGTACACAAAAGACCAACTACATTTAGCAGCAATGCATGTAGGAAAAGGAACACAATGGGGAGAAAGTGCTGTACGTAGTTTCTAATGTTGTTACTCCACAAGTATAGCACACCAAATTTAACAGGACCTTCACTTCACCAACCGTAAATACCCTTCACGCTACGCTCCGTTTAACTCCCCCCTTTCACTGCGTTACACTTCACTTCACTCCTATTCACTTCACTTCAATTCACTACACTTTGAATCATTTTCAACACACTCACATTTTCTTCAGTTCATCACATTAATCACTTTCCTAACCCTCCTTCTAAAATCATTTGGTTTACAGGGGAGAGTCCCTCAGATTTCTGCAGGTAACGGTTCCAGAGTCAGGTGGTCCTATTCACAAAGGAATATTTCCCGATATCTGTTCTTTGCCTCCTGTTTATAAACATGTTCGATCCTAATGTGGATTGAGTGCCTGTTGTCAATTGCTTGATGTGCACTGTGTGGGAAAGAACACTGTATGCTCCTTCACAATGCACAGTGCACATCAGACATGTAGGGGAGCAGTTTTGTGATTTGTCAACTGTAAGTTCATTTTGTTTGGAAATACGTACTGCTGAAGGGAGATTGTTCGGTAGATGGGGTAGTACAAGTGCGTACTTATTAGCAGTTTTCCATCGGAGTTTTCAATTGTTTCACACATTCTTAGGATTGCTACTTACCTCCTCAGTCTTATGCCCAGATATCTTCCTCTCTGCCCTGTTCTTAGATGCCCGCAGTCAGTATTTTTCCCTCAATGTGTGAGAACATTTTTTCACACCCATACAAAACACCAGCAAAAATTATTGTTTAGTAGAGCAGATGGGAAGACAAAGATCTGGACCGTATGGTAGCATGCACTCTGGTATAGACCTACTCTTAATTTGTGCATGAACAGAATTTTGATTTGTTACTGTCATTTCCACATATTTGAACTTTACCACATTTTCCAAGGATTAGTTAGCTATCTTTGTGTTGCAATTTTGTCCTGCATTCTGTTGAAACATAAGTGCATTACATATTTCTCTCAGCATGTATTTCTACTCCAACTTCCTTGCTTATTCTTCTTTATAGTAGGAGGGTCACTCCAAAATTAATGCCTCCTATTTTATTATGTTGGCCCATGATGTCAGAGGTGGATGTTGGTGATATGGCAGTACAGGTTGAACCTCCCCGCCAGTATTCCATTATAGTTTGCTGCCATGTGACAGGTGACAGCAGAGGGCTAGTCTGACAAAATGGTATCTGACATGGAAGTGCGTATGAAGCAAAGGTGTGTAATTGGATTCCTCCATGCGGAAAAAATTGCACTCAGTGACATTCGTTGACGCTTGCTGAATGTTTACGGAGACCAAACAGTGGATGTTAGCACAGTGAGGCGGTGGGTGGCGCGTTTCAGCAGTGGCGACAGCGACATGAAAGACAAGCCATGTTGTGGATGGCAAGCACAGCTGTCACACCATGAAATGAAGAGCGTCTCAATCAGCTCATCCATGCGGATTGGATTATGACTAGGGAACTGTGTACAGAGCTAAATATCGGCTTCAGTGCATTGGAAACGATGGTGGCAGCGTTAGAATATTGCAAAGTTTGTGCCAGGTGGGTCCCACGAATGCTTACACAGGAACATAAAGAACACTGTATGCAAGTTTGTCGGGACTTATTGAACCAATACGAGGCTGAAGGTGACAGTTTCCTGGATTGCATCATCACTGGTGACGAGATGTGGTGTCACCACTACAAGCCGGAGTCAAAACGGCAGTCCATGGAGTGGCAACTTGTGAATTCCCCATTGAAGAAAAAGTTCAAGACGTTGCCCTCAGCGGGTAAAGTGATGTGCACTGTCTTTTGGGATAGGAAGAGGGTGATCTTCTGGATTTCCTTGAACCCGGACCATCAACTCCGACCACTACTTCGCGACGCTGACTAAGCAGAAGGCTTGAATTTCCAGAGCCAGGCCAGAGAAGAAGACATCTTTTCTCTTGCAACACGATAATGCCAGGACCCATGCCAGTTTGAAGACCGTAGAGCACATTGTCAATCTTGGCTGGACTGTCGTACCACACCCACCGTATAGTCCGGATTTGGCACTTTCTGACTTCTATCTGTTCGGGCCGATGGAAGATGGACTGTGTGGGCAACATTCTCCTAGCTACGACGCCATTGTACGAGCTGTGAAACAGTGGGCTACTTCTGCTGGTGCAGATTTTTACGAGCTCGGCGTGCAGGCTCTTGTTCATCGCTGGCGAAAGTGCATAGCCAATGGTGGTGACTGTGTCGAAAAATAGTGTTTTGTAGCTAAGAATTTGCTGTATCAAGTAGTGTTATTGTGCTCTTTGTATCTATTGTCGTTTCCATGGAAATAAATAGGAGGCATTAGTTTCGGAGCGGCCTACGTATTTAGGACTCCACCTTTTAAATTAACATTATCAGCACAGAACAGCAGAATGTGCGTCACATTTGTAAGTCCTTCCTGGTGTTCTTCAACCTTCCTAGTGGCAGAATCTAATAGTTTGCTCAACAGTGGTGACAATAGACTAGGGAACGTATATTCTTGTAATTAGGCTTGATGACGGCTAATCATATTTATCCAAAACACGTAGCCTTATTCTTTCTCATTATGATGCTGTGTTGACCGATTGCAACATTCATGTGTATTTGGTAACACATATAGGGATGTGCCACCTTAAAGTGTGTCATGCAGATGTTTGTCTGTCCAGACTGTACTACAGGTTTCATTAAACACATTTTAATTAACCTAAATGCTTTAGTGGATGAGCCATATTCAGTGAGAATTCCCTCATAACTGAATCATATGCTTTTTTGCAGTCTATAAATGCCTGATGTACTTGCTCACTGTATCCCCATTTTACTTCCAGTATTTAGTGAATGAGGAATGCATGGTTGATAGTGGGTGCAGTTATAGGGGCAGACTGGACCAGGATGCATCTCCAACAGGGTGGAAGTGAAAGAAGGCAGAGACTGACATATGGGCACCCTTAAACAGGGCCATTTATGAGAGGAGCAGAGAGCAGGACACAGTAACGGACACTGAAGGGAGAAACACTAGGAGGTTGGGAAATAAAAAGTACTTAGTAGTGGAGAAAAGGAAATTGGAAGGGGAGTGGGGGTCTGGTGGATTAAGAAGAGGAGAAGGGAGGTTGTCTTGTAAGAAACAGGCTTTGGGTCTTCTGAGGCATGACACTGTGTTGTTGGGTGGGTGGTTGTCAATGTTGTGTACGAACATGGAGCATTCATCAAAGGTCCAGAGGGCCAACAAGACTGTCCAGCACAGGGAGTACAGAGAAAATGTGTAGGTAGTGAGCCAAACATTGAGGTGTGGAAGTGGCTTGCATGTGTACCATTGGTCCCACAAGGGGTATTGCATGTTTAGTGAAGGGCTGTTCACCATCTGGTAACTACCAAGGGAGCTGAAGGGTTCAGAACTGGTGCAGTGGGTACTGGTAATGGAATGTAAGCAACGATACAGTAGAAAGAGGGTGCCATTCTGCTGCCAGAGTGGGTGGCATTGTGCGTCACTTGGCAATGTGGCATGTAAAGCAGTTATAAAACATTAACCTTGTGACCTGAAAACCTGAGGGCTGTTCCTGCATATTCAAAATCACCGTGTTCAGTTGTCTGCAATGAATTATTGTTCATGTGGCAAACAGATTGGCCAGCACAATCGCTTGTTTCACCTGCAAGTGTGAGATGTTTAACTGGCCATCACTGCTTCAGTCTGAGTAATTTGTTCACTATAATGACTAGCTGGAGTATCAGGATGTATGATTTGTGTGCTGAGTGAACTTGAGGATTGCATTCTCCTGGGGTATGAATTGTGTGACAGGGTTACTGTTTTCCAACATTGTGAAGGCAATATTTTCCTTCAGAACATTAGGAACTGTTATCCCAGTAACCAGCTTCACATCCAGGAACACCTGAATCAATAAACCACTGTGGAAACTTCAAATCCCACATTCTCATAGCTTACTAACTCAGTAACGTACTCTGCAGTATGTTCTTGCAGTGAAACAAATGGTGAAGGAATGGTCTGATTCAACTCAGATTAAATATGCTTACCAAGCTGTCATTTTGTTTGACCCACACCACCGTTCATCAAAATCCTCCCTGTTATAGCTGTGTTTTGTGCTGTCAGTGGAGAGCAGGGGCTGTGACATTTTGTGTGTGTGTGTGACTGCCATTTACAACGATGCTTATTTTTTTGATATGACTTTAGCATGACCTGTTTGTTCCGTATGTCGCTGGCATATATTTTACCATAACTTTGGGAGGTAAATAAGATCTTAAGGCGATATGACATAACTTCTAGAAGCTGTGACTGATACTTATTTTGAACAGTAATGAGTCCATTCAGTTGGTTATGCAATTTTTATGGAGCAGGTGACTGTACATGAGTAAGGTTGTTTGTTGTGCACTGCAGAGTTCATTGAGGTTGGCAAGCCAGCCCGTGCTCTGGACACGCTGTACGAAGTGTTTCGCAACAAAAAATGGGCCTACAGTTGGAGCGAGAGTGTGCTGGAGCCAATCATGTTCAAGTACCTGGACCTGTGTGTCGAGCTGAAGAAGTCGCATATAGCCAAGGAGGGGCTGTTTCAGTACCGCAACATGTTCCAGTCGGTGAGTTTGGTAGCTGTAGTACCGACCGACCAACTGTATGTACATTGCATGATGTGCTTGGTTTGGAAGTGAAGTGAAGTTCATGCCTTGTTGTCATGGTTGGCAGATTTCATGGTTGCAGTAAGTTGTGGGATGTGATTGAGAGTTCTGTAATGTGTTTCCATTGAGACCACATGAAACAACCTGGAGGTGTCTGTCCTTCAGCTGGCATTGTAATGCCCTACTTTGCTGATAACGTGGCATCTGTCTTTTGATGGTTACTGTGTTTTTTGTGGATTAGTGAATGAATATCATGATGGCTTGTCAGATGAAGGGCATTGGCTACTAATAATATAGCATGGTGGCCTGTTATGTGATGGGCAGGTGGCTAGTAGTAATATATTATGGTGGTGTGTCTCGTGATGGGCATGTGGTTAATAGTATTTCCCTTTTTATAGTATCATTGCCCAGATCACTATATGTGACATTTTCGATGTTGATGTGACAGTGTAAACAGCTTTAGGTGTGAGTCATATTGATGATCACAAATGTGATGCTGTAAACAGCTGGTACAGTAGGCATTTGCACTTTGGGTTGTGAATGAAGCTGTGGGAGCATCGCATAAAGTTAGAACATGGTATACATATCATATCTGTGCATTGATATGCTGCTATAGGTAAATGTGTCTTCACTGGAGAACGTCATACGTGGATATTTGCGAACGGCTGAGGAGAGAACAGAATCTGCACGCGAACAGTCCCAACAAGCTGTGATTGATATTGATGACCTTGACATGCTGGCCACCCCTGAGAGCATCCTACTAAGGTGAGTCCTCTTTCAGGCCATCCATCCGCCCACCTACCCATTCCTTGTATTCACTGTACAACTTCTCAGCATTCTGTACTTGCAAATCATGCAATGGGTTTCTATGAAATTTGGTGTTGGAGATCAGTACTGGGTGGTGATGGCACATTTTATTTTCTTTTATGTTGGTCAGTTAGAATTGTTTAAGCAGTATGAAACACAATGTTCATTTCTCACTTTTCAATTGCACATACTTGTGTAAATATTACTGGATGATCACAGTTAAATTGTGTGTTTGGATTCGTTTTTGTTATTGTTACTTCTTGATGTGGTAATATGAGCTGGCTGTGGTGTGATGTTTCCGTGCCCATTTTAAGATCACCAAAGCACATTGATGCAGTGCTTTCCGCTTCATCACTCCCTGAAACAGCCTTGTTTTGAAGGTTCCCAGGGTTCACCATTTGTCCTTCAGATAGGAGCAGCATGTACGAGGGGGGACCCAAATATTTCCGGAATTTGAATTTTCTGTGCGAATGAGACGTAGCGTTCTGCCACTGGGTACAACTAGCCTACGATATTCTGAACTAGTCTGCCAAGTGACACGCTTTGTGCTTTGTGTCATTTTTTTCTAAGTCTTTGCAATGTGTGCGTGGTTAGTTTTTAAAATATTGAAGTGGCAGATCCTGAAGAACAACAGCAGCAAGTGTCTGTGAAGTTTTGTTTCCTTTTGGGAAAAACTGCAGCTGAAACTGTGACAGTGCTCAGGGAAGCTTTGAAGGATAAAGCCACGGGTAAAACGTAAGTGTGTGTGGTTTACTTGTCTGAAGTGAGGTGTAATGTTTGTTGAGGTCCAACTGCATTGTGGCCGCCCTACCGTCAACAGAACTGATGGAAATGTTGAAAAATCCCGCCAGGCTGTCCTTGCAGATCATCGTCGGACCATTGACGAAATTTCTGAAATAACAAATGTGTCGTAGAATTCATGCTTCAACGGAAGATGTGATGATGAAATGGGTTGCTGCAAAATTTGTGCCTCATCTGCTCACAGAGGAACAAACAAGTAGCCATGTGTGTGTTTGCTGTGATTGGCAGGAACAGCTCAAAAATGACCCTCAGTTTCTCACAAAAGTTGTAAGAGGTGACGAGAGTTGGTGCTGCAGCTACAACCCTGATTCAAATTAGCCGTCAAGTCAGTGGAAGTCACTGAATTCACCCAGACCAAAAAAAGCATGGCAAGTTCACTCAAGTGTCAAGACAATGTTGAGTTCTCTCTCTCTCTCTCTTTTTAAATGATGGGACAGGGCAGGCACAGGGAGATGGTTCCTCCAGGACAAGCAGTAAATCAGCAGTTTCACTTGAATGTGTTGAAACAATTGCTTGAGAGCCTCCAACGAAAAGTCCAGAAAAGTGGCAGAGTGGGGATTGGTTCTTACACCATGACAATGCCCCTGCCCACACAGCCTTGAGCATCCAGCACTTTTTGGCTAAAAACAAAATGATGATTGTGTCCAACCCCCTCTACTTGCCCAAACTTGCTCCTTGTGACTTTTTTTATATACCCACAGATGAAGTAGTATTTGAAAGGGAGGCTTTTGCTGATGTTGCAGAGGTTCAACGAGAATGGCTGGTGGCCCTTGACAGCATTTCTGTTGAAAATTGTAGACATTGTTTCCAGCAGTGGGAGCAGTGCTGGGATTGCTGTATCCAGTCACAGGGGGAGTACTTTGGAGGGGACTAAAGTTTCAAACTTGTACAAATATTTTAAAGAGATTTTTTATAACAATTCAGGAAATTTTTGGGTCCTTCCTCGTAGATGAAGCTGAATATGGTATAATGATGGAATGATACTGACATGGGGAAATGTGAAGTACTTGGAGTAAAACCTGTCCTAATGGCACTGTTCATCACAGATCTCACAGTGACTGCCCCAAGAACGAACCAGGGCACTTACTGTGAGTGGATGTTAATTGTTTTTAAAAAGCAAGTTTGTACCTCACAGAGAACACTGCATGTCCACTAAAAAGGCTAGTGAGTTAATGCAGTATAGAGAGGTAATCAATATTACTTTTAAGAGTCGTTCAAGGGACATAAATATACTGTGTGTGGCACAGTGCATAATTTTTAGTGCTACATTAGGTGATACATATAGTTACCCTTGGTCTTCAAATGGTTAATGAAATATCCTTTGATATTTTATTTCACAATGTTAACCTTTTGGTGCCGGAATTATTTTTTTAATTTTAGCACACCCTCTATATAAAATGTGAATAATACAGGAACCAAATACGTTAGATTTATGAAACAAACTGCATTTTGAAGAGGAAAAAACGGAGAGTATATAC
>Ga0123357_10008073_pt1 | contig 13109 bp, 5 predicted proteins | sample TergutEmb28metaG_FD_89873 | JGI IMG/M metagenome (GOLD analysis project Ga0123357, IMG submission 89873) | Embiratermes neotenicus P4 segment gut microbial communities from Petit-Saut dam, French Guiana - Emb289 P4 | ecosystem: Host-associated > Arthropoda: Insects > Digestive system > Gut ...
ATGTTGAGTTGCAGCATATGGTTTTCTGCACCGAGTTTCTGGATGGGTGGTGGTCTTGAGAGCCGCTGCGTAGGTCGTGTGTATGGTGCGGATGGTGCCATTTACGGCACCACCCGCACTGTACACAAGACCACCACCCATCCAGAAAATCGGTGCAGAAAACCATATGCTGCAACTCAACATCTAATGCTCCTGATGATAGGCGTATGTACCCGAAACATGTCGAGCTAAGAATACACCAATAAAATTACCTTGTTGCATCAAGTTGGTATTTCACATTATTTCATGAGGAAGATGCACGGTCAAACACCCCTCAAGTTGTATGAAAATGTAATCTGTACCTTGTGTGTGAGAAATTCCATTTTATAATATACTCAGTGACAAGCCGCTGAACCTGTAGCTCGCGAGCAACATGTTGCCCATGACACAGAGTTACATTGCTTGCAGAGACATTTGAAAGGGGAATAAGTCTTCTAACCCTTCCTCTGTCAAAGCTCAGACAGAATGCTGAAGAAGTTTTGAAAACTAATGAGCCATGCATTTGTGCAGACATACATTATATTACTAACTCATTTTGTAAAAATGTGCTAAAATATTGACACCCTGGCCTCAGTTGTGAATTACATTTTTATACAGTTCTCCTCTTCTTACAGTATAGTTTTATTGCATATGACTTTGACATATACATAGGTAGAAATGTGCATATAATTCTGTGCATACTCACTCATTATTTATTCTGTGTATTGAATTTTATGTTGCCTACATGCAGAACAAATTTGCTGAAGTTGCCCACATCACATAAAGTTTGAGCAGGCCAGCTGTAAGGAATAATGTTTCTGTTGACATAACCTCCTATTTATCGTATTAAAAGTGGCAACACGTTTGAACTTAATGCTGTCAGCCATCATCACACTGTTCACACATGTCTATATCAAGGTGTCCAGTATTTATATGCCATATAATTGGAAAGATGAGATCTCAGTTCTTTTGTGTGGTTCTGTAGTAGTTACATGAGTGTATTTCTCTTCCCCCATAGATATTATTGGTTAGATATTAAGAAAATATTATAAACATCATGTAGCAGTTAGATTATTATGTTGTGTTTATGCAGTGGAAACTAAAACTGATGTTACTTGCCCCTTGGATCTAGTAGCAGTTGTGTAGAGACAGAGATGTTTTGAGTTTTAAAGTATTAATTACATTTGTATTTGTGCAGGTATCACAATTGACAGAATATCAGTCTAGAATTCACCTGGAGATACGACGAACACAGAAACTACAGTGGCTGTCAATGATAGTAACATTACTTGTTGGTGTAGCCCTAGTATACATCTTCATTCAAGAATCCCAAGATTTTAGTGGACATATGTGCTTTCCAGAAGAAAGATTCCACACATCAAATATATAAACATAAATTTATTGCAGTAATATCTTACTGCAGTGTAAGATATGACACATCCATTTGCTGGCAATGGTAGTTCTCTGCATAATCCTTCATAATTACTACAGTTGTGGAGTGCCCTACTGGAGACCTATTGGACACTGAGTGCAAAGCAGATGAGTTGCTCTGAGACTTTGAGTCTAAACAAGGCCTATGTATTGCTGATGCAGCATTGGGAGTATAACCTAAACACACATCACTTGATATTGATATCTTCTGTTAAGAAATTAAATTGTTGAGACTGAATAATCTAATCAGAGGACTAATGTGTTTCCTCTGCAATAAAACTTAAAACATTTGCTACTATCTCTATTTTTATATTTGAATATGGATTTGTATCTTGCATCTTTATTGATTAGTGTCTAGCTGCAGTTACATTTCTGTGATGACAGAGTAATTGGTTTGTAATTCAGATTATGTTGTATTTCATTGTTTCGGTATGTTTATTTTGAACTGTGTTAGAATGCATTGTGAAATAGTCTGTGCAGAGTTATACACAATTTCTCTTGACAGGATGCTTTCCTACTTGAGGAAATTTCTGTAGTGTTACACAAGTAAGTTACCAGGCAGCCTGGTTGGCTCATCACCTTGCCTAACACTGTAGAGATCTCCTGTATGTGATAAACAACAACACTGCCATTACCAACTGAAAAGAATTATATACAGATATTTGGCAAACACATGCAGAATAGGAAAGGAAAGCTTACTACAGGAGCAGAATCTAGTATCAGAATGTTTAAAAATATAACTAAAAGAGTGCTTGGTATGTTTATTTTGAATGGTGTTAGAATGCATTGTGAAATAGTCTGTGCAGAGTTACACACAATTTCTCTTGACAGGGCGCTTTCCTACTTGAGGAAATTTCTGTAGTGTTATACACGTAAGTTACCAGGCAGCCTGGTTGGCTCATCACCTTGCTTAACACTGTAGAGATCTCCTGTATGTGATAAACAACAACACTGCCATTACCAACTTAAAAGAATTATAGACATTTGGCGAACACATGCAGAATAGGAAAGGAAAGCTTACTACAGGAGCAGAATCTAGTATCAGAATGTGTTTAAAAATATAACTAAATGAATGCTTAATTACCTTTGTATTTCCATTTTCTCAATCTAAAAAGAAGGCACAGAACTTGTTCTAGTGCTGTAGAATATTAACTGTGTTAAGAGGATGAAATTCAGAACAAGAATCAAAGTCATTTTTAATAGAGTTGTTACAATCCAAAACTAATGACTGCAGACATAGTTGCATTTCAGACATTGTATTTACAGTTTTATCTTGATAAGCCAAAGAAAATACAAATGGTTGCTCTATGTATAAAAAGTGTGATAGTTACTGGGGAATTTGAATAATGAGAAATGTAGTATACTCTAGAAGAATGTAACTAATTGTTAACCTCCTCTTGTTACAGTCATATTTACCAAACAGAATTTGACAGTTTGAAAATGGCTAAGGTATAAAGTAGGTTGCAAAATTCTGTTAACATATAATTTCACAGATTAATTGCAGAAAACATAATAAAATGGGTTCAACCTTTGCTGTGTCATATTCATGTCCCTGTTGGTACATACACTTTGGTCCCAGACTGCAAAGTGTTAGGTTATGGATCAATCACTCTTAAGACTGCTTGATGGAATCTCCTGAGGAATTGTCCTTGGACCCTCATAAGCAAAAATATCAATGTCCATAATGTGTGACATTGAAATTTTCCCCAGAGCTACCAGAATTGATGTATATAATGTGAACTGAATTTATGAACCTTCAAATTGTGGCTTCAGAACTGTTTAGCCCATAACTAAAGCTTGAATGCTCATATTTATGTCACAGTGTCTGCTGTTTCATATGAGTACAAAACTAGGCGAAACTTTTGCAATTTGTGCTTGATTTCACACATTTACGTGGTCTAGGATTGCAGTATTATTATGTACAATATAATTTTCTTGAATATACATTAAATAATTGAATTAATGTACATTTTAATATTAAGTCTACCACTCAGTATTCATGCAGTGTATATATAAGAAAGAGATCAACTACAAGAGCTCAAAAGACATAATAATTATTGGATATTAAAATTTTGTAAAGTTTTGTTTGTAAATATTTCCAACGTAAGCCAACTGTAAATTGAGAAATTTAACCAGTGTATTATATTTTTCATTTGACATTAAAGACTTAAAGCCTGAACGCCCTGTGTTCTTTAGAAGCTTTGAGGGAATTTCTAGTACGCGATATTCAATGCATTTCTCAAAGTAAGGAAATGACGCAAAACAAAATTACCAATTTCCTTAAACAAACATTAATCCTTTAACAGCAATTTCAGCACGTGCCGTCTCTACTCCACACTATTCTATGCAATAAGTTGGCTCTCCTGATGGACCTGTGTTGCATCGTGTCGTGTTATTGAACGCAGCCACAAGCTTGTTTCTACATCAATACCTCTACTGCGCATGCCCGCTTTCGAAAACGAACTTCGATCGCCATATTTTCTCCTTGTCCACAAGCAACGCCCTCACTCGTAAAATTTGGAGTTACAAGGTATGTTTTCAGTCTTATATTAGTAAAACTCGCTAGTGAAACTCCGTGTATTTGTTACATACTCTGCAGTGTCAGTTTATTTCCTTGTCTGTGGTAATTACAGCGCTAGAAGATAGTGATTGAAGGTAAAATTTGCGACATATTCCAAGGCACGCTGACCCATCCTTTTCATGGACTCCATGTTGATGACAGCGCCAACCGTGCCAATTTTGAGCAATTTTTGCCGTTAATGCCCCCTGTATCCCAAAATTGTAAGTAAGAAACAGAGTTGAAATTGTCCCGGTAGATTGCGTATCGTTAAGAGAACTTGAAATAGTGGATAAATAGTGTTATTATATAAGATTTCCGTGTGACCTTTCACATGCATTTTGGACATGAATGTTGCACTGAAGTAGAAAGATTATCATGGCGTTGTAATTTCTGAAACTGTAAAGCCGGTTCTCGCGAATGAGGGCGCTTTTCTGGTCCCCAGATTTGAATGTGTCTCCCTGGAGGAACCATATGATAGCTTTCAGCATGCTTTATATATTAATATTTACTAACACTGTAATGAGTTCCCACATTAAATTGGAGTATATTAGGCCGCTACCTTTGTTTTGGTCCAAAATGGCGGCTTAGACCCAATTTTGTAAAATGTAGAGCGCGAATACGTGTGGGTTCTTAAACCCATGTACTGTTTCATGAAGCGAGTGGGGTAAGTGGAATGTACGTATGTTGTGTAAGAATTAGCATGTATTGTATTTTGCATGTCTGGAATTTGTAATGGGAAGTATCGCACGTTAGGTTGTGTTGTAAATAGGATTTGAATGCTAGATGTAGGCTAGCCATTTGAAGCTTCCTAAAACTAAGCATTAATATAGTTACTCCCACCATAACAAGCCAGCGTGCTGGGATAGCGTAGTCGATATAATAACTAAGCTACTGGCAGGACTATCTGGGCTTCGAATCCTGACATAGGCAAGGATTTTCTCCTCTCCGAAAAGTTGAGACTGTCTCTTATTCAATTGATACAGGCGTGTGATGAAGTTGACCACTCACATCCATCTAGTACCAAGGTTAAGAATGAGTGGAGCCATACCCCTTTTCCCCCTATATACATTCTTGGCATGGGCAGAAATAATGTTACCTCTTTGCTAATTCCCCAGAATTGTTAATTTATAAACAATTTTTGGTGAACATTGTGTTTGTAAAATCCATCTGGGTCAGCAGTGGATATTTCAGGTAATAACCTTTGCAGATATTTTAATTTACGTTACAATTAAATTAATGGATCATAATTATAATATCAAAATTGTGGAACTTTGGTTATTAAGGAAAGGTACTGCAATATGAATGAAATGCTAAAGGACCAGACTTTAAGAATTTACAGTGATTGCAAAACATATTCATGTTACTTAAGTGTTTGAGTGATAGACACATGGAGACCTATATAAGTTATTATATATGTAGACCTATATTTTACAACTTAATGGCCTGGTTACATGTATCATATCCTTGAGCAGAGATTTCGAACCACGCAGGTCACAGATATGACAGAGTGCTGTGGTATTGTCACATGTTTATGTTTAGTAGGCTATATACACATTTGCTTCATACAGAATTGTAGGCGAGTTTGGATCCATCATCATTCTAGGTTCACATTTGTAATAGGACTTGTTTATTACAGACAAAACTAACAGCCTAATATAGATGTTATGATACTGCAGTGTTATATTGTATTAGACATATAAAATAAGTTGTAGCTAAAGCTGTATTTTTAAGAATGCCAACACACACAAGTTGCACTCTAGTAAGCAGTAATCTCACGTCTGTAGTTCTCACTGTTACCAAGTTGGTATGACAGAAAACTGTAAGTACATGGACATTATTTTATCTGACAACTTGCATCACTCTTCACCAGTACCATTGTACAAGATGACAGCATAACTTTTGCCACTATTCAGATTGGCCATGAGTAGTGGCTTACACATTTTACTTCAGTGTACTCCAGTTTACTCCCATCTTGTAAGTTCACATGGCTGTGATGGTGGTGTAATGGTAGGAAATTAGGCCAATATTATATGGGACTAGCACCCATTTTTTTATTCCAGGTTTCATAAAAATCAACCTGTGAGTTTAAAACTTACATTTTCGCAGGAATAACGATCCATTTTTGGTATGTCGAGTATGATGTTGTGTAGTGCTAGTCTGCACAGTCTTATAAACAAGAAGACTACAGTATAGTGCACATTAAAATTTATAGTTGTTGTCTTTTGGCTTCTAACACTGTGTAGTCTGATATTCAGCCCTGAAGATGGAAGCAGATTGTTTGTTCAGAATGCTAGTACCCATGTACTGCACCTGCCCAGAAGATCACAGGGTAGTTGCAAAATTAGTGTAGAAGGGAATGGATCAACACACATACAAACCTGTTTTTTGCTATAAACTTATCTCTCCTTATCTTGTAAGGGGAGAGCCTGTAACATATACATTTACAGTTTATCAGGTATTTAAAGTAAATATAACAAGGAGTTCTGAGCAGAATTTAAAGTCTACTTTCCTGTTGCCCAGATTTTTAGTCCTGCATGTCTGTTGTTGTCATTATTGTTTTATTTCCCAAATAATTGCAAGTGCAGATGTCACATGCATTGCCTATTATGGATATAATTTCAGAGTTTTGCAGTGTCCCCATGTGTGTGGTTGTTGCCTTACAAACAATATTTCATGTGTATTTTGTAGATAATACCAGATGTTACATGCCTAACACTATCGTTTCATTGTTTATTGCCATGAAGCCAAAAGCTAAAGAATGTTTTTTGCACTGCTACCATATCATTATTTTAAATTGTATGAAAATATACCTGACCGAAAGGTACATATTTTTCCACAATATGTTCCACATCATTTCTGGATTTTTAAGTAAGTGGCACTAGTGATGTTTCCTCTGACCCTCATGTAGTTAGGTGTTGTGTAATGTGAACCAACAAAATGCACACTTTTTAAATTAGTGTGCTTGAGCACATCCTTCCACCTGTTATACTGCTTAATTAAATGCGTGAAAAACATACCATAAAAAACTCCAACTACAAATGGTCTTCCTGATGATGAACATATGATGTTCAAAACATGTAGATGACATGAAGAATTGAATTAAAACATTAATTTAAAAAGTGTGCATTTTTTTGGTTAACAATACATAATTGTATCACAGTGCATGGTACAAAAAATGTGAAGTTTTTAGGTGTGTTTGCAAAATTGCAAAGAGTGACCTACTTCTATCTTATCTGTTTCCATCCAGCTATGCGTATAGAACAACTTTGCTCCCACTGGATGGATTCTTATGAAATTTGATATTCGAGAATATTTTGAAAATCAGTTGAGAAATTCTGGTTTCATTACAATCTCAGAAGAATAAGCGGTACTCTACGTGAAGACTTATATAGATTTACAACAATATCTTGCTGAATTCTCTTAGAATGGGGAATGTCTCAGTCAAAAGATTTAGAGAAAAACAAAATATGTTTTATATACAATAAATTGTTTCTGAAAATTGTGCCATTTATGTAATGATGTGAAAAATATGGTACAGCCAGACTGGCCAGAAATGACATTAGAATGGCTGTGCAGAAAATATGCCAATTGGATGCTGGATAACTAAGGCAAGAATACAGACGCACAATCGTAACATTCAGTACTTATTGCTTTTCCACGGCAGCAGTGGTTGTGTGGCTGTGCTGCATTGTTGCATTATGTATATGTTGCCCTTCTTGTTAGTACTAGTTGTAAGAGAGTAAAAGAAGTACAACTCTGTATTCGCCTTCAGTGGCAATGATGTTGGTACAAAGTTTTGTTAACGTCTGTCAACTGGTTCAGAGGTTGAAAACAGGGGACACAAAGGGAGTATGTTGATCTCATAAACCTTCCTTTTTAATGAAGGAAAGTAGGCAGAACATACCCGTAAATCTGTGGCATGTACTGTCTTTTACAACTTGAATATTGGGATCATTGGTTTGAATTATACTTGGGTTATGGATGTGTGTCCTGCCAGATACGTACAAACAGGTTGCGGAAAACCTAGGAAGCAGGAGGCCCTGGACTGCATTGGCCTTGAATGCCATAAAGATAAATAAAATTGTAATGTTAGCAGTTCTGTGTGACTCTAAATCTTGGTCTCTTACATGAAGGGACAAACCTAGGCTAAGGGTGCTTAAGAACTATGGTGTTGCGGTGGAGAAAATTGCATAATGAGAAGCGTCATGATTTGTACACTGCGCCAGATATGGCTAGGATGAGATGGAGGGATGGCATGTGGTAGGGGTGAGATATACAGACAGAGTTTCATTTAGTAAATCTGAAGACTGTACGTAGGTGGAACAAAAATATTCAAATTGATCTGAAAGAAATAGGATAGGATGGTGTGGTCTAATGCATTAGGTTCATGACAGGGGCCATTGGCATTGTGAAAACAAATTACCATGGAGTGTGATAGAATGCAGAGATTTTCTTGACTGGCTGATCAGCTGTTTGCTTCTGAAGAAGGCTCTGCTTCTTGTAGTTAGTTAGTTAGTTAGGTAGGTAGGTACATAGGTACGTAGTTAGCTAGCCAGCCAGTCATTCAGTCAGGCATTTGTGTGTGTGCTTATGTGTGCGTGTGCATGTGTGTGTGTGTGTAATTTACCTTATGATGTGTGACTTACTTACGCCATGGGGCAGAGTCCTTCTTGAGAAGCTAACTGGTTTGCAGCTAGTCAAGAAATTCCCCGCATTTCACGGAACCCGAAGGCTCATTACCGCACTCACAAGCGTCCGCCACCAGTCTGTATCCTGGGCCAGCCCAATCTAGTCCATATACCCACATCCCACCTTCTGGAGATCCATCCTAATATTATCCACCCATCTATGCCTAGGTCTTCCCAGTGGTCTCTTTCCCTCCGGTTTCCCCACCAAGACCCTATACACCCCCTTCTCCTCACCCATACATGCCACATGCCCAGCCCATCTCATTCTTCTCGATTTTATCACCCACACAATATTGGGTGAGGAGTACAAATAGTTTTATGATGTCTGACTACAGGCCATAATTTGCCAGATATAACATGGTAAATGAATAAAGGAAGTATTTATGACATTAAACCCAACATAGTATTCAGTATAGTGTAAAATACAGTAAAACGGTACTAAAATGTATGCATACATGTTTCAGCGAATGCAGGCCATCCTCAGGGCAACATTCAGTATGTCCTGGAAGGTGCTGAAGCCTTTACATTGCTAGTCGTGGTTATAGTTTGTTATTGTAAATTCCCCTTAAGATGGCCTGTATTGGCCAAAATATGGAGGGATATATTTTACGACTGTTTTACTGTATTTTACACTGTAGTGTGTGTAATATTGGATTTGTTGTAATAAGTATTTCAGATGGTACATGATCAAAATATATTATGAGATAAAGGGAGGCTTGCTACAGTCCTGTAGTGTACAGAGTTGTGTTTAATTAATTACCACTGTAGGCTTGTATATGGTAATTACTAATAATTTCAGACTTCACGGTTATTTGTTGTTCAGATTATTCCTGTAACTAAGGCCGCAAAGAGTACCGAATGCTGATTTATTTCTTCACGGTTTGTGTTTAAGTTTGCATGGCTGTAGTATTGTGGCTTCTAGGGAAGTGCCTCAGTTTTCCAGTGTCTGTGCAGTTAGAATATCTTGTTGTTCTGTTTTCTTCTTCAGCATTGAAACTGTTACAGGATTTTTGTATTGTTGATCTCCATGGCGCAGCAAATCCAGTACATTTTGTTAGTTTATCCATGATGAATAAAAACTATTTTAATAATAATCTGTGGTAGATAATGCCAATGTTCAATAGAGGAGTTTGAAAATATATCTGATCAAGCTTCAGAACATAATATGATATTGTAATTACCCTTGGAGGTAAAGGTAAATTTGCTTTTGTATGTAGTATGATGGTATGTGTGGGAGTGAAGGTATGGCTGCACACATTCTTAATCTTAGTGCTACATGGAAGTAAGTGGTCAGCGTCATACCTCAGCTGCTGTGTGCTTGGAGAAAGAGCCCCTAGTATGCATTGTGTTTGAGGTTGGGTGGGCTTCAGAGCTAGTCTGGGTTCTTTAAAGAAGAGAAAAATTCCTCACTTCTACCAGGAGTTGAACCACGAATCCTGAGTTGTCCTGCCTTTAGTCTGATAACTGTGCTGAATGAGCTGTCCCTTGCTACTTGTAAACACCCATTTCCTTACTAAAGGATTGCCCCATATAGATAGTACTGCTTGCAGTCATGCAAAAGTTAAACATTTGTCACTCAGGTGCAGTAAGATAAATCAACATATCCATTTTGCATGATTTCAGGCTTCTGCTGCAGTATAAATGAGATCTTCACTGTTCTGGGATGTTATACAGTGTAGGTTGGTAGTTTTCAACATTTCGCAACAACCTGTCTGTCCCATCATCAGGGGTCAGGCAGTCCCTGCTTGACCTTCGAAGACGGGACCAGTAGGTTTTCCTGAAACATCAATAACTTGGCTACCATTCCACACTGTTACATCATCGAAGACTGAAGAATTCATATCAATTTTGGAACAGCACAAGCATGGTATAAAGACTTGTATCCAGGATCCACTGTGTTGCATGTGACGTGTATACTAATTGGTGAAGTCTTGATTACCTTCAACCATATGACTTTGGAGTTGCATCCAATGTGTGTGTGTGTGTGTGTGTGTGTGCGCGCGTGCAAATATTGTTAGACATACTCACACCTGTTGAAGATCAAAAGATCAGCCACTTAATCTCTTTTACCCTATACTGAACTTGTATCAGACAACAGGTGAACACTGTTAATATATCAGAGTAATACTGACATTCTGGATGTCCGTGCATTCCTTCACCAACTTACAGATGAAGTAAAGATGAAACTTGAATAAAGTAGCTGAGACTACCGAACACAGTAATGTGGCACATTTTGTTTAGGTTTTAAAAAACTTGTGCCACATATTTCTTCCAATTCCGCTTTTATCTATGTCAGTACTGATAGTAATTTGTAGTTCATTTGGCTGTGGGGTATAACAGAATAACAAAATCCCCCTCACTGCACCCATTCATTTCTGTTTCAGTATGTCTCATTGAGTGTACAAGTTTTTTTTACTTTGTGTTTGAAGTACCTATTTTATTATAATATGCGTAAGAAAGCTAAAGCTGCCCCTGTCTATGGTATGAAGGTACATAGAGGGAGTAGAGTATAGCTCCACTTGTTTCAAATCCTTGGCCAGTAGTAAATAAAGGTGAGTGGTCAACTTCATATCCTGGTACCCATTGAACAGAGGCTGGGTAGCCCCAGGGCAAGTCTGGACATGTTGGAGAAGAGAAAAATTCCTTTCTCTTGCCAAGTTTTGAACCACAGATTGTACAGCCTGTAGCCTGCTCATTGTATGAACTGCATTATCCCAGTTTTCGGTTTGCACAAGCCGAGGGCAACCATATTGAATTCTGCTGTCAAAAGAAGCATTCCTCTAATGTGCAGTGCAGTGCAGCATGTGCATACCGCAACTTAAAAATGTACCTCTTTCGTATTGTAGCAAGTTCCATATACCTGCTGTGTAAGACAGCCAGTTACTGTTGTCTGGTAGCTAGTATGAGCATGATAATGCTACATTTTTTTGAACCATTGTTCATTTTCATCATCATAATTGTTCATGCATGTTATTGTTCATGTGCACTGTCCTATGTACATATTTGCTGATTGTAGTGGCTGCATGATCTAAGGTGTGTACTGTCTACTTCTCAGACACTGTGATCATGGGTTCGAGTCCCATTCAGAATGTGGATGGATATCTGTTTTTTTGTAAGTAGAAGCCTTGCAGTGGGTCATTTTCTCATCCAAGGAGTCATACCATGCATTGACAAAGGAGATTCATAGACCAGAAAACAGGAGGCAGTTGGTGATATTGGTCTGTATTGCTATACAAATAGAGTTGTGGGTTTATTTTCTGTTATTTATTTACTGTATGGTATTATTTTATAATTTTATGTTTTGGTGTTGCTGTGGTGCCATAGTACTGTACAATGGTATCAGACTCCTGAGAAAGTTAAAGAACTTTGGCTTGTTAAAATCGTTAACTGGTAGAAGAAATGCTAATTTAATTTTGTGAATGTAGGACTTAGAAGACTGCCAATTTTGAAGGATCCCCAAATTTTTAGTTCAGATTTAAGAGATCCTTGTTTATTTAGGAGGAGGAGCCATTGGTATGGTAGTTGTTACATGATTGCATGTCTAACTGTTCAATTAATTTTCAGGAGCATTGGATGCTGAAGTCATGAGTGATGACAAGGAAAGAAAGACCGGTAAAATATTATGAATACCTTTTACAACATAAGTTGAAATTTACCATGTTTAAAATTACACACTTACATCGTGATTTTTTATGTAGTAATAAGTTGTAGCAGCTATTGAAACTGCGATTTGTTTTAGTGCACAAATGTTAAGAGATATTGTTTTATTTTTCCCTCCCCCCCAACAGCCAGCCATTCGGGAGGGCTTTCTGCTGTACAGATTAAGATGGAAGGCCAGGAAAGTGGTGAAACTATTACAGATATCCAGAATTACCTGGAAACATTTAATAAGGAAATTCAGGGAGGAGATCAAATGGTGCAGCATATGACAGGTGATAAAATTTTTTTTCAGTTGTAATTAATGTGCTTATGTCAGTTTGTGTGTAGGTGTCTTCAGCTTTAGTTCTCATTTTTATTCCCACAAAATTATTTTTTTTTAATTTTTTATTTATTTCCCTGAAAATCATATGTGGTGAAACTGTTATGAATAACAATTTTGAGTTACCTAACCACTCTTGAGTTAATGTATCAAGAAATCTGGATAGACAGTTGTATTGTCTTGGGCAGACTTTATTCATTGCTAGGTAGAAATGATCTCTGAGAGCTGAGTAATTGCCTAAAATAGAAATTTTATAACTGTGTTGTATGGGTAATGAATGACAATTTCCATTACTGTGAAGAATGTTTCTGCCATATGTGATGGAGAAGGGCCACTATTCTTTGCTGTGTTTCCTTACTTCGGTCTCCTCCTCCTCCTCCTTTCCCCACCCCCCCCCCCCCCCCGCCCCCCCTTCACTATTTTCATCCGCACA
>Ga0123357_10008074_pt1 | contig 13108 bp, 6 predicted proteins | sample TergutEmb28metaG_FD_89873 | JGI IMG/M metagenome (GOLD analysis project Ga0123357, IMG submission 89873) | Embiratermes neotenicus P4 segment gut microbial communities from Petit-Saut dam, French Guiana - Emb289 P4 | ecosystem: Host-associated > Arthropoda: Insects > Digestive system > Gut ...
CTAAAGTTTCACCTTAAAGGACGCCATTTTGGGACGGTGGAAAACATCGAAAAAGCTGTAACCGACCAACTTAAAGCGATTCCGGTTAGCGACTACCAGCATTTCTACGAAGAGTGGGAACAACGTCTCCGGAGGTGTGTAGCCTCCCAAGGGAACTGTTTTGAAGGGGACAAACTCGATTTGTAGTTTAAAAGTAAGTACAGAGTTATATTGAATCAGTCTCATTACTTTATTTACAGACCTTGTATACTAAATCAGTGAAAACAGCTGGTTACAGGTAAAGTTTTTCCTTTCATATGTTAAGTATTGCCCTGAATAACAGCAAAGAAATATGTACATATTCTGTATCAGCTATGTAACACGGTAAACAGGGCAGGCAATGCACATATGAACATGACACTGAAGCATGTACATGTAACCATTGGTGCCATGGAAAAGCAATATATATTACATGTTCCGAGTGCGTGTGTGTGTGTGTGTGTGTGTCTGTACCCTTAGTTACCTAGCATGCCACATAGATATGCTGGATTCTACTGCCATCTGTCTGCCTCTACCATATTTTTCCACATTATAACTCATTAAGGGCACAATTTTCAGAAAAAGGGTACTGAACACGAAATGTGTGTTTTGATTTTAACTATAGCTTTTTTCTCAAATATTGCTCATTCTAAGACGAACTGAGCAAAATATTATCATAAATGAACATAAGCTTTCATGTGAAGTATCTGTTATTTATGTCAGATTTTAATGAAACTCCATCCAGTGGGAACTGAGTTGTTTGATGTGAACTGACAGAAACACAGAAATGATGAAGCTAATAGTCATTTTGTGAAATTTTGTGAGCACACCTAATAAAAATGACAATTTATAATACTTCAATGATATCTGCCTATTTCTCAAAAACCCTACGTGCTGCACACTTTTCTGTTGCCTAGCTTAAATAAATCAGTGGATCAAAATCTGTGAAGAACACCAAGTATCACTCAGGTGGTGAGAATCACAATTTGCTGTTCTGTGTAATTAACAGCATTTCAAGTATGGTGCAATATACTGCTGACACAATGAATTCCGTGACAGGTTCAGTGGCCAATAATCAAATCTGACAAACCTTCTATTCAAAGAAGATAAAGAGTATACATTTTTTTTAGTTCACTCATGCATCTGTGGATAAAAGAAGTTAATACTAACTGACAGTAGTTTGTCATTAAGAGTGTTTTACTATCTAAAACTTAGTGATGTCAGAAAAGGGAAGAGCAGCCAGTACCACGACCTGAATGATCTTGACAGGAGTTATTATGGCTCACTCAGAATCATTACAACTCTTAGCCAACACTCCCTTTCAACTCAAAAATGACCTGTAAGAATAAACAGTATTAATACCAACTAACGGCACAAATAATGAATTCTTCGTTATTTTGTAATAGTTATTAAATAGTTATTCATAAATATCCATGCAATTTGCTAGTATTAATACTGCATAGTTAATGAACTGCATAGAATATGTATAATGTAACCTGCAAAAACTTAGGTCAGAATGGGTACGGATCTGTAAATCTGAAACATTCGACAATTTGACACTTCTCTGGTCCCATGCCAGTTGTATTAACAGAAATCTGCTGTACTTCATCAAGGAAAAATGCAAATTTAAACAAGTGGAGTGAAGTATCAACCATTTACTTAATCCACATCTGTCCATGACAGATGCAAATTAAGTAAAGGGTGGATGGTTGATACAAAACTATTAGTACATGTGTATAATACTTTGTTGTTGTAAATCACATTTTCATGAATGATGTTCCTTTACAAACTTGCAGACTGAAGTGTTACAACATTCAACTTCAAACAACAAAAAACATGCAGCTTCTACTAATCATACAGTACACGTTTCACATGCAGTTTTTTTAGAAAATGACAGCATTAGAAGTTAATCACAAAACTGTTCTTGACACAGAAAAAGTCATAAGTTCTGTACTGAAATTCAAGTTCTACGTATCAGTATGAATATGTAAATATAATGGAAACAAACAATGACAAGGCATTATGCTAACAACACAAGGCTATGCTCAGTTCACACCCAGTACTTAATTTCACTCTAGAACAAAGAACAACAGACAAAATGCCCAAATAACGCACTACAACACAAACATCAAGCCAGATAAACAGCAAGCACTTACCTAGACGCACACATTACAATAACCTGTCCCAGAAACCAACCAAAAAATCAAAACAAAAAATGCAGCAATTAGAGCTAACTTGATATATTCAGAACACAGAAACATTTCTGTGTGACACACATCTGGGCAGCTCTGCCTTAAAGCTACAATGAATGACAATAGGTGAGAAAGCATTGTATGACTTCAGTTAAAAGCTTTATTCATTACTTCACGCCATATCTCAAAACACTAGACGTGTTCAAAATTTACTCTTAAATATATATATATATATATATATATATTTATTTTAAGGAAGTCCTCCAATTCTATTACACACACACACATATATATATATATATATATATTTATATTTTATTTTATGAAAGTCCTGCACTTCTATGTTTTAAACAAGACTGTCATTTCCACCAGCAGTTTAAACCTGTAGTCCATCATGAATGGTATAAGGTACTTTCAGAAGAAGAGTTCCCAATCATGTACCTTACTATAAATACCAGAAATCATATTTAAAAAAGTATGGGTATGAATTAGTTGTAGCAGTAGTGGTGGTGGTGGTAGTATAGTAGTAGTCACAATACTCAATTACAGGCCTATTCCTATTCCCAGAAACCTTTCCAAAATATTCCAAATTTAATCCTTATCACCACCAAATCAAAATCTACCATCATCAACCTCATTACCTACCTTCACTTTATTACATCCCTGGTTTATTCTCAAGGCCATGTACTCAGATTCCAGTAATGCTTCTAATCTTGTTCTGTGTGCACTTCTCCTTCCAAACCCAATGATTAAGGAGCACCTGCTGGTGATTCACTTGGATTCACAGTCACTTGACCAGCATCGGTTAGAATTTTTCCCTTCTGGGACGTCTCTCTTACCTCAAAGCAGCACTGACAACTACACCTCCTCCCTCCCATCCACTTGCATCAACCCTAAAGGCTGGCACCATGCTACTGAGAACTTATCACTGCCCACACTCTTCTGTATCTAGACCCTGTGCTACGGCAACAGGCTTTCTTTTTGATTTCTTGACCCTGAAGATGGGACCGATAGGTTGTCCTGAATGTCGGTATGAAATTCCCACTACTCGCACTGCGTAATAACCCAGAAGAGCCTTATCACATGTCCATTACTGTAGGACTCTTTCCAATTGTTTTTGGGTGCAATCTGATGTGCCAGAATATCAGGTCTGAGGCCACTACTTTTCAAAGTTTTCATTAATGATCACAGCAATATAGTCACTATTTCCAATAACCTTCTCGTTGCTGATGACAAATATATTTTGATGAACAAAGTCCATGGGTAATAGTTTCTAACTTCAGTCTGGAAAATTTCATTCATGGTTTGAGCAACACCGTCTCCACAAAACTCAAAATTAAAAAGACCAGATTACTTCCTCCTCAAGGAAAAAAGCAAGCTGGGTTTTGCATACAAACTATATAAGAAAACACCAACCCTTTCAAAGATTTGGGAGTCCTTACTGATCTCAAACTTTATTTTCACCATCATGGTGATCACATATTTTCTCCAGCCCTTACGTTACTGGACTTATTAGAACACATTCCTTTCCTACTCTACAGTCTCTCTTAAAACATTCATAGCACCTACTCACCCAGTCCACTGTGCTGTTCTATGCAAGTGTCTTCCAGTGTGTACAAAAGTAGAGGTAAAGTTACCCTGTAACAGGCCATGAAGGCCCAGAGGTGGAGTAGAGGTATATCTCTACTCTTTCTTTAACCTCAGTGCTATATGGGGATGGGTTGTCAATGCCACGCCCCAGCCACTTTACCCCAGGGAAAGACCTGGTACCCATTGTATGGGAGACTGGATGCGCCCCAGGACCGGTCTGGATGGGTACGGAAAATCTTGCCCCCAATGGGATTCGATCCCTGGACCTTCCAGCCCATAGTGAGTTGCTATACTGCCTGCACTATCCTGGCCCACCTTTCAGTGTGTATACTGAGTAAAATGTGCAACTGTGCCACCTACACTGCCACAGCAGTGATGGAAAGAGGTTTCTGTTGTACATGCCACATATTGCTCGTGTTAAGTTACTACGGTTTAACTCTGTGTTCAGCATGTTATTTAGACTTCTGCGACATTCTTTAAAAATGTTGGATTTTTAGTACGATCCAGTTTATGTAACGCAACATATTCCACAGTGCCCAACCTTACAACAAAACACGGATCAACATATAAATAAATGGCACGCATGCGCACACAAACCTGAATGCCAGGTGGATGAATTGCACTCCACCAGTCACTTGGTCACTGCAGCTTATTCTATTTCTAACCTCTTAGCTAATCCACAGATCTCACACAATACAGGGACGATGCACATTTCTCAGATATGGTAAGAATGCATATGTGTCAAAATCCAATTCTGCACTTATATATGAGCAGCAAAGTAGGCCTGAAGTTTTGTCACCACCGTTCTCAGACACTCTGTATATGTTAATCAATATTACATAAACATTCTGTGAGAATGAAACCCTATACAAAATTCAATATACATGTTAATGTACAAGTTCAGTAGTACATTTACTGCCTAAAGGGTATCACTCTCCTGCAAGATGCCTCTTTTGGAAAACTGGTTTTGGACATGAAATCACTGCCTTACATCAGCTCAGGAAACCATACAACAAACTGTCTGCAACATGACCAATTGCAATCAGATTCTACTCTGATATCTGTGGTTAACCCCCAGATGTTGAAAATCATATACATGTAATGCGCAGTGCAATGCTCAAAACACCAAACATCATAAAGATATATCTGCTCTTATGCAGCCCCCTTATACAAGGGGTATTCAAATTATTTTCTTCTGCATGACCCTGTGAGCATTTAGCTTTGGTGCCATAGGATTTACCAAAGTGCTGCACATTCCATGCTGCCAACAGCCAAAGTAATGATGTGTATAGGTTAACTTGGCCTTAAATCCATATAAACTTACATTGCCAAGTGTTTTCAACACCTTACACCCTGATTTTTTAAATACTATGAAAGATGAAGGCACTAGGTTTCACACTGAGGCAAAGCCCGCATCTCGCACTAACAAACTGCTGTTTAGGCTAAGTAGCACACCTGTGGAAAATCTATGCACTGCTGCCCAAAATAGAATATTCATAAGGCAAACCCAGGAGAATGACCTCAAACTATAATTAAATGGTTAGTACAATAAGTACTGTCAACATTCTATTATATCCACATTTTGAAAACAGTATGTGATGCTTTACCCCTTACGCCTCCATATCATTATGCTGAAGGATAAAAAGCATTGCTGTTTAAATGTTCTGTGCACAGGGTCACAACTCCTATGTGTGGAACTACCTGTAGTAACCAAACAAGTACAAAATATATACTAGACAGCACTAACCTTCAGTAACTGAAGCCAGTACAGATCATTTCAATATGGTATCTTCTAAACTAAATATGCAAGTGTGCAGAACTTCAATAGAAGATACCCTGTTACAAAAGCAGCTACCCCAAACCAAAAACCAAGATTCATGATAACACAACCTGCATGGTCAACACAGCCAATACTTCAGCCCACCACTGAGCATTATCCAAAGACAGTTCCACCCACGTCCCATCCTCTCAACCAATGTGTGATCCATGTTCATATAGATTTTCATGCCAATCATGGGGGGTCTTCTGGTCACTGTCAATGTGTAGGACTTAAGGTTGACAATGACATTACAGAGGAATATGTTTCCTCCATCTCCAGGATGACAAGACTCCAAGGCACGTGGCCTATTCTTAAGAACCAATCCACTTTCTTCCCTCAATCACTGCAGAATCTATTTAGACATGATTCCATCAACCTGAAGATGGAGGCAGCACATTATTCTGAGATAAGAGTGTACACATACAATCCTACAGATTGTTAAAACCCAAAATACTATTATCTGATCCCTCTTAATGATATCCTCCCACTGTCTCCTCAATCTCGCAAGTGGATAATTCACAGAAGGTTTCCCTACCAAACTCCAAAGGCATAAACAAAAAATTCTGCAATCCAGATTATCCTAGCATTGCAAACGCACCGCAATATTACACTATGCATACACTACCTGTCTTGTTGTTATTTTCATTTTTGGTGTGGTGTATGCACCAAAAATGGAAACAACAACAAGACAGGCAATGTGCGTATAATATAATATTGTGGTGCATTTGCACAACCATCATTACTATGGAAATGCAACAATGTAGTGTCTTCTTCCACAACAGCTCAAACAGCATAATTTTCAGGGGGGGAAAAAAAACTGAACATAAAATGCGTGCGTTAATTTTCTCTACAACTTATCTTGAAAACATCTCATTCTACAAACAATTAAGAGAGAGATTACCATAAATTTAAACAGGTCTTCAAGTGAATTACCCGTTATTCTTGTTCGCGTTTAATCGAACTTTAATTTTCTCGTGGCATTTTCGAACAATCCTCAAATATCAAATTTCATGAAAATCTATCCATTGTGGGCTGAGTTGTCCCATGTGGATGGACAGACATGACAAAGCTAATACTTGCTTTCTGCAATGCTGTGAATGCACCTAAAAACCATACATATCAGGATACCTATACTTCAAAGGACTGACGAGTTTCTAAAGTGGCACTTTATTTCTGCTCTTAACTAAAGAAATACTACCGGGACAAAATTCATCAATGTTCAGTTACATCTCCTGCACCAAAAACAGTGCGTCAATGACATAAAACATCTGGAAGATGTTAAGACACCTATCTTTCCACAAGTAATTCGGTAAGTTTGTTTCAATTAATCAGTAATTAAACTATTCATAAGAATAATTTCCACTAACACAGATACTGTGATCCAACCACACAATACTTCAACAATTTTCATAAAACTCTGTCACCTCACAGCAGACGTTCACATGGCCACCACACTGGTATCATTAGTGGTCATAAGTTAACATGTACAAATGTGTGGGGCCTCTAGCATCACGATTTTCACATCAAGTCTCATAAAAAAATGTCAAAAATTACTGAGGGGTCAAACACAAAGACATGAAAACACAATACGCCTGTCTTTCCTTATACAACAAGGCGATGGCTAGACACTATCCCAAGTATTTTTAATCAGAACAAGTGTGTGTAATGTTAAACTCAGCCAACACAGATTGTATGTCACAGAAATGAGAGACCCAGACATCAGTGTAGCTTACTGGAAGAACACTCAAACAATTCACAAGAAAGGCCTTTACCAAATTAATATCCTTTATCATTACACTAAGAGTGAAAACCCCCATTACAATGATCGTACCATCATCAGTTGCTGGAACCTGTCAGTCCTTCAAAACGGAAAAGTTACAATATGGTATGAAAAGTGTAAAGCACATCTCACACGGCATGTTCACAGGAGCAGCATTCATAAGCAACGCAGGTAAGTTGAACATCTGATGATTATGTTAGATATAGGACACAAGATTTTAAGTCATTTCATATAACACATTGTACACATAATGTTAGATGCTCCAAACACATAAAACTCACAAATATAATTGCAAATTCACAAAAGTATTTAAATCTGGTAGCGTAAGATAGTGAAGTAATGTAGCAATGAATACTGAAATACAAAACAACACTGCAAAATATGTCAAACACACGAACTTAAAACTATGCACTACCAAAAAGTAAGATATTGAGAATACTTTGTTCCACATGATTTAGTTTTACTACAGAATATTTATAATTGGGAACTCTTATATTATTTAAGGTTTCACCATTCATGGTGGAATATGAAATCAAAAAAGACTGCCCACAATTATATATGAAATGATAATTTATTGTGGATAAGTAAACAAATCAACTGCATCTTATTTTTATTACCTAGTTCAATTTTTAAGTGGATGTGCAGTGGGGAAACACTTTTACACCCACCACAGAACCTGCATTAAAGAAAATGTCTCTATATCCTGTTGAGTAATTCCTACCTAAATATGATGGAGTCCAAATCAAAAGGGTACTCTAAAATTCCTGTGGTGGGCGCTCTGGCCCTGAGAATGTCCTGCTCGGTTGGGAGGTACTCTCGCTTCTCAATTCGCTCGATATCACTCAAGTAGCTGCAACAATGAGAAGGAGGGGGCAAGGACCCCAGAAGGGCCTGGTCACCACAAGACACATTCACAAACACACATAGACAAAACATGCACAGAGCTACATAATGCTTGCACAAAGCTGACCCCAGGGTGGGGGGGTGGGGGTGGGGGGAGGGGGATGGGATGGAAAAAGAAGTGCCTAGGAGTCTTCATTCAAATGCCATTTTAAAAAAAAGACTACTGCACATTTCTCTGTACATATGGTGCATTTTGGTCACATCATTTTACGGACCATTAAGTAGTTTTCCACACAATTTCTATTCACCACAGTGATTATGCAGAACAGCTGCAATTGGCATGTCTAATCAAATAGTGCACAGACGTATGCACTCTTTCTTATAAAGACGGTAAAGAACAGTCAGAAGAAGCACGCAAAGCCATTCTCTCAATAGAACCAACATGACAGGGCATGATACAGGAACCCTCATGCAGTCATGTTGAACAACAGAGTAGTATCACTGTCAGAAAATTTACGGCCTTCAGTCCCATGCATGCAGTGACTGACAAAAAGGCACGGAGCAGACACATTTTCGGTTTCTGTGCAACCAAGACCATGCAGTTTCTTACAGCAACACTGCTCTATTTGGCATCTCATTTATCTCTCCATAAATTATTTCAGACTAATACAAAAATCTTCACAGATGATGCAAAATTTGAAGAAAAACTAGTATAACTGCACCTTACATATGAGAAACCTCAGTATGTCACTTTCAAACAAATTACAGCATTTGTTTCTCTAGGCCATATTATTCTTTAACTTGATCTCAGGTCTCATTTACATAGTGGCTTGTTTTGAATATCATAGGTCACTCATATCTAACAAAGGCTGTACATTTTCCACATTATCTTATAATGACACAGCACAGATACCAATGAAAGTCATGTCCAATTCCAGTTTATACTAAAGTTTTGTTGTAGTATGTGAAGCAACAAAGCACATTTCAGCACAGAAGAGAAAACTTAATTAGGCATTTACCAGGTAATTACTAATTAAATTCTGATACAAAACTATTCCAAAGGATAAACAATTAGAGTATCTATAGCATGTTATCAATATCTTAGTTGCAAATCTTGTTTATATCCTTCAAGGCTGTCATTTTAAAATACCTACTCCCCTATTAAGGAAACTTTTAAACCAAAAGATACCAAAACAAAAGGAACATTTAATCTCTGCCAGTAATGAATTTCAGTACCTTTCACAAAATCAGATTTTATTCCCCTAAAAGGACAGCCAAATACCAATCCCCCTGAAGACAAACACAAATATTCAAAGTTTCAAACTTTCGCCATGTGCTGAATGTTTCTTCCGGCTAATTCCCCAGTGTCTGAATTTTATATGCTGACATTTCAGAACACACTGTCTGTTCCATCTCCATAGGCCTTGCGAGATCCCGACCTCACTAGCAGACAGTCAACACAACTAGTACGACAAATACCAATTGCTGTGAATACAGTATTAAGACTCCCAATGATGGACAGTAAGTCTGTCTGAAACATGTAGAGTTGTTTACCAAAATAAAGTTGAGAAATAGTGCATCTTGTTGGCTTTTATTTTAAGAAAGTAACAGCCATTAATGCCACACAGATATAAACATATGGAACAAAAAAGCACAGGGTCAGCAGCATGGTTTTATTACACATTAACTTTATGACATAGGAAAACAAGCCAAAATGTAAAAACATGACCTTAATCTAGTTAGAGAAACAGGAATAAAATTTGACAGGAGATATGAGCTTCTTATACTGGTGATGTGGAGGATCCAAGTCGTCTGAGGTGCACAACACGGTATCACATCCCAGAAGACTCAAATCCTCAAAACTGGATGGATCAGGAAAAGAAAATGACCATCCCACGCTATTTAAACCCCAGGCATACCAACTTGAAAAGACTAAATCCAGACAGGCACACAAACCCGAGCTAGTGAGCATGACAAATCATTATCATGTGCTGGTACCTCGCCTGCTTTCACGTCCCCTACAAACCTACCGTACCTAAAACGTATCTCTTCCAAATCAAAGGGGTATTCTATTATACCAGTGGTGGGGACTCTGACACGCAAAATATCTTGCTCAGTGGGAAGGTAGTTGGGGGCAGCCACCCGGTCGATTTCCATCAGGTAGCTGCAATACAAATACAAGCTCAAAACAAATACACGGTACATAAACATCCTTCCCCTGATGAATGCAAAATACTTTTAATATTTTACAAAGTTACAAAACATACCCTGCCCAAAATCTATACTAATACCAATAAAGTGGCACATGTTGTACCAAACTCGTTACTGTACTATCTGACATATCAACAAAGAATACCAGGGACCTGATCAGTATAGCATTCCTGATTTTGTAGCAATTCCTTTTTTCACAAAGAAAATCTAGTTGATGATTGCAATTAAAATACAAAATGTTAAATTCTTTTTTTCAGGATACAAGTCTTTCTTCACAGGAAGTAAACCCTATTCATAATATCATGACTCCTACACACTGGCATGGTAATTCTGCTTTTTATCATCCTGCATGCTGCAGTATAATGAGCTGTAATATTAGTTCAAATACTTACGGAAGAATGACTGGCAGGAACCCACATGAATACATTATTTACAACACCTAAATATGAGGTCTGAAAATTATGTAACACAAAAAATCACATGATTCAATTGCTCATAAGTTCTGTATCAAACAGTATAGTGAGTATGAGTCCTGAAGAGAGTATTATACTGTTAAGTACTGTAATTTGACACTACTGAGATGCAATGACTCATGATAAAACAAGGGATCCTGTACATAACAGGGATCTTGACTTCCTTTAGGTGCGACTGATGCTGCTGGGACCAATGCAAGGAAATGCTTTAACAAACCCATCCATGGGTTTGTACGAAATATGACTGGAACCAGCCTGAAGTCAGCCACTAGGCGATGAGTCATAACAGATTCTCCTGAATATGAATTAACAGTGCTAGGTAACTGACCAAAATGTTTGGTTTATCTATACTAAAAGCACATACTTGTTACTGGTTGTAGGGGCTAAGTCCTTGAAGAATACTACAACAGTGTAATGAGACTTGCTATCCCTGTTCCTGCTCAATGACAATATATCCATTATTAAAAAAAAATGATCTTGTAAGGTCAGTATGTATTCACAAAGAAAAGGTAAACGATGGCTTCACATACCTTAGATAGCACAGGTATTAAGGGGCATATATACACAAGACTCTGATGTTACTCCAGAAAACCTGATTCAAAGTTCTATCATTTTTGTGATGCACAACCCAGTCAATTTTACACAATATACTTGGGGGGGGGGCAGGCACAAACATATTTAGCACAGCAAGAGTCCTTAGAAATAATATCAGAATCATGAGGAAATTTTGTTAATGAAATAAAATTTTTTCAGAAAGCAAACTTTTGGCAAGCATGTGCTCAACAGCTTCTCACCTACCAACTTTGAATATTTTCAGTCGTAACTCAAGCAGGCAAATAACAACCACATAATACTTGCTTATACAAAGTATTCAACACCCTAGTGCCCTAGGATTAATAGCTATTTGAATAACCTAGAAATGGAGGAGATTAAATTCATAAAAAATAAATAATTAAAAAAATCATTAATGCCTCTTCTAGTTTCAATTACATCCCATTCAGATTTTGCAGTCATGCAGAATATCAGCAGAAAATTCCAGAGTGATTTACTTTACCTTAGTATTCCAACCAGATGTTGTAGCCCTCAGAACATTCAAAAACAGTAGCCAACATCCCCATTGGCAGACAAAATCACACAATCTTACTGGTTTCTTAGGCCACAACGAAGATCTCTGATAACATCTCTCACCTCATTTTATTTCGCTACATAAAGGTTGGCCTGTGTCATTACTGTGAAATATGCAGCATAATATCCCTGGTTACTGCATCCCTTATTGATTTAAGGTTAAAAATTTCCAAGAATGTCAATTGTGCCAAGAGACAGACTCCCTTCACCTATATTTTGACATGTACTCTACCGCTCCAATACCAGCATTCTTTAACCTCTTCATTATCACTGTCAACACTCTTCACTGTGTTAATAAGTCCACATACCCACTCACAGAATATTCATTGTCAATACCTGAATCATTCACATCTAAATTTTAAAGCAAAGTATTGTTCTGACAACAAAAACAGCCACTTTCTTCCACTAGCACTGGCTACCATGGCTTACACCTCAACAACAACCAGAACTTATCCAGTACATTTAAGAGTTTTTGACAAACATTACCTTTTTCTGTAGCAGAACAGTATCCAGCCAAAACAATGTAACAAAATGTTACAGAAGCTTTCTCTCCCATAACACAACTGTGATCAGACATACAGAACGGCAAGGACTGATCACAGTTCTGATATTTGCTGCCACTGTTCTTTCAGCTGCAAAAGCTGCTGTGACATACAAGCTCTGACCACTCATGTGGTCAGATGCCTGAAGGAGGAATGGGAAACTCTGGCTGCAAAAGACTTCAGGATACATATTTAATTTTCCAAACCATGACTGGTACTTAAGAACAACAGAACGGAAATCTCAGGCTTTTATCTTTCAGTTCATATTGAACACATAAAAATTAATTATAAAAAGAACACCAAAATTTGGCATCATTACAGACAAAGTGAACTGACATAATGATTATGGTGAGTATAACGAAGGGTTAAAGAATGAACACAAATCAAGAGTGATATATATATATATACAGGGTGTCCCAGGAGGAATGTGCCAGACTTCGGGAGAGTGTTCCTTATGTTAAACTATACCGATATAACCCAAAACACCTATATCCAAAGTTGAACGGTTACGGAGA
>Ga0123357_10008076_pt1 | contig 13106 bp, 6 predicted proteins | sample TergutEmb28metaG_FD_89873 | JGI IMG/M metagenome (GOLD analysis project Ga0123357, IMG submission 89873) | Embiratermes neotenicus P4 segment gut microbial communities from Petit-Saut dam, French Guiana - Emb289 P4 | ecosystem: Host-associated > Arthropoda: Insects > Digestive system > Gut ...
GCACACAACCAACACATACATGCCGCCACAACAAAATAATAATTTTTAGCAACTTTTAGGTAACAAATTTAAGAACTCCCTGAAGATGGTTATATATAACCGAAACATGTAGGAGTGAATTTTTATCAAAAATTATATGTTTTTAAAAAATATTATATGTGAAAATTGTATATGATATAAATTAAAAAATATAATAAAAAGTGCAAGTAGTTGGTCAATTTTATATATATACACTTTTGCATGGTAAAATGAAAATAAAAATAAAATATATAAAGTTATGTTAAATTTATCCTTCATATTTGAAAATTAGGAATTAAAATTTAAGACATTACTCCTTTTTAGATTAAAAATTTAAGTTGGTTGTTAACTGAACTCTATTTTGAACTGTGTAATATTCTGTGTTCCTTGGTGTAGGTTATGTAGTTTATGTTATTATGGAGCCTGATTATGTAACTTCATGTTGAAATTCCATGCAAGGTCTAAAAGTTGTCAGTTTATGCATAAGATATGTACGTATTTGGAGGTTAGTAAAAATAGAAGGTGAGGTGAGTCCACACCTTGTGTTGGCTAGTGGAGTACTCATACATGAAGGGATGAAATCTAATTTTTTGATATGGTTGTAGTTTATATACCAACAAAGTAACCTTTTAAAGACAATACGTAATCTGCTTTCTATAAGGAATCAGTCTGTACCGCGCTGTAAACACTTTCCATCATGGTTATAAAAACCAATCAGTTAATGTTGTATAAAGCAAAAGTCGCTGTCTGTTCTGAGATCCATACAAAACACTTGACGCAAAGCGAGCACCATGTAGAATTTTTGAATGTTAAACCTGGTGGTGTGTAAAGAAACCACTAGGCTTTAAATGGTTAATTGTCACTGTTTATTTTTAAGGTAATACCTCATGCTGGTCAATATAAAAAAAAGGATATATATATATGTATATATATAAATAACATAATATAGAATATAAGAAGTGTGTTGTGTTTGACAGAATAATACCATCTGCAGTATGACTGTTGTTTGTGATTGAAGGGGAAGTGTGAAATCTGTGAAGATAACAAAAGTAATACTATGTAAGTCATTAAATGTTTACATATTACAGTCATTATTCCTTGTTATCTGAAGGATGTGCCTATCATGAATATGGAAGTACTTTTGTGTGTTTCTTCTTGTTTATTTACAGAGATCTGCAAAACAACAGCATCTCAAGTATTCCACCCCTAGCATTTCGAAACTTGTGGCGCCTACTTACATTAAACCTACAGCACAACTGCATCCGGACAATAAGCAACAGCTCATTTTATGGGCTCACTAACCTGAGCAACTTGTATGTATTACATACACACATATAAATAAGTTTGTAAGGGAAGACAAGCATAACTTGTAATTAAGCTAGCATATTTATATTTCAATAGTCCAAATGTGTGTTACATGTTGATGTGAATTTATGGTGTCAGATGTGGGTGAGCCCAATAATACTAGTGGCACTCGCAGCACACCACACTCCAACCTTAACATATGTAATTACACTTTGTGGATTAACATGGGAAACTGTTATTCTGAGAGTTCACATACTCACTGAATTGAAGCCAAGTTTAACTGCTAAGTAGAATGGTTGTGAGCTCTATTTTTCCGTCATGCAATCCACGAAGATACCAGTTCATAAATTTCGGTATTGCTTCATAATCTGTGTCATAGCATCTGCGAACCACATCTGTCTTAAATAGATGCAATACAAACTTTGCTTTTGCACGTTCTTCTGCTGTCTAAAATGGAAACTTACTCAGACAGTTAACACATATTTGTAAATATTGTTTGAAATTACACAACACTTCCTGTAACTTCTGTACTGTGCATGTGTATTATGCAAATTGTTCATGGCAACAGGCAGATGACTGTGTGGTGAACACTGTGGAAGATAGCCAGTTTATGTTTGTGTGCACATATTTATACCATAACTGTATTGATGGAAATTTCCTGGTGATATTGGTCAGATAAAATGTTTTTAAGAACCTTCTGTAACAGTAATTTTCTAAATTGTTTTTAGTTGTATGAAACTTAGTCTCTTACTTCAGCAGAAGTAGATAAATTGCAAGTGCTTGCAAACAGAAATGCTGAAGAAGATATTTAGAACCAAACAAGTTTAATGAAATGAGTAGGTTTAGGTTCTGGGCCAAGAATAGAATAGATAATGGGTTCGAGCCCTTTTGATCCCAGTGCATGTAGACCTTTGACTGGCCCTTTGTGCTCCTGAGACTGAAGTTGGAAGTCATGGGAGCCATATCTCTTTAATAAAGTTTCTGGTTGCCCCCAGACTTAGACTTCTGACATCCTCAGGGTCTAAAGAAAAGGGACCCAGATAAGTATGTCTGAGTGTTACTGAAGCTTCACACTCATATTGATGTGTGTCACATAGTAGAGGCCAGTTGAAATGTGATGGTACACGCGCAGAAATCAAATTTGGTCTTTCAGCGAAACGGACGAGTCCATTTAAATCTGCAGGGGCGTCAGTTCAGTCGACTACTGGCAGCCGAGGTGTGCACATCAGCGGTAGTAATGCTGGATACACCATGTTCCGAGGTAGTGTGAAGGGTACTGGCCAGTTTCCCCTTCACTTCCCCTCCCATGTGTCACCATGTGCCATCACATTTCAACTGGAGTCTACTACAACCATGGGAGGTGTTTAGAGTTGTCTCAGGATTATAATTAATGACATATTTTGCAGTAACAATGTTTAATTTTCAGGCCGTACTACTGAAGAAAAAATTTATGCTGTATTTTCTTTACTGTATGTACAAACCTCAGTTTATTCATATTTTCAGGCACCTGCAAGGGAATGGCATTCAGATGCTCGAAGCCATGGCATTTTATGGACTTTCTTCTCTGATTGTGCTGTGAGTACACTTTATGTATATGTTATAGATTATTTCATTTGGAATCATATACTGCAATTCAGTGTGGCTGTTTCCTTGCATTTGATGTTGCAGAGACTTAAGCTGGCAGAAGATCAACAACATTTCTCAGGCAGCTTTTGTTGGACTCAGGAGCCTTGTTGGACTGTAAGTACCCTGCAGTTGTGAGATTTTGGGCCTTTGCAATGGTGTAGTTGAGGTCATTTTTTTTTCTGGGGTGCGTTGCCACATCATTGGATAATTCATTCCAAAATTTGTGAGATACTTTAATGATCTAAAAATATTATGAACCAGTTAACTGGTGTTGCAGTGCCATATCCTAGAAGGATGAGTATTATTTCTGAAAACATAATTTGTAACTACATTCATTCATTCCATTGGCATGTGCAGAATGCGACGATTCCTTGCCGTTCTCAGGAGCTTCTTCCATTCCTCTCTATTATGTACTTTTTCCTGCCACTCTTCTCCAAAAACTATTCTTCCATCCTCTTGCACCTCATCTTGCCATCTGTTTCTTGGTCTACCTCTCAATCTTGTTGTTCCCAACTTCATATATAATACCCTTTTGGGAATTCTATTTTCTTCCATTCTCTGTACATGCCCAAACCTACGTAATCTATTTAACCTTATTGTCTCTATTATAGTAGGTTTTTTTAATTCTTGCATAAATTACTTTATTGATTACTATCCTCCAATTTTCTTTTTCTTTTTCGTTGCCATATACATTTGTAACTACAAGGTAGAGAAAAATTATGAAATTAACATGCACTGCACATGTTTGTTATTCATATACAGAGTGTCCAAGGAGGAATGTGCCAGACTTCGGGAGAGTGTTCCTTATGTTAAACTATATCGATATAACCCAAAACACCTATGTCCAAAGTAGAACGGTTATGGAGATAATAGCCAGAGAAAAGTGTGGGCTTCACCAGAGTTGACATACTGTATGCCGTCCGTGACGTCATACTTGTCCAATGCGCCTGCCCGACAACGAGACATTGTAACGGAGTGACCTTGGCATGTGCGCTACAGCGCATGGTAGCTCTGACGTCACAAGATAACAGATCAGCTGCCTCCTGCGTAAAGTACTTGGAAGTCTAAGGACAACTATGACACAAGTGCAAGTGTTTTTGTAGTTCAATTTAATGGCTTTATGTCACTCACAAGTGACTGATTTTACGTACAGCTACTAACATTACAGAAACCACATATTCCTGCCAGTTTCAATATGTATTTGGTAATCAATAAGTGAGTAACAGCTGTTAAAGTTTCAAACTTCCCTGGCCATTATCTCCGTAACCGTTCAACTTGGATATAGGTGTTTTGGTTTATATCGTTATAGTTTAACATAAGGAACACTCTCCCGAAGTCTGGCACATTCCTCCTGGGACACCCTGTATAAGTGACGTAGTAAATGTAATGGAATACAGTTGCCAAAGAAATTAGTGCTTTATTACAATTTACAACATTTAACAACGCAAATACATATCAGCATGATTGTAATTGCCTTTGTTATTTCTTAATGACTTTCGTTTCTTATTCTTTTTGCAATACATTTTAACACTCTTATACATGAATTGTTGTCCATTTCAACTAAGTGTAGTTGGTTTATAACCAAGTCAGACCATACTGATGTGCCATGTGTCACAAATCAGAGCTCTAACGGGGTACACTGGTTACTAAAACATGATTTATTTATGGAATTTCACATTATGCGTTATGAATTAGACTGCCCGAAATTGTAGTATTTCCCACCCTCGATGCATTGGTTGATTGCAAACAAGTTATACTTGCCCATTGTACTCTGCAGTAGAGAGGGCTGCCCATGACAGCGACATGTCTGGACAAAGCTAATTGGGTAAACTCATCTAGAGTAGTTACTCTTAATTATGTACTCTAGTTTTTTTATCAGAACTACCCTGAGGGTGTGTGGTTATGGAAAACATGTTAAATGGTACTGTGAATTTTTACTTATAATTTGTTAATATTAATTCTGTTTGTAAACCTTTATTATAAAACTGTATGAGCAGGTTTTGTAGGCAGTCAATATATGATGTTAATGTTTTCCCAGTTGTAACCTCTGTTTTGTTATGTAAATTTATTCGTTGATGAAAAAAATTAAAATATATTTACAGCGTTATTAATATTATTATTATTCACATACAGAATTTTACAAATCTTTACAGTTTCAGACTATGCCGTTCAGTTTATAGGATATGATATTAAAACTTCAAATACATCACACAAGTGTCACATATTTATTTTTGTCACATCTGTGGTTTCTTATGTCTGTGCTGAGAAAATTATCAGCCACTAAGGTAGCCTACAAGCAGTTTCAGTGTATATTGTTATATTTTAATGATTCGTGTTTCAGTGACCTGTCACACAATGAAATAACATATCTGGTCGACGGAACTTTTATTGGCATGCCACGTTTGTCATCTTTGTAAGTACAGATTCCAGTGTGTTGTCACCTAGTATTATTTTCTCTCTGAATACGATAACCTTGTTTGGGCCGATGTGATACACTGAACTCAGGAACCATATATATCAACAGTATTCATTCATTAGTATTCAGCCTTGAAGGCCGGGCTTGGCAGGAACCAGAGCCCAGTCATGTGACTGGTAGGGCTCTGGCACACTGCATCCTGGGCAAGTTCTTGGGGGTAGTTTGCCATTGCTTTCCCCCGCCTTTAGACGTTCCCACTTTAGCCACCAGGTGCCTCCGTCCACAACAACGCGAGAGATCCTAGCAGTGAAAGGTGGAACTGTGGGCGAGAAAGATGTCCGGTAGTAATTTTGCCTAAATTCTGACTTCCACGTAAATTTAGGGATCTTTTACATGCTGCAAATCTATGACATGGGACCGACGGCTTTACATCCCCTCCAAAGGAAAGTGTGCTGAGGAATTTTTCGCCTTAAAAATCCAACGGCTTCAGCCAGGTTTGAACCCGCAAACTTGGGTATTAAAGGCCAGCACGCTTCCCCTAGACCACCGAAGCCGTATAGTATAGAGCTGATTATTTACAAATTCAGATTGGATCACTACACTGACATTAAAATATTTGCAAAAAATTTAATTTCTGATCCCTAATTAATCATATCAGACTAGTTACTTTCATTTTAAAGTGGATGATGTATAGTTACATTGAGGCCAGCTAACTGCAGCAGAAAAGTAAAATATTATATTAATTCAACATGTATAGTAACCACAGTGATTTTGAAGGGCTAACAGAAGTCCCAAGTAAATATGTAACAGTTTTACCAATATACTTGCATTCAGTTCTTACTATTTCTTTTTCCTGCATATCTGGAATAAACTCAGTGTACACATTTCATTTCTAATTCTGCAAGCTGTGTACATATTTTGTAATATTTAAGGAAAATATTACATTGTAAAACCTGCATGCATTCATAGCCCTTTTACTTTTATGACTACTGACAGGACAGCTAATTTTTGATTGATCTATGCTCAGTAACCTGCCAGTATGTTTGAGAATATTGGGTAGTATTGTAAGTGCATAAAGGGCAGTTAATCCATGATATTCCACGCTATATTAAGCTGGATGCTGCAGTTTTCCTCTGAGGGTTGTAAACATGATTACTTAATTATGTAATTATTAATTACTGTATTAGAAAATTAACAACACTGGCCCATTTTAAATTCCATGACATACGTAGAGTCCATTATACGTATAATATACTCAGGTTAGGGGTGCTCATTGGCAGTGTCATTGCCATTATTACATTCAGAGATATAAACGCTTTATTTGCCTATAAGAAGCAGTAATTTTTAAATCACACTTATAAGTGAAAAGACTTTCCTTTGGAATGACCAGAGCGACAAATGTGGAAATACCATTTGAATCTTGGAATGTCAAGGGTCTCTATAGGCAGGATTATTAACAACACTGGCAAAAGAACTGTAAAAATATAAATCAAATGTAGTGGAAGTAGGAGAAGTCAGCTGTGACAGCTCTTATATTCACAGAACACATGATTGTACATTTATCTCCGAAAATAGTTGTGAAAAAGGGAGTAATTAGTTAGAGGCTTTTGCATGTATGAAGGAATCATATGAGCAGTAAAGAGAACAGAGTTTGTTAGTGATAGGGTATTGTATGTGATACTATAAAGTAACATGTGATGTTATACTGAATGTCCATTCCCCAGCCGAAGGTAACAACAGTTAAACAAAGGGCAGGTTCTGTGAATTACGGTAGGTATTTGATCAGTTCACTGTGCAAAATGACAGTGGAAAGATGTTTTCAAACTAACAGTTGGGATTAAGAGTTTGTGTGACAATAGTGGTAATAATAGCGGTACAGTCGTGAACTTTGTCGCATCCAAAAATCTGATTATCGAAAGTAGAATGTTCTTTCATTGAATCTGACATAAATACAGAGTGGTGCAAAAAGAATGCATGTTTTTGAAATCTGCCTGCGATTTCTTTCTGTGTGGTTACCTCAAATCAAAAGTCTACGTTCGAAAATCTCGTACAGTCAACGGTCTGAAAGTTTCCATTTGCGAAGAAATTGCAACTGTGCCACAAGAAATGTTAGTAAATGTGATGCAGAATTTTGAGGAGAGGCTCCGGACGTGTGTACGGCATGAAGGACGCCATCTTTCTGATATAATTTTCCGTAATTGAGTAATCAATGTAAATAATCAAAACTGCATTTATTACAGGTTGTTTTGGTGTTAACATAATTTTTTTATATTGAAAATAAAAAAAGTTACAATTATTTTTTAAAAAATGCGTTCTTTTTGCGCCACTGTATACAACTGAACTTATTCTAGGTTTCAAACTTTCGCTGTGTTCTAAATGTTGTATGCTTTCTTCTGGGTAATTCCCTGGCGTCAGAATTTTATATGCCGACATTTCGGAACACTCTGTTCCATTTTCATAGGCAGGTAAGTAAGAAGAATGACTAGGGTTGAGAATGTTGGGGTATTTATATGGGAAAAGGTTTGGCTTGGAAATAGCCTGAGGCAATAGGAAGGAGGGTGACAGGGTAGGGGCGGGTCTGAGTATACAAACAGGCTGTGGAGGGTAATAGCCCACATGGAGGCCACAAGTGGGTATGTGAAGGAGATACAGCGTGTGTCAGGGTGAGCCATCTGATGGCTGCGGTCAAACTATTGTGTTTAAGGTGGCTGTCTCCATTCCTTTCCTTAAACTTGTGTAGAAGGGGTTTCCAAGATTTGCCTAAGGTCAGGCCATCTTCTCTGTTGATGTTGTGTGGGTGTATTCTTCATACCTACCTGCTTAAGAAGATGGAGCAGACGGAGTGTTCCATAATGTCGGCATATAAAATTCTGACGCCAGCGAATTACCCAGAAGAAAGCGTACACAACTGAACTTCTCCTGCTATTAAGACTCACAATCAGATGGAGCACATCTTTGCAGATAAGGGATAGCATAAAGGTATAAAAAAAGTGCATCCTTGTACAGGCACTGAGGCTCTGTACAGGCTGTATGACCCACAGGGGGAGTAGAGGTATAGCTCTACTCTTTCTTGACCACGGCACTAGAAGGGGGTGAGAGGTCAGCATCACACCCCGGCCACTGCATAAAGGTAAACCTATGTCAAAAATAATACAGGGGCTGACTGTGACACTGATCACTGTCTGGTGGTTGCAGAAGTTAGAGCCTATCATTAAGTAAATTTGAAGGGAGACGCAAACTCAAAAAGCTAAACAATGTGGAAGTTACCGGGTTAAAATCTTCAACAGCGTAGCAGCTTTGGAAAAATTGTGAGGTTTGTGGTCTTTGAAATTGTGAGGATGTAAAGTTATGTGTTCTGTAATTCATAAATTTTTTGTTACCACAGCAGATATTTATAGGAATTGAGGTAATTGTCAGGGCTTACAAAATTGTATGCAATTCTTTCCTCACAAGTTTAACTCCATACATAGATGAAATCAATTATTGCTCATGTAATGTGTCATATATTTTGCATCTGACAAACACTGAAGAAAAAATGGATACGCAGTGGGACTTTACATCATCTATGTAGAGAATTAATGAAACCTATGCTTCACTTCAGTTATGTTTGTGGAATTCTTGCTGCCATGTAATTCAGATTGTTTTGCTCTCATATTTACTATCTAAGAACGTGAGTATGAAATTAGGCAACTTCATGGTTTCACTTTACAGGCAGGTCTTTTTTTACGTTATCTCTTTGTGTGTGATTTTTCTTTGACATAACTTGAAAATTTACACCACTTTTCGAATTTACACGATCATGTTTGGTTTACCATAATTTAGCTTAGACAATGTGCACTAATTTTTGGTTTAACACGATTTGGCATACATGATCCATGGTCACTCTTATAGTGTGCTGGAGGCTACCAGAAATTGATGTCACTGTCACGCTGTCACTGGTATGAATGGATTGCATTAGTGTTATTATCATGCAGCTCATCTAGTTTCCTCTTCTGCAGCATTGGCTTTTCTTACCAACGTGAGTCAGAAACATAAATCTACATCACTTAGTGCAATCTGAGTGAAAAATCTGCAAGAGACAATCAGTGTTGAAGAGAAATTAGACGTAATAAGCTGGCTTGAAGAAAGGCGAATGAATTGTTGACATATGGCATATTGTTAGATTCACTCATAGTAACATATGTACAGTATGTGATAAATCTGATAGATTTACGGGACGTGCTAAGTCAGGACCTAAAGTGTTTGTGTAGCAAGTCTATGACAGTCCTATCAAAATGATCCTTACCAAAAACTATGGATGTGAGTCTCTTGCAGTTTTATTGTATTAGGTAGAAAAGGTAAAGCAGTCCCATTACAGGCCTGAGGTGCCCAGAGGGTTCCAGGAAGTTAAGGTTCCCAGATTAAATGACAATGGCCCAGGATAGTGGTAAGGTTGTCAGCCTTAAGCACCGGCCGCCTTTACCCCCAGGAAATATTCCTGGTACTCATTTCTGTTAGATGCTGAGTCGACCCCAGGGCCATAGTGTGATCGGAAGGGTTATGTCAATGAAAAATTCCAATGACACCATCTGGAATTGAACCAGCGACCTTCCGATTTGTAGCACAGCACCTTAACCACTGTGCTACCGCGGTCCCCTTTACTGCATTAGACATAAATAAATATATTGTATAGAAATGTATGTATACTGTGTATAGAGTACATATAGATGCTACAGGTCTGTATATCCTTCAGTAGTGCAGTCACACACCATATAGGATGTGGCTGTCAATCCCCTAATGCGCAGGAAATACACTGTGTTAAATGGGAATTCTGTGTTTGATTTGCCCAATTTTGATTTGAATTATTTTTTCAGGAACGTATCCCTGGCATAAAGAGGACTTGCCTGTAGTTTTTCTGAGTTTAAAACTTGGTCACTGACACTAAGGATAAGACTTAGAATGGCCATGCTTGAGAGCAATATGGTGAGGAGAAATCTTTGATCTCAGAGGGGAGAAGTAACAGGAGAATGAAGAAAGCTCTGGAATGAGCTTAATCTTTTGGCGCCGGAATTATTTTTTTAAATTTTAGCACACACTGTATATAAAATGTGAATATAACAGGAACCAAATACGTTAGAATTATGAAACAAACTGCATTTTGAAGAGAAAAAAAAAACGGAGAGTAAATACAATGTTAAAAATATTCAGTACCTATATTTGTTGAATAAATATATAAAATGCAATATTTAGAGGTTAGTGGTGCGGTACGACCACTATAGCGGTCGTTAGGCGTCAAAGGGTTAATAATTTGGACTCTTTGTAAGATAGGGTGCAGAGAGAGAAACCAACAAGATGCAACTAATCTGATGTTTATTATCAAACTTCTATCTCAACACGTTTCGGGCATTATTATGCCCATCTTCTGGAGAACAAGACTGTGTACTACCGCATATGGTGTTCTGCACTGGTTGTGCTGGCTGTGGTTGTGTGGAGCTGGGGCATGAGCTGCGTGCACTGTGTGAAAGTGGAGTCAAACAGTAACTTTCACACAGTGCATGCAACTCACGCCCCAGCTTCACACAACTACAGCCAGCACAACCAATGCTGAACACCATATGCGGTAGTACACGATCTTGTTCTCCTGAAGATGGGTATAATTATGCCCGAAACATGTTGAGATAGAAGTTTGATAATAAACATCAGATTACTTGCATCTTATTGGTCTCTCTCTCTCCCACTTCACCCTATGTTCATGATGCACAGTCACAAGAGCCTAAAATCTTCATAAGATGTTCATTATTAGGGTAATCATGTTGAGGGGAATGAGATGAGTATTGAAAGTAGCAACACTCGGGAGATACCAAAAGTGCGTATGAACAGCATTTAAAACCTGGATGGAGAAGACATCTTGGAAGACCTGAGCACAAATTTGATAATATTAAAATATATCCTTAAGAAATAGACTGTGGGCATGCATATTGATATATCTGGCTGTTGTAAACACAGTCATGATTCTTCAGGTTTTTAAAGTGCAGAGATTTTTGTATGGTGCTGAATGACTATTAACTTCTGCTGCACAGTGTGAGAAGTTGTGTTATTCAGTTGCCAGTACACCTTCAAGGACTGCTCGATACCTAACTTCAGTACCACCAACGTAAAACAGTTAAATCCACTTATTAATCTGTACCTAATTTTTGATGCTAATTTCTGCTAATTTTAGAGTTGTATGCGACAAAAGTGCTGTGGCTAGATGTAATTACATATATATCATTTGTGTCACATGATTTGTTTGAGATGTTAATTTGCATGTTTGTTTTGTCAGGGATCTCAGCAGCAACACAATCAAGGTGATAAACAGTAATGTTTTCCGCAGCGTGGCGTCCCTCAATAATTTGTAAGTTTTACAGTTGTTATAACTATGACTTGCAATGGTTAACTCTGTTGTATTGTCAAACAATGCACTGCCAAGTTAGGCGTGTTTTTCAGTAATAGTCATTGCTTGCCGCTTCTGTTATTGTATGTGTGTGTGTATGTGTGTGTGCACACATGCGTGCTTACGTTCCCATGTGTAGTTAGATTGTAATTTGGATGTTACTGTTGTCAGTAAACCAGTAAACTTTCTCCTTTAGATATTTTTAGTCTTTGGGTGATACTTACTTACTTACCTACTCCATGGAGCAGAGTCCTTGAGAAGCTAACTGGTTCTGCAGCTAGTCAAGAAATTCCCCGCACTTTATGGAACCCGAAAGTTCATCACCGTATTCACAAGTGCCCACCATCTGTCCCTATCCTAAGCCAACTCCATCCAGTCTCCACCCTCTCCCACTTTCCGAAGATTCATCTTAATATTATCCTCCCATCTACGTCTAGGTCTCCCCAATGGTCTCTTTCCCTCAGGTTTCACCACTAGAACCCTGTGCACACCTCTCCCCTCCCCCATACACGCCACATGCCCCGCCCATCTCATTCTTCTAGATTTTACCACCCGCACAATATTGGGTAAGGAGTAAAGATCCCTAAGCTCCTCATTATGTAATTTTCTCCATTCCCCTGTTACCTCGTCCCTCTTAGACCCAAATACTCCCCTCAACACCCTGTTCTCAAACACCCTCAGCCTACGTAGTCTTTAGGTGATATGCTAAGCAAAATCATGTCACCTGCCACTATAGGCATGTGCCTGTGGTTCGCCATCACTGTAGCAGGTTTTCCAAATTTGAACTCTTCAGTCTATGCACACGAGGTGTGTTGTTTAGAAACACTGACTTTCCTGGTGTGATTTTATTTTGTGCTTAGAAGAGTTAATTGTAATCAGAGAAGTGGCATTTACGTGTTTATTTTCTTATTCACTCACATACTAGGTTGCTTTTCTTGTGTATGGTATTTCCACTGCCTACAGAACTGTTTGTCTTCAGGCAGGTCCTATTGCAGTAGTCTCTTGGTTCAGTGTACAAATGTTGTGACTTTCAAATAGCATTTGGATAGAAAATTTGTGTTCAAAATCTAGACTTTGTACAGAGAAAATAAAATGGTTTGAAGTGCAACAAATAAAATTTCTCAGATTGCTCACTGGATCTTCATCAAGAAACAGTTCATGTAGTGAAGTAATTATACATCAGTAACAGGTGAGCAATGCAGAGAGAGTTGAAGAATAAAAGACCAACTTGATGTCACTTGCTATTTTATTTCACTTTTTATGTGCTCAACATGTTTCGGACATTAATATATCCATCATCAGGAGCTTGCGACTATTCTGTTGAATTAC
>Ga0123357_10008078_pt1 | contig 13105 bp, 12 predicted proteins | sample TergutEmb28metaG_FD_89873 | JGI IMG/M metagenome (GOLD analysis project Ga0123357, IMG submission 89873) | Embiratermes neotenicus P4 segment gut microbial communities from Petit-Saut dam, French Guiana - Emb289 P4 | ecosystem: Host-associated > Arthropoda: Insects > Digestive system > Gut ...
ACGAATTGACTTTAAGTAATACTTAGTGTAAAATTATATATGTATTAATTTAAAATACTTTAATTTGTTTAAATTGCCATTAATTGGATAATTATATATTTATAAATTTATCACGTAAATAAAAAGAGGTAAATATTCTCATGGAACTGCCGAAAATAAGCTATAAAAAAATTATAGACGTTTTATCCGAAAATAATCTTCTTGTCGAACATAATATAAAAAATTTAGACGAAGAAATCGAGTTTATCTCGTATAATTCTATGGATATCGTTAAAAATACGCTGTTTTTCTGCAAAGGCGCGCATTTTAAAGAAGAATATCTATTTGACGCAATAAAAAAAGGCGCGGTATGTTACGATTCGGAACAGAAATACGATTTAAAAGATTATGACTGCAACTATATAATCGTGAGTAATATCCGGCTATCGATTGCCATTATTGCGCCGCTATACTATAATTACGCATATAAAGATTTAAATCTCATCGGAGTAACCGGCACAAAAGGTAAAACTATGACCGCGTATTTTATTAGAAATATAATGAACGAGTTCACGCAGTCCGAAACCGGTCTGAGTTCAAATATAGAAAAATATACAGGCAAACGAAGCGAAGAAGCCCATATAAATACCCCCGAGCCCTGTGATTTACAGCAGTATTTTTACGAAGCGAAAGAGAGCGGCATAAAATATTTCACAATGGAAGTGTCGTCGCAGGCTTACAAAACAGACAGGGTTCACGGAATAAAATTCGATAACGGAATATTTATAAATATCGGCGAAGACCATATAAGTCCTGCGGAACATGAAAATTTTGAAGATTATTTCAGCTGCAAACTCGAATTTATAAAAAACTGCGCGAATATTGTAATCAACCGCGAAACGGATTTTTTTGAAAGAGTTTTGGAAACGGCTGAAAGTTCCCCGACTTTGAAGCAAATCACGCTTTTCGGAAGCGAAAAAGCCAAAGATAAATGCGACTATTATTACTCCGACGTTAAAAAAGAAAAAAACGGCGATGAAAAGCTGACGTTTTATATTAAAAACGATAAAATAAACTACTGTCAAAAATTCGCAATCAAGACGTTCGGATTGTTCAACGTCGAAAACGCGGCGGCGGCGGTTACAATGTGTAAAACTTTGGGCGTTGACGACGAGAGCATACGCAAAGGTTTGATTAAAACAGAAATTCCCGGACGTATGACTATATTCGAGAATAACGGCGTGACTGTAATCGTGGACTACGCGCACAATCTTCTGAGTTTTACAAAATTATACGAATCGCTGAAACTTGATTACCCCGGCAGAAAAATCATATCTGTCGGCGGCGCGCCGGGCAATAAAGCGTTAAAACGGCGCAAAGATTTTGCGGATACAATCGGGGTAAATTCAGATTATGTATATCTGACGGAGGACGACCCGCAATATGAGGACGCTGTGAAAATATGCGAGGAAATAGCGGGATATATGCCGCCGGAAGCGCGTTACGAAATCGTTCCGGACAGAACCGAAGCAGTCAGAAAAGCGATAAGAGGGGCAAAATCTGGAGATGTTGTCGTTTTGCTTGCTAAAGGCGCGGAAACTTATATTAAATCAAACGGCAAATTGGAACCGTATAAATCAGATTTAAAATTGGCGCAGGAGGAATTAAAGTTATGATAAAACAGGACTGGTTAATGAATCAGATTGAAATTGTAGCGCGGACGCTTGCAAAACTGCTTTTTAACAAAGATACAACCGACTATATAATAATAGATTATCAGGTTCCGACGGATACTGATGTAATTTACAACAAACTGCGCGAATTGATCGACGAGGGCAAAATAAACGAGGCTGAAAATCTGCTGTTTGACAAAATCGACGAAGAAATTGAAGAAAACGGAGAGGCAGGGGAAAGCAGACAATATCTGGAAGTCGCGATAGATTTTTATTCGAGATTAAACGACTTGTCCGATAAAACCCTTGAGGAGGTTGACTTCGAGCGTCAGGAAATCGACGAAGGAATCAGGGAAGTCGCGGATTTGTATAATATCAGTATAATATAAGCGGAGACAACTTAATGATATATAAAGAATTGCTTTCAGATTATTTCGATATAAGCCCAAATGATGTGCGTGAAATAAAAGGCGGCTGGTCGGCAAAAGCTTACCGGGTGGAATCGGCAAATAATATGTATTTTCTGAAAGCGTATGATAAATCTCTAATGTCAGTCCAGCCGTGGATTAATCGGATTGGCGATTACATACCGGTTCTCGGATGGCTGTCAGAGACCCCTGAACTTCGCGGACGGATTGTAAAGCCTGTAAAATCTCTTAACGGAGATTATAAAATTGAAATGCAAAATCATGTGTTCTTGCTGTTTGACTATGTGACCGGAGACACTCCGGGAAAAAACGGACTGACGTGTCGGCAGCTTGCCGAATTAGCGGAAATACTCGCTTTGCTGCACTGTTTTGACGAACATGCGCCATGCGATACGAGCGGATTGCATGAGGATATTTCCCTTGATTTTTGTATAAAATTAGAACGCTATTTGAGCGCGGCTGAAGAACGCGACGAGCTTTCGCGTCTTGTATTCAAAGAAGCAGACATACTGCATTCCGCTATTGATAAAACTATATGGTTGCGGGATACTGTTCGATTGAATGCACAACCTATCGTATTGTGCCATGCGGACGCACATAAGTATAACGTAATTCAAAGCCGCCGCCTTGTGCTTGCGGATTGGGAAGATCTGCGATTAGCCCCTGCCGAATCGGACCTTTTCATGTATGCGCTTGACCCGAACTGGAATGAATTTTTAAACGCATATAAATCAATTCGCCATGATTTTCACATAAATATTGATTTGTTGAATTTTTATCTCATCAGGAGACGTTTGGACGATATATGGGCTGATATATCGCGGATTTTATACGACAATCCGAGTAAAGACGAGACTTTACATTGTTATGAGTTATTAAAAGTATCTTTTTCAGAAACACGTCAATTACTTAATTTGTTGAATTAAAAGGGGTATTATAATAAAATATGTGCGGATTTGTTGGATTTTTCGACGATAATAATCAGGACGAGAAAAATAACATAATAAAACGGATGAACAGCAAAATAATACACCGGGGTCCCGACAGCGACGGCTTCTTTGTGGACGATAACGTAGCGATAGGTTTCCGACGGCTTTCTATAATCGACTTGGCGGGCGGCGACCAGCCGATGTATAACGAAAATAAGAATCTTTTGCTTTTCTTCAACGGCGAGATTTATAACTTCAAGGAAATCAGAGCTGAACTTTTGGAAAAAGGTCACGTATTCACAACGTCGTGCGACGCTGAAGTCATTCTGCACGGCTACGAGGAATACGGGGAAGAAATCGCGTCGAAACTGCGGGGCATGTTCAGTTTTGTAATATACAACGCAGAAACCCACGATTTATACGGCGCAAGAGATTATTTCGGAATCAAGCCGTTTTACTATTACTTTAATAAAGACGACAAAACCGATAAACTTTTTATGTTCGGTTCCGAAATAAAAGGTTTTATGCCTCACCCGAAATTTAATAAAGACAAAAAGCAAATAAACAAAGACGCGCTTAAAATGTATCTGATATTTCAATATTCTGTATTAGAAGAAACTTTTTTTAAAAATGTGTTCAAACTTCAGCAGGGCTGTTATTTTACTTATAATTCAAAAGAAAACGACCTGAAAATTACGCGTTATTTCGACATAAGCTATAACACTGAAGAAAAACCTTTCGCCGAATATGTGAATATACTGGACGAAACTTTGAAAAGCTCCGTCGCGTATCACGAGATAAGCGACGTCGAAGTCGGCAGTTTCTTATCCGGCGGGGTCGATTCAAGTTTTATCGCCTCGACCGCAAAACCCGACAAGACTTTTTCTGTTGGATTTGCTATGGATGGTTTCGACGAATCTATGTATGCAAAAGATTTGTCGGATATTCTGCATATCAACAACTACAAGAAAATCGTATCGAGCGACGAGTTTTTCGACGCTTTGCCTATGGTGCAGTATCATTCGGACGAGCCTCACGCAAATTTATCAGCCGTGCCGCTGTACTATCTGTCAAAAATGGCGGCGGAAAAGGTGAAAGTCGTATTGTCCGGCGAGGGTTCGGACGAGCTTTTTGCGGGTTACGTGTCGTTTTCGGAATCGCCGTTTTCAAAAATATATAGCAAACTGCCTTTCGGGTTCAGACGGTTTGTGAAAAAAGCTGTAAAACCTCTGCCGAATTTTAAAGGTAAACGCACGCTTATTGACTGCGGGCAGAAAGTTGAGGATAATTATATCGGTCAGGCGTTTATAATGAACGACAGCGAGGCGAACGATATTTTATCAAATGTTTATAAAAATAACATGAGCTATAAAGACGTTACAAAACCGTATTTTGATAAAGTCAAAGGCAGAAGCGATTTAATCAAAAAATTATATTTGGATTTGTTTTTATGGCTGCCGAACGATATATTATTAAAAGCTGACAAAATGACGATGGCACATTCTCTGGAACTGCGCGTGCCGTTTTTAGATAAAGAAGTATTTGCTGTCGCATCGAAAATCCCGACGAAATATTTAGTCAAAAATAAAGTCACGAAACGGGTATTCCGGGAAGTCGCAAACAGGGTTATCCCATCAGAATGGGCAAAACGAAAGAAAGTCGGATTTCCCGTGCCGTTTACTTTGTGGCTGAAAGAAGAAAAATACTGCGACGTTCTGAAGTCGATTTTCAGCGAAACTTTTGTATCTGAATTTTTCATAAAAGATAAGCTGTTTTCTATGCTTAACGAGCATTTCAACGGCGTGAAAAATAACGGCAGAAAGTTGTACACAATATATTCTTTTTTGCTGTGGTATAAAGTTTACTTTATAGAAAAATAGAGGGGGCGAGAATTCACATGGGAATCAGAAATTCTGCGAAAGCATTGATAATAGATAAAATCGGGAGTAAAATTCTGTTCAATAAAAGTCAAAATTCCATAGCGGATATGTGGGATGAATATCCCGACGGAATGATATATTATGACTTGCCCGGAGGCGGTCAGCATCAATATGAAACATTGAAAGAAGCCGTCAGACGCGAATGTCTTGAAGAATTGGGAATTACTGTTGACGTAGGCAGATTAGCCGCGATTTATGAAGAAATAGATATGAATGAAGAATTCCGCAAAGAATATGAAGAATACGCGCATAAAATATTTTTCGTGTTTATATGCGCTGTTTCCGGCGAACCTGTCAGACCTGCAACAGAACAGGATTTTGACATGATTGGCTCGGAATGGATTGAAATTGAAAATATAAATAACATTGCAATATACCCTGAAATTATAAAATCAAACTTGGATTTGATATTAAAAACTGAAAATACATTATATTTGGGTTCAAAACGGGTAAAGTGAGGAGATAAACATATGGATACAAAAAAACAGCCGTTTTTGCCGGTAATACTTGGCAGCGACGAAAACGCCTATGGTATGTCGCGCGCATTTTATGAAAAATACGGCATAATCCCGACGGTTATGTGCCAGCAGGAACAACTCGTCGCGACAAGATACAGCAAGATTTTGGAGATACGCAAATTTGACAATCTTGACGTAGAAAACGTATTTATAGAAAATATCGTCAAAATCGCGGAAGAAAAACAAAAAGATTATGAAAAATTGCTGCTTATCCCGTGTTCGGACGGATATTTTGAGCTTGCCGTGAAAAACAGGGATATAATCGGGAAATATTTCTGCAACAAATTTATCCCGTATGATTTACTGCAAAGATTTGTCACAAAAGATAAATTTTATCAGGTCTGCGAAGAATATAATCTGCCGTATCCGAAAACCGTCGTCTGCGAAAAAAAAGACCGTCTGAATATTTTGAATAATCTCCCGTTTGATTTTCCGATTGGCGTCAAAGCGAACAACAGCAACAGTTACGACTATCTCCACAGCGAATTTGAGAACAAGAAAAAATTCTTTTTTGTCAAAACAAAAGAAGAATATACTGATATAGTAAATAACATGAATACATCGGACTATAATGACAATCTTATAATACAGGACTTTATCACAGGCGACGACACATATATGCGTGTGCTGACATGCTATTGCGACAACGACGGAAAAGTTAAACTGATGTGCCTCGGACAGCCTGTAATCGAAGAATACAAACCGTCGGCTATCGGCAATTACGGCGCAATCCTGACTGCGCCGGCTCAGTCGGATTACAATTTAGGAATTATCGAGAAAGTCAAAAGATTTTTAGAGGATATAAAATATGTCGGATTTGTAAATTTCGATATGAAGTTTGACAAAAAAAGCGGCGAATATAAACTTTTAGACTTAAATCCGAGAACCGGACGGAGCAGTTTTTTCATCACTGCGTCGGGATATAATTTAGCCGAGTTTCTCGTTGACAACTGCGTTTACAGGAAAAATCCTGACGCGGTTTACGCAAGTGCGGACAGGTTGTGGCTGACGATTCCTAAGAGTATAATATATAAATACGTAGAAAATCAAGAAGTTTTAGACCGCGTAAAAAAGCTGATAAAAGAGAAAAAATATAGTTATACTTTATTATATAAAAAAGACATGAATTTGAAGAGATTTCTGCGTATGAAATTGTATTATCACAGACATATAGAAAATTATAAAAAATATTTTTTCAGAAAACCGTAAAATTTTTGTGTCGTGTAAAAATTAATTATAAAAAATTCTTTCCCTTGAACTTGCGTAATTTTTGTGTTAATATAATTTTACAAAACAAAAAATTTAATTAATTCAAAAAAAGGGGAATTTTATGGGAATAATTTACAAAGAAATTGACGGCGATTTACTTGAAAAAATGTGTTCTCATTTTGGAGACGAAGAAACAATTAAAAAACATATACACTTTGAAAACGGAAGTTTTTCACTTGTCGCATTGTGCGACGATATTCCGGTAGGGTTTATCTCAACATATACCAAAATGCTTGCGCCGCCGTTAGATAACCAAAAAGACGCTTATATCGACATAATCGAAGTTGATGAAAAATACAGGAAACAGGGTATCGCAAGCGAATTAATCCGTTTAATCGAAGAATGGGCGGCGAAAAACAGATTTTCACAAATCCGGGCATGGAGCAGTCAGGACAGAATCGAAGCTATCCCTATGTGGTATAAATTAGGTTATTGTATGTGTCCGGCAAAAATATGGCTGGAATGGTGCAAACAAGTTATAGACGGGTATTATGTCGCTAAGAAACTCTATACGAATAAAGAATAAAATAAAATATAGAAAAGGATTGCAAAATTATGCGTGATATAAAAGAATCTATCTCAACCGAAATATCAAGCCGATTCTGGAATCTGCCGCAGAAGGCCGATGAGGAAGTCACCCGCGAGCAGGTTTTTATCGACGATTTGATTTCTAAATCGCATATTGAGCGGCTTCTCTTAGATAATCTTGACGGCATACGAACCGTTTTCGACGGCGGGGCGGGATATGGAAGGTTTTCGTTATTACTCGCCCAGCGCGGAATCCGCGTCACACATTTCGATATATCCCTGCCGATGATTGAAAAAGCAAAATATTTGGCGGCGGAACGCGGCGTCAGCGAAAATATGACGTTTATACACGGCTCAATCGAGGATTTAAGCGAATTCAACGACGGACAATTCGACCTCGTCATGTCGTTTGACGCGCCGATTTCCTATGCATATCCCAATCATGAAAGCGCGATTAAAAACTTAATTCGCATCGCCTCCAAAAAAATCTGTTTCGGAGTATACAGCCGAATCGGACAGACGCCGTATTTTTTTGACCCGGCGCAAAAAGAACAGTACATACTTAATATTGACGACAGTAAAAATTACAATCTTATGACCGGTTTTGCCGAAAGTGAAAGCAAGAACGTCCCTGATAATGCGGCTAAACTCCGCGCCGGTTTTCTGCCTGATATTATTTCCGCCAGCAGATTTTATTACGGGGAAGATAGTGCGGAAATGGTTGAGAGCACTGCAAAAGATTTTAACAACGGCGGAGTTCCCTGGCCTATTTCCTACGCTTTCATGCCGGACGAATTATGCGGACTTTTGGAGCGCTTCGGAGCAAAAAACGTAAAATTATCCGGACCCGGCGCGTTCTCACGTTCAGTTCCCGGCGCGGTACTGAGAAATATTATACGCAACGAAAAACTGAAGCGCGAGTTTTTAAAATTCTGTTACGAATACGACAGCAATCCGTATGTTGCGGGAATGGGGAAAGATAATATTGTCGCGACTGCCGACGTATCATAATCGGAAAGGAGTTAGTTCTTATATGTATAAAAAATTGGGCATACTCGGGGGAATGGGACCTCTGGCTACATATACGCTTTACAAAAACATAATAGAAGGCACGCACGCGCAAAAAGACCAGGACAATATCAAAATGCTGATTTCAAACGCTTCTGATATTCCCGACAGAACAGAGGGAATATTGCATGGCGGTGAGTCTCCCCTGCCCTATCTGCTGAACGAACTGAAAATCCTCGAAAATGCCGGCTGCGATTTAATTGCGATTCCGTGCAACACGTCGCACTATTTTTACGATGCATTACAGAATAACTGTAATGTCCGCATACTCAATATGATTGATTTAACCGCCGAAAGATTGGAAAATCTAGGTGTTAAGCGGTGTTATCTTATGGCTACTGAAGGTATTATCAAAACCGGAGTTTATCAAAAATCTATGAGCAGGCGAAATATAGAAACGATCCTCCCTACAGACGATGAAATCAAAGAAATGATGCACATTATATACGACGGGGTAAAAGCCGGAAAAATTCTTGACACCACTAACCTGTGTAATATCGCCCAAAAGTATCTTAATCTGGGCTGTGAAAAAATAATTCTGGGCTGTACGGAATTTTCAACAGAAAAAGGGCAAATCGTCGGGCTTGACAAAAGCGTAACTGTTGACGCAATGGAAGTATTGAAAGATAAAATTTTAGAATCGGTTGGGGTAAAACAAGATATCTAAAAAATAATTAATAAAAATTTCAAAATCGGAATGACATTCCGATTTTTTTGTTGTTTTTCCATTATAATCAAAAATAAAATATATGGTGATTTTAATGGAAATGGAAAAACGAAAAAATATTGTTGGAATAAAAATCAGAATTGCAAGATTAGCGGAAAAACCTCGCGCTACACAACAGGATATCAGCGCGCGTTTAGAAATACAGGGAACGACTTTGTCAGCAAGCGCAATCGGCAAAATTGAAAACGGCGCGTGTTCGGTAACAGATTTGCAGATTTACGCTTTCGCAAAAGCGTTAAAAGTCAAACCTGAATGGCTTATTCAGCAAGATGAATAGATAACAAATAAACGGATTCAATGAAAAAAATAAAGGATTGATAAATTATGTTTTCCGCCTTTTCAGAGACGCGACGCTTCGCGGTTATTTTGTGCGTATTTTTGCTGACTGTGTTTTTTTCATGCAGTTTCAGCTGTAATATTATAGTTTTATCTGTATTGTCAATACTTGCCGTAAGTTTTGTTACAGTAAGTTTTTTGAGCGATAAATTCAAGAGTATTTGCAGATATTTATGCATAATATTTTTATCGTCAGCAGTCGGAATGTTATTTTGTGTTTTACACTATAATACCGCGGAAAAACCGGTTATAAATTACTTGCAGGAATATGCAGGCACTCCTGTTTCTATAACAGCTAAAGTAAAAGACGTTAAATCTTCTTCATTTATGACTTCGTTTGACTTACAGGTGTTTGAAGTAAACGGCGAGAAATGCGGAAAATTCAATCTGTCCCTGAACGTGTTCGGCGAATGTCAGGCGGAAATAGACGATATTCTCGAAACCTCCGTTATTTTTAAAAATTTAGAAGACGACCTGACCTCGCAGACAAGCATAACCTATTATAAATCGTCGGGATATTACATATCAGCAGATTATTATGAAAATAGCGATAATTCTGCCGGTTCCGACAGTTCTGATACTTCAGAAGAGGCAAATCCGGTCTATAATCTGAAAATTACACCCGCACAATCCCACAGCCTGACATATTATCTTGACGCGATCAGAAATTACACAAAAGACACTTTTTTCAGGAATGTAAAACTCGACTATCACGACAGTCAGACTGCGGAAGCAGGCGTAGTTTACGGCGCGTTCACCGGGGATAAAAGTTATATAGATTCTTCTGTGCAGACAGATTTCAAAAGGTCCGGCATATCCTACGTTTTAGCGGTTGCCGGACTTCAGTTGTCTATTCTGTGCGGAATTATATTTTCGTTTTTAAAAATACTCAATATTCATAAAAAAGCAAGCTGTGTTATAATAATTTTATGCTGTCTGTTTTACATGGCGTTTACGGGTTTTTCTGTGTCTGTGATAAGAGCCGGAATTATGACTGTTTTGTTTTACGCCGCTTTTATGTTTGGAAGAAAAAGCGATTCTGTAACATCGCTGTTTATTGCGGGGATGGTTGTAATTCTTCTTAACCCGTATAATTCTCTGAACACAGGATTTCAACTGTCTTTTATGGCGACTTTGGGAATTGTCACGACTTCAAATCTGAGCGAAAAAATCCAGTCAAAAATAAATAATATCCCAATATTTGAATTTTTGATTAAAATTATAAAAATGATTTTTTCTTCAGCCGCTATTACAATAGCGGCGGTGGTCTTTACTCTCCCTATCACGTCATACGCATTTCACACGCTCAGTTTAGTATCTTTGGCGACTAGTATAGTAGCTTCGCCTCTTGTCACGGCAATATTGCTTTTGGCTTTAATTATGATGATATTTGCCCTGATTCCGTTTTTCAAAATTTTAACTTTCTTTGGAACGCCGTTGTATTATATATCAAAACTATTGTTATTTTTCGCGAAATTTTTCGCGTCTTTCAAATATTCATATATAGCTGTAAACAGCACAAACAGCGACAGTTTTTATATATTTGCGCTAATATTTTTAACAATCGTGATTTTATGTCTTTATATCATATCAAAACTTGCGGTTTTTGAAGAAAATATAAAAATAAAACGCGCAAGATTAATTTTATATTCGTCAGTCGCCGTAACTTTTATAATTATGACGGCAGTGCTGATTTATCCCCGCATTTTATTTAAAGACAGCTCAAGAGTCGCGTATTATTCCGACGATAAAAATCAGGATATAGTTTTATTTGATAAAGATTACGATTCAGCCGACATTATAGACATATCGGACGGCACATTGTCGCATGTTCCCAAAACATACGACATGCTCGTTGAAAACGGCGCAGTCAACATAAATTCGATAATATTGACGCACTACCATAAGAGACATATTCAGATGATACAGAGATATTTAACTTACTCAAACATAAAGAAAGTCTACATACCCGAACCATTGACTGAATACGATATAGAAGTCTATAATTCGCTGTATTATCTTTCGATAGAGCCGAACAGCGGATTCGAGCTTATAAAGTACGGCAGTTCTCTGAAATTGGACGACAATATAACAATCTCCACAACGATATTCGATTACAACAAAATGCAGCACATTATGGTAAATACAATTTATTCGAGCAATAACTTATATAAGGATTTTTTATATCTAAGCCTCGGATATGAAGATGGTTTCAGCAATTACACAGATGGCAAAAATTACGACGTTGTTTTCTACGGCACGCACAGGCATAACAAACGCGACGACAATTATACGTCAAATGTTTACGGCACGTTTGCCGGCGTTTTATCGAGCTATCTTGACAGCGGCAAAAATAAAACGACGCAGAAACTCGACATTCCTGTACTTGACGAATATATAACAGGCGGTTCTGTGTTACTTAAAAGCGACGATTATAATTCAATCGTGTTCGAAATCAATAGAACCGGAGATTTAAAATATTGGCTGAAATAATATCCTGCCAAACATCATAAAATGAAATTTGTATAGCCGGAAGATCTTATCCGCTCGTTTACGCAATTCAACCAATAGTCAAAAATATTATAAACTAAATCGAAAATCATTCCATTGCATTTTTTATCATTATGGATTATAATAGATAATATCAGCGGCTGATGAAAAATTAAAAATGTTAAATTAAATGTAAGTGGAGGATTATGCAATGAATATTAATATTGGCGAAACTATATCAACTATGCGCAAAGAAAAAGCTCTTACACAAGAGCAACTGTCAGAAGTTTTTGGAGTATCTGTGGCGGCAGTGTCAAAATGGGAAACCGGAATTGCTTACCCTGATATTGAACTTCTGCCTAAAATAGCCGGGTTTTTTGATGTATCAGTTGACCGGCTTCTCGGTTATGATATGAGCAAATTGGGAATGAATATAGATGAATGGCTAAAAAAAGTAAATGTTTTATTAGCAGAACAAAAAGGAACAGAAGCATTATCAATTTTAGGAAATCTTGCGTACAAATATCCGAATAATGTAAATATTATTGTTAAATACGCAAAAGTAAAATATCAATCGGTACACGGAAATCCGCGAAATGAAAATCACAGAAAACTTTTTAAAGAAGCGGAGGATATGTTGCTCTCAATAAACAGAAACGGGCTTGCAAGGCAAGAATATGATTCGATTATGGGCGCGTTATCTGACTTATATTTATGGGATAAAAAGTTTGATAAAGCGGAGAAAATATTGAACGAGCTGAATTCAGACGGTCCTGATTTTTGGTTTTATATCCATAAAGGCGAAATGGAAAAAGCACGGAAAAAATATTATTCTTTACTGGAGAAAACATTTTTAAATGACGCGCTCATTTATGGAAATTATCATGCTTTCTATGATAATCCTGAAAAGGTTATAGACCTGAACGACAAACTTATTAAAATGATACAAATATTCACCGACGATTTACCAGCTTATCCGGATAAAACACTTTCTATTCTTCATGAAAGCAACGCTTTTATGCACGCAAGATTAGGCAAAAAAGATGAATCATTAGCGGAAATTGCAAAATTAATGGAATTTTACGGCGATTCATACGAGTCATTTATTAAATTGATAAATTGCGACGAAAGAAAAGAATATGAATTGGTAAAAAATACTGATGAATTTAAAAAGCTGACAGAAAAATTAAAATAACAAACTATAAATGTAAAAAGAATCC
>Ga0123357_10008079_pt1 | contig 13104 bp, 10 predicted proteins | sample TergutEmb28metaG_FD_89873 | JGI IMG/M metagenome (GOLD analysis project Ga0123357, IMG submission 89873) | Embiratermes neotenicus P4 segment gut microbial communities from Petit-Saut dam, French Guiana - Emb289 P4 | ecosystem: Host-associated > Arthropoda: Insects > Digestive system > Gut ...
AGCGTACCGTTGACGCACTGACAGAAAAGGTCGGCACTGTGTTGAAGAAGATAGAGCCGCCTGAATGCAAGCGATTTGTGAGGCACGCCGGGTATGTGCCAATTTGAGCGGGAACAGCTCTAATTGGAGACACAGGTCGCCAAGCGATCAGTACCCTCGATACGAACCTCTGAGGGAGCGTTTCAATGCCGAATTTGCCAAGGTTGCTGAGTTCTTGGAGGAGAAGCAGCTTGGCAAGATCCGCTGCAATCAGTGTGAGGTAACCTACATCAATGTAATCTCGCTTGATGATGGTGAACCGGGAGCTCAGTTAAGCAAGATTTTTACATTCTGGTCGGACGACAGCGCTTGTGTGGTGCCTGGGTCGTTTGATCGTGGTAGTTTTGGTATGTCCTTTATAATTGATGGTGAAGTTGGCGGGGATCCATTCGGACGGCTGCATGTAGACGGTGGTCCCGTTTTGCTTCCATCGGAGGACAGGCTTGCCTTCCGTGTGGTCTTGACGACGCGCGGGAACCCTGCCGATGAAACTGTCGAAAGCGTGTTCGCTTGGCTTGATCGGGCAAGAGAGGTTGGGGTCAGGGTCTTTACTTCGATAACGACGGAATACATGCATAGACTATGGGAGAGACGATCTTGAGCGCTGTACGGCATCTCTCGGATCGGGATTTTCAGGCGGTCCGAAGCGAATCGGAGCCGGCTTTCGGGGCCGGCGTTAACGCGTTCTCGGCTCCGGCAGCGTCATCTGAAATCTGCTATCTTGACAGACATCGTGGACGGCCAGCACGGGAACGGGTCGTCGCGAACACATTGTCTGAGTATACGAAGCTTCCTGCGGGATGGGACAGTTATGGCGGCGAACCGCTCCGACTGGACACAGGGATGTTTGCACTGCAAGTCCTTTGTGATGTGATGTCGGATTCTACTCCTCCTCCGTCACTGGTGCCGGTTTCTTCGGGAGGGGTTCAATGCGAATGGCATGAGAATGGCTTGGATATTGAATTGTACATCTCGGCCCCCCTTGAGTGCGAGCTGATGGTTTATGATCACCTTTCAAGAGAGCAACAGGTGTTCCAGATGCGGGCGGAACTTACGCCGCTCAAAGAGCAAATGAAGCGTCTTGTTGATTTCAACCGGGACGTGAATGCACGGACGAATGGCGAACGAAACTAGGAACATCCCAGATTCCTGTGGCTTGCTGCGCCGAGTGACGCAGAATATGATCGTGCCGGACATAAATTCCGGAGGTCCGCGTCTTTCTTCTGGTGCCTTTCGTGACCGAAAATGTCTGTCGACGCGGAGTGCCTTCTCATCAATGCTGGGCGAGATTGGACTTTCACACTCCGGGATCACCCAAACTTTTTTCTTGTCCGATTGAACGCTGGTTTTGCAAGACAGCATGGGCAGATAGTCGAACATGTGCCTGAAGGCGGAAATCCCTTCCACGCGGAAGTTGGGTCCGATCTGCGATGCCTTTCGGCGGGCTGCTGAATGGGTAAGGAAGCCTGATGAGGTATCATCAGGCTGAAAACTTCTGAAAGCGTGATCGGGCGGCGAGAATCCAGCTTCCAGTCTTGAGCATTCGGGGCGTTTTGCCGCCATGCCGAGCGCCACCAGCTGCATGGTCTCGGCGCACCAGCGGCCGTTCACCCGATGGGTGACGATCCGAGAGCGGCTGGATCAGCCCCAAGCCAATTTGAATGTTTGGCTTTTTCCGTCACGACGGGCTGCCAACTGCCGTTTTCAGGATCATTGGCGCCTGGTTGGGTCTGGCACAAGGGGGGCTGTGATGGCGATCGCACGTGCCGCATCCCTGCAGGATGGCGACACACGCCAAAGGCTCGATGCCAGCGGTCAATCAACACCCCCTTGGCCTGGGGCGGAGACCGGCGGGAAGGCGTCGTTGAGATGCCGCTGGCGCGTGCGGTATGCCACGGCTCCTCGTCATCTGTCATGGACAGGATCGTGGTCAGTGGGTGCGCATTGGCCGCACGCGGTCTGGCCGCTTCAGGGTAGCGGCAGGCTGGACTCCTGGATCTGGCCTTGTGCAGATGGCGGCCGCGCCGGCGTGATTTCCGTCACAAGAAGCCCGCCTTTTTCTTTGAGCCGGGCGCGTTCCACGACATGGACGGCAGGAAAATGCCTGCCAAGCGTCGCGACCTCGGCGGGCGTGATCACGGCCAGGGCAGGTTCAGTGAGGTTCGTCATCTGCTCGAGTGTAACCCGGTGGACCGGTGCCGGCACATAGATCAATATGTTGAGGTTCGCGCTTTCGTTGCTGACATAGACCGGACCAGGTGCCATGGCGCGGACGCTGGCAATGATCTCGGCGTTGGTGCGCGACTGGCGAAACAGTTCGGGGGCGATGGGCATGACCAGCCATCCCAGGGTGACGAGAGCAACCGAAATCAGGGTGACGATCGCGGTTGCGGCAGCAATCATCCTCGGCCGCGTCGTTTGCCAGCGATCGAACAGGATGCCGCAGATTACCGCCAGCCCCAGGGTTCCAGGCATGGCATAGCGGGTGGCGACGCCTCCCGGCCACAACAGCAGCGCCAGACTGCCAAGCGTGGCATAGAGCAGCGCGGCCAGAATCAGATTGTGGTCTTTGGGCAGTTCCCTGCGTATCAGAGCCAGGATGGCGGGTATCAGCAGGAGCGAACCCGGCAGGCATTCGACGGCCAGGCTCACGGCAAAGTTGCCATGATCGTGGAGCCAGTATGTCCCGCTCATGCCTTCGGCGAGCCGGGAATGGTGGAGCCACAGGTTGACGTCGCCGGGCGCCCGTACCGACCAGTACCATAATGCCGCCGGCAGGATGGCGATGGCGTTGGCGGCGACAAAGCCCGGCACGTCCTTCCAGCGCCGCTGGAGCAGAATATAGCTTCCCACTGCCAGCCCGAAATAGGCCAGCGGCTGCGGTCCCTTGGTCAACCCTGCCAGCGCCAGCAGGATACCGATTGCGAACCAGCGCCACGGCGTGATGCGCCCCAGGCTTTCGCCAAGCCACCACACCACGAAGGCAGCGAAGAGCAGCACCGACAGGGTCACGTCGGGCTCGCTGGTGATGAATTTCTGCCCCACCATCGGGCAGACCAGCCAGCACAGGGCAGCGAAAACGGCGGATCGCTGTCGGGCATAGCGCGACACCAGATGATACACCATCAGTGCGCCAGCGAGCAGAAACAGCAAATGCGGAATGCGTGCCGACCAGATGCTGACACCTCCGGTCATGCTGCCGAAACCCGCGGCAATCCATGACAGCAGCACCGGCCTCTCGACGAAGCGCCAACCGTAAAGAAAGGGCTCCAGCCAATGGCCGTCTTCCAGCGCACCCCGGGCCAGACCGACCACAGTCCCTTCCTCGAGATGCGCGCCGCGCAACGCGATCGCCGGAAATGCCAGCACCAGCCACAGCACAACAACCCAGGCCCAGCCCGGTACGCCGGTCCTGCGGATCACCCGGGTGAACAGGTCAGCGCCAGGAATCCGAGTGCGGAAGGATGACAGTCCAAAAAAAGCAAGATTCATGGAGCATCCTGGTAACTGGCGAGTGAGGATTTCCGGCAGGCTTTGGAACGTGAGGGCACCCGCCAACAGCTGCCCGGATGCTCCGCTTCTCCTCCCGGATCCCGGATCAGGACGTCTCCCGCAGCGCCGCAATCGTAACATGATCGCTGTTCCTGCATCCCTTCGTGGGACATGGAAGTCCGCGATGCTTTTGATTCAATTCGAGGATCTGAGGAAACTGCGTTGTTTCGGGGGCGGAGCCGAAGAGGATCGCGAGGCTGCTTCGATTGGCGAGGGCGCGGCTCCGGCTGAAGCGCGCTTCGACAGCCTGCGAAGGATGGACCGCAGGACAGGCTTTCTTCTGCCTGCCTGCCTCGAGTCATGAATGGTTGGAGGATGGTCTCGCCTGCCTCGCTGTTGAGGTCATGAACCGGCACTATCGCGACTTTGCGGCCGCCTGTCTCTCCGGCGATGATGGGCACTGCGGATCCATGGCTGTACGAACGGCATTTTTTCCAGGCTGCAAACTCGAAAACGCGACTCGTGAGAACGTGCCGTTTCGCTTTATTATAGTCAATCAGTATCCTGTGACGACATCATTATCTGACTCCAGCGGCGCTTTCTCCTGGAGGTGAGACAAATCTGCAAATCCGGCGATTCCATGTGCTGGCCGGCAGCCTGCGTGGCCCTGGCTGCAGCCCTCAAGCCCTCAAGGGGCGCGTGTTCGATCCGCTTTTTGGGCGTGCGGCGCCAAAAGGCCCTGCGCGCTTGCGGAGTTCTCTGAGAAATCCGCTCTGGCTATGATAATATGCGGCGAAGTTTCAGGGCAGAAGCACAACGTCCATCGCGAGGCCCGCTGTTTTTGGCACGCGAGGCATTTCCTGCACCTGGTCAATGGTGGAGGTATGTTTATACCAGGTCGATGTTTTCGGCTGGCGGCGATTTGGGCCGGAAACACGCGAAGGGGGAGGGGGCTCTCTTTCTCCCGCGAGGGCTGTGGCGAACACCGGGGAGAGCGATGAGGGCTTGCGGAGCAATTTGCAGACCACCAGACCGGTAAGGTCGCCGGTTTTTTCGGGACGTAAGGTAACAGACTGCCATGAACCGCACCAATGCCGATGCCTTTCGCCTCGATATCAATGCGCTGCGAGCGCTCTCCGTGGTCGCGGTCGTGGGCTATCACTTCCAGATCCCGGGGTTTGCCGGGGGCTTCATCGGCGTCGACGTCTTCCTGGTGATCACCGGCTATCTCATGACCGGGAAGGTGCTGAGGGACCTTCTCCGGGGCCGCTTTTCGTTTTTTGATTTCAGTATCGCCCGAATGCGTCGGATCGTTCCAGCGCTTGCGGTCATGATCGCGGCGTCGGTGGTCGCCGGCTGGTTTGTGACCGTGCCGGGCCTCTACCAGAAGCACACGCAGCAGGCGGTGTCGGCACTGACCTTTGTTTCGAATTTCATCTTCGATAAGGAGAATGGCTATTTTGCCATGGCGGCGCAGACCAAGCCGCTTCTGCATACCTGGTCGCTTTCCATCGAGTGGCAGTTCTATATCTGGATGCCTCTGGCGGTGGCGCTGGTCTGGCGCAGGGGCGGCTGGCTGAAAAATTCCGGCCGTTTTCTGGGGCAAAACCGGCGGCAGCATCGCTCCTCCGACCAGGGTTGCGCCGACCCGGTACCAGGGGCCGCCTCAAGCGACAAATCCAGGCTTAATACCGCGATTGCGGCACTTCTGGTGGTGGCGGGAGCTTCGCTGCTGTGGTGTCTGTGGCAAAGCCATCTCGGGGCAACGGCGTCGTCGTTTTTCTCGCTGCGGGCGAGAGCCTGGGAACCTCTGGCCGGCGGTCTGATCGCGGCTTTCGAAATCACACGCCGATCCGATTGCCGCGCGTCCCCTATGTCCTGGCTGGAGCTGCCGGTCATCGCTGTGCTGAGCTGGGTTCTGATCGCAGGCTCTATCGCCTGGCCTCTGCCCGAATCGCAGTGGCCGGGTGCCCTCACCATCCTGCCGGTTCTCGGAGCGGCGTTGATTATAAGGGCACGCTGCGGGACCGGTGCCACCCGCCTGCTTGGAAATTTCCTCGTTCAGCGTATCGGCGACTGGTCCTACTCGATCTATCTGTGGCACTGGCCGATTTTTGTCTTCTCCCTGATCTGGCTGTCCTTTCACGGCTATAGTCTCGATGCGCGCCATAAGCTGGTGATGGTGCTGCTGTCGCTGGCGCTCAGTGTTGCCTCCTATCGTTATGTGGAACAGCCCTTCCGGGAGCGTCGCGACTTCTGGACAGCACGGAGGCTGTTGGGAAGCTACAGCGCAGTCGTGGCGGCGTTGCTGGTCTTCCTCGTGGCGGTCAACGTCACCAGAGGTTTTCCATCCCGGTTGCCGGATTATATGAGGGCCGCCGAAGAGGCGCGAAAACTCGACACCCCACGCGATGAATGTTTCAGGGATGGAAGATCGATGAAACAGGCGCCGGAAACCTACTGCGGATTTGGCAGTGCCGAGGGCACCGGCAGACCTTCGGTGCTGTTGTGGGGGGATTCGTTTGCCAATCAGTACCTCGAACCGGTTTCCGCTGCGGCGCTTGCTCACGGACTGCATGGATGGATCGCGACCCAGAGTGCCTGCCGGCCGCTGGCGGATGACGCCAGCCGCAGCAGCGCCGACCAGGCCCACTGCCGTGAATTCAACCGCTCCACGCTGGAACTGGCGATGAAACCGGATGGGCCCGGCATCCTTGTGATCGGAGGCAACTGGGGGAATGCGTCCGAGATAACCGATCTGGCCGAGCGTCTGCTTTCTTCGGGGAAAGCCGTGGTGTTGATCCTGCCCCTGCTGGCTCTCGACTTCGACGTGCCGCAGCGCTGGATGGAAATGCAGGCGAAGGCCGGCCATTCGGTGGCGGAGTGGAAGGTGGATGCCGATCCTGTGGTGACGAGAAGCGCGATGCGGGCCGAAATCGGGCAAAGACTCGGCAGGTACCGGGACAATCCACGGCTGATTTTTGTCGACCCCCAATCGGTGGTCTGTGAGCCTCATGAATGCTATCTGGTTCGGAATGCGCAGGCCAATTTCCGCGACACCGCCCATATTTCGAACGTCAACGCGCTCCAGTATGAGGGACTGTTCGATGCCGCATTCGCCACTGCGATGGGGTCCCGGACGGAAAAGCAGAAGGAACTGCATTGAACTCTTTCGGCTGTTTCTGTATTCAGTGCCTCCTTTGACATGAATTGAACCGAAAGGGCGACTTTATAACCGACACTTTTCTGGGCGCAATGGTTCTCCGCATGGCTCATCCCGGCAACATCATGAACAAAACCGACGTTTGCGACATCTTTGAGAAGCCCTGGCTGTTCCGCCTTCTTCCACGAAGATCCAGGAACGACTTAAAGCTTTGTGTGATCCAGGATCAGGCCATGTATGGAATTCGCTCATGGTCATTCTTTTCTCTGAACGACAGTTATGTTTTGCGCCGCCTATATTCCAGATGAGAAATTGACCTTATTGAAAGGAATCTGTCGATATACGGCCGAGAGGCCAATTGTTTCTCCCGATTTCTATCACGAAACACGGGTCTCTGTGGAACGCCTTGGGTGTCTGAGGAACGAGTTGATGTGGATCGACTCGAGGTCCTTCAAGGTAACAATCAACAGCGTTCAGACGATTTGCCTGACATACGTGGAAGAAACGCCGGAAGTTGGTGTGCGGCAGGCGATCTCTGCGAGCCTGGACCGGGCTGTAGACCGGGAAATGCCATTCAGATAGTCGGAAGAGAAGTCATGGGAACGGTTGCGAATTGCGAACTGTTCAGTGTCAGCCATTTGCTCTGGCTAACGCCGGTGACGTTTGCCGTTCGTCAGGCTGGATCGGGTGCCGGCGGGGCCATCGATGGAACGGGAGGTGCCTGGCAAAGCTGGACAGGGAATAGGGTGGCACGCCGGATCGCTGATTATGCCTGTGGCGCGCCACCCGGTCGAGGACAGCTGACGCAGGGAGACTGCTTTTCGAGGAAAGCGAAATTTTTCGCCTCTCGCGAGGGTGTCTGTCCTGTTTTTGGCGCTTCCCTGCGAAGTCTGCGGGCATCCTGCGCCCGTTCCCCGACAAGGGAGTGGCCGAAAGGTCAGGTCTGGTCGGTAAAGGTCAAAAGTCGTCTGCATCGGCGACGACAAAACAGGCGGGCGGGGGTCGGGCCTTGCGGCGTGAGGCAGCTTTATGTGCCGGCAGCCATATTTTACCCTCACTGGCGCAGTCGTTGCAGTGCCCTTGCGGCTTTGTCGTTTCCCTGTGCGGCAGCGAGTTGATAGAGGGTGATCGCCCGGCTGATGTCTTTCGGCACGCCCTCGCCCTTTTCGTAGAGCGCGGCCAGGGTGAACTGGGCGAGGGGGTTGCCGGCATCAGCGGCGATCCAGAAATATTGCACCGCCCGGTCGATGTCTCGAGCGACGCCACGGCCGGTATGATAGGCGTGACCGAGATTGTTGATGGCGTAGGTCTCCTTGAGTTCCGCGGCACGCTCGAAATATTCGATCGCCCGTTGCGGCTCAGCCGGAAAGCCTTCGCGCCCCTGAAAATAGATCAAGCCGATCTGATTGAGCGTCCAGGGATCATCCTGGGCGGCCGCCCGGAGATAGTAGGACAGCGCTTTGGTCACGTCCTTGCCGACACCGTCGCCCCTTTCATAGGCACTGCCGAGACGGACGAATGCGAAGACCTCTCCCTGGCTGGCGGCGCGTTCGAAATAGTCGATCGCCTTGACCGCATCCCGGGGCACACATTCCCCCTTCTGATGGAGATCCCCAAGGTCGATCTGTGCCAGAGCGTAGCCGCTATTGGCTGAAACCGCGATATATTTGAGGGCGGTTTCGCAGTCTCTGGCGACGCCTTCGCCTTTCCTGTAGAGCCTGCCCAGGTTGAGCTGCCCGAGGGGATTGCCGGCATCGGCAGACATTCTGAAATACTGCTGCGCTTTACCAAGGTCCCGAGGCACGTCCTCGCCGTGATGATAGAGGTTGCCGAGATTATTCATGGCATAGCTGTCCTTGAGGTCGGCGGCGCGCTGAAAATATTCGAGCGCCAGTTCCGGGTTCCGGGAAACCCCGCCCCGACCTTCGGAATGGATCAGTCCAAGATGGTTGAGCGACCAGGAGTCCCCCCGCATGGCGCCCTGGAGATAGTGGTGCATTGCCGTCGACATGTTCTTTTCGACGCCGATGCCGTTTTCAAAAGCGCGCCCGAGATTGGCAAACGCGGCGACGTCTCCCTGGTCGGCGGCGCGCGTGAAATAGCCAATCGCCCTGGCCGGCTCTTTGGGCGCACAGTCACCCTGCTGATAGACTTCGCCGAGTTCGTTCTGTGCCGGAGCGTAGCCGCTATCGGCCGCAAGCTGGAGATAGCGCAGGCTGGATTCGCAGTCCTTTGCCACCTCGTCGCCTTGTCGCAGGATTGATGCGAGGTAGAATTGCGCCCTGGCGCTGCCTATGTCTGCGGAGCGGCGGAAATATCCGGCGGCGGTCCGGATATCTTTGGGTTCGCCACCAGTGCCCGCAAGAGAGATCCAGCCGAGCCGATCGAGGGCGTCGGTGTCGCCCTGATCGGCGGCCAAACGCCAGTATTTGAGGGCGGAGGCGTGGTCAACCGCGAGCCCACCGAGGCCGTTCCAATAATAGTGGGCGAGATTATACTGGCCCTCGGCATCATTGGCATCGGCGGCCTTGCGAAAGAGCCGGGCAGCGCGGACCGGATCGGGCCCGATCCCTTCTCCCTCGTGGTAGATCAGGCCCAGGCGCTCATAGGCATGGGGAAAATCGGAGGCTGCGAGATGGAGATAGATCACGGCCGCCTTGCTGTTCCTGGGCAGATCGCCGATTTCTCCCAGATCTCCAAGATAGGCCAGGCCCATGAACAGGCTGCCGGTGGGATCGCCATGATCGGCGGCGGTCTGAAAATGGCTCAATGCCTTGATCGCGTCTTTCTCGAAGCCCCCTGTCCCCGAGAGGTAAAAACGGCCGATTCGTGCCTCGGCCTGGGCGCTGCCGTGTGAGGCGGCGCTTTTCCAGTAGCGTATGGCCTTCTCGCTGTCCTGGGGCAGCCCGGGCAGTCCCTTTTCAAAAGCCTGTGCCAGCCCGCTCTCGGCAGAAGCGCTGCCGCGCTGGGCGGCGTGCTGCATCAGGCGCAGGCCTTCCGCAGTGTCCTGGGCCACGCCATCACCATTGAGATAGCGTGCGGCAAGGGCCCCTTCGGCGTCAGGATCGTGCGCTGCCTCCGCCCGGTCCTCTTCAATCGTGGAAGTCTCGCCCGCCGCAGCGGTGAGGCTCAGGCAGCAGAGCAGCAGCGCCAGCACAATGCGAGGCATGGGGCTATTCCTCACGGGAGAAACGGAAAATGATGTCTTCGCGGTTATAGGCGGCGCGGGCGGCCTCAAGCAGCGCGTTGGCGTCAGGAGGTGGGCAGACGCGGCCTGGCGGGCGTGAGAGGATACTGACATGGCGCGTCATCCCGCCATCATCATGGGCCCAGCCGCTGAAATATTGCATCAGGGGCGTCACCAGGGAGACCGGAGGCAGGATGCGCGCCGGCTTGATGCCTGAGGGCAGCTTCACCGTGGTGTCCAGCGTCATTTTGCCGGGGCGGCAGAAAAGCGGAAATTTGCGTTTGCTGTCCTGTGCCAGCGGAACGAAGCTGTCGCGATCCACAGTGAGCGGGGTCAGGCCGGGTGGTGGCAGCCAGCCTTCCTTCAGGAGTTCAATCGGGCCGTCCGACTTCCATTTGACCGTGATCCTGTAGCGGCTGCGGTGATCGAGCGAGGAGGGCGCGTCAATCGAGACCTCGATCGGGTGGGTGCGGTGGCCACCGCTGTCGAGCATGCCAAGGACCGTGTTATCGAGGCCGTCGCGCTCATAGGCGGCGACGAAATCGCGCATGATTTCTGCGAATTCTCCAGTAGCCTCGGTGGTGGTGGTGCCGTGCAGCGTCAGGTCAGGGGCGAGGTCAAGGCGGGTCTCGATTGCTGCCGTGTTGCCGTCGGTACCGGCTTGCGGAGTGGCACGGATCCGGGATTTTCCGGGTGACAGCAGCAGGACCGGCTTGCCGGCGTCGGCTCCCGGCAGGGCCCCGAGATTGCTGGTGGGGTCGGTGGGGTCGGCAAAGACGTCAAGCCCCGGGATGTAGACGATCATATGGTTGAAGGCGGACAGCACGGCGGTCTGCGGCAGGCTGTATTCGGCCTCCTGGGTGATCAGGACTGGCTGGCTCTCAATGCCTACGGCGGCGAGCAGCACATTCATGATTGTGGCATGATCCTTGCAATCACCGAAACCGCGGGCGATGATGGTGGATGGTTCATTGGGAATATAGCCGCCATTGCCGAAATAGATGCCGACGTAATGGATGTGGCTCGTGATCCAGTCGAAGATGGCCTGGGCCTTGTCGCGCTGGGATTCTTTGCCGGCGGCGATCTCACTGGCGAGTTTGCCGATTTCGGGAGTGACCCGGAGCCGGTCGGCAACCGCGCCGGCATAGACATTGCCCAGTTCCTCGAAGCTCCCGAAGGTTCCAAAATTGACCTCAGGGGTGACATCGCGGGCATTGACCATGTTCTTCTCCAGCGCTGCGCGGGGATCGAACTGGGCGGTCCAGCGATAGGTCCGGGTCCCGTCGGCCGAATTCTGTTCCAGACGGAACCCGCTGTCGGCGCTGTAAAAAAATGGCACGCCGGCGCTGACATGGACGGTCAGGTCATAGTCGAGGTGAAAGTTGGAGGGATAGGAGCCGGTCTGCCTGGTGAAGTGTCCCGGTATATAGTGTTCCTTTTCCGTATATCGGGCCTCAAGCACCACCGTGTCGCCGACTCCGACGCCCCGGAACGAGATTTTGTGGATCTTGAGATCGCCATAGGACTGGGCCTGTCCCACTGCGCCATTCTGGACCACGATATCGCCAGGTTCGACCCTGACGATATCGCCATTGGCCTTCCGGGTGTGGGCGTCCAGGATCTCAAGGGTCTGATTGCCGTGGACATGAAGCGTCAGCTGCGAGACCTGCTCGACCAGCGATCGGACCAGCGGGGTGTATTCGCGGTGGGTGCGCCAGCTGACACTGCGATCGGGAGCGATCGTATAGTCTTCGGTGAGAGAGGCACGAAGGGTCTCTCCACGGGCGTGACCGGCGAGGAGGGGAAGAACTGCCGCGACCAGCACGGGGAGCACCAGCCTTGCGATCAAGGGCAGGGTTCTGGCGCGGTCTGGAACGGGGATCGGGAGGGAGGCGAGGGAAGGGGAGCGTTCCGTCATGAAATGGCGCGGGCTTTTGACAGGATGAGCGGCTGGAACCGCGGGAAGAAACAGGAAACGAAGAGCAGCGGCAGGATCCAGGGCGGCACACCATGGCGGTCTTGAGCGCGTGGGTGAACCGAAGAGATCGGGTGGAAGCCAGGAAACGACAATGCCGCAGCGGCGTCAATGCCCGTGACGTGGTTGCCCGTGATGCGGAGACCCCCTTCTGGTCGACAGAGTCGCGTCGCAAAAGGCAAAAGGGTGTTCCAGATACTGCTCGGTGTCATGGTTGGGGGCTGGCGGCAGGTACCGAGGCGCTCGACCAGATCGAGCCTGACGGTGTTGCGCAAAAGTCGCGAGGCCTGTTGTGCGCCCCTGGGCCATTGATGTCAGGGAGATACCGCGAGGTCGCACCACACTGCTTCTGCGGGATCCAGGAAAAGACCGGGTCGGGCTGCGAGAAGAGCAGATGATTATCCGGGCTGGCAACAATTCCCGCAGCAGCCGGCAAATCAATCGCAGCGACGTGATCGGGACCAGGCTCAGGAAGGCGGATTATCTGGAGGGGATGCCAAAACTTTATGGAACTCCTGGCCCGTGAAGGGCTGGTGTTGTCGGATGGCGACCGCCAAAGCTGGCGTGTGTCGCCTTCTGCGGTCCGCATCGTTTCAAGGCAAGCCATCCGAAACGTAATCGAACCGCTCTCTCCACCGTGACCGGAGTCAAGAGTCAATGGGGGGCAATGTATTTGCCGTCTGTCCTTACCATCCTGAATTTACATGTATATGACGCGGCAGTTGGTTGCACAACCGGGGCGTCGGGAGACGGTGGGGCGTTCGAGCCGGCAAAAGCAAAAAAGGTAGCGACCGCACGGAAGCGAGTGTTGCAACGTGGACGGGCAAGACGGTTCATGGACAATTTGCGTATCTTTTACCTTCCATGGTGTATGGATCGATCTACATATCCCGTCCATGATTTTCCCGACCCATTGTTCATTGTTCTGACATCCGACTTCCTGGTTTCGTGGCGACGAAAACTGCTGTCACTCAGGCCAGCCCGAAGCTCTTTAGTGCTGGCAATCCTGGTTTTTCGATAGAATATGCGGGAATCCCTGGAAATGAACGGATGGTCACCCTTTGTCAGCCTCGTCGTTGCGTCGCAAAGATGATTGGTCCATCCCGTACTAATCCGTGCATAATGTTGATGACCTTAAGCCGCAGCGTACTTACAATCCTTATGCCTGAAAAATGCGCGGACGGAATCTGGCCTCATTTGTAGCTTACGTAATCCACGCCTAACCGCCCTCTTAAGATCCGAGAAGCT
>Ga0123357_10008080_pt1 | contig 13104 bp, 7 predicted proteins | sample TergutEmb28metaG_FD_89873 | JGI IMG/M metagenome (GOLD analysis project Ga0123357, IMG submission 89873) | Embiratermes neotenicus P4 segment gut microbial communities from Petit-Saut dam, French Guiana - Emb289 P4 | ecosystem: Host-associated > Arthropoda: Insects > Digestive system > Gut ...
CCATCTTCATAGGCAGGTCAATGAAGTATCATACTTCATTGACCTGCCTATGAAGATGGAACCGATAGTGAGTTCCGAAACGTCGGCAATTAGAACTCAGACGCCGGGGAATTACCCAAAAAGGAACAAATTACATAAAAATCGTTTGTTTGTTCTTGCGCTTGACAAGCTTACAGCAAAATTACGGTGACTATATAAGTAATAAATTTAAATAATCACCGACGGACACTGACTGGTAAGCGTACATCTTGCTACATGTCCACATCTGAGTGACGACGTTTTTATTAGTGGCTACTCTCTCCCGCGTCTTTGAAGTACAGTAAAGCAGCCTATTAATATGACTTCCAACTGAACAGAAACTTCGAGTTACATAGGAATGAAACAGTATTAAATGCATTTAGCATAACTAAATTTTCTGTGTCTGAATCTTAAAGGCAAGGAAATAATTTCAACTATCGCAGCCTTGTTTATTGAATTTAAAAATGAATTACTTATTTAGAACAAACATAGCTGTGTCATGTCAAAAGAAATATTATATTTTTCTTGGACTGAATTTTTTTTAACCTACAATAGTTGAGGTAATTATTCCTCTCTCTGCAGAGGTCCGGGATCGATCCGTGGTCGTCTCCGACAGGTTTTTCACCGAGTTCTTCAACCTTCCCTTGTCGATTAGCATTCCACCCCTGTTCCATATTCATACATAATACAGGAACTGGCACAGTAGGCCCACTGGTGGCTGCAGTGCCAAGCAACTCGGTCTCACCCCACATCAAGGAAAACAAACTACATTATTTACCAATGGGCACTCTATGTTGTCACGGATGTCTGCCCTGTAACAGTAAACTGGGAGGCAGTTTGCTGGCTTCTATCGCACGTGATATCGGTCATCATACATTATTCAACGACGCTAATTGGAATATAATTGCAAAGACCTCAACGATAGTTATCTGACGGAAGGAAATTCATGTTGCCATACGAAATATCAGTACACCAGACGCAGCAGGCAATGAAGTACGCTTCCTGCATTTCTTCGCGAGTTACTGCATACATTAAGATCACAATTTGAAAAGAGAAGCTGAGCAAAATCCCCTAGATTTACTGTAGTTAAGTAGACACACTTACCTGTAATTTGACCGGAATTTAAATAGGACAAATAATTCACTTCTTGGCGTGAAAATTCTGCTAAATTATTTCGCCCACGACGGCAAACTGTACGTGTACCTTAACCTCAGTGTTCTGCGCTAAAGTCTTGATTGACCTCAATATTGCCGCACCATTTAAAAAAAGCCAGACATTATCGGTCGTAAACTTGCTGATCTTTTGAAGGTTTCATGATAAAAAGTTTATTGTCCTATATACATCGCAAACTTTTTTATGTAGAATCATAAATCTGTTTTTATATGAAAATACATTCTGATATATTCGCTGCAAATGACTATCATTCTTTCAAACGCTACGAATTACAATGACTGTAACAGAACGACTAAGTTTCCTACAGTGAAAATGTACACCATTCTCAGAATGTGAAAGAAAGTGTAATGAAATGCACACGTTAATGTGAAGTGTACGTATGTAAGTGTGCATGGAGACACCCACGGTTTTATAACATGCTGTTCTACTCGCAACCCATGAAAAGTTTTACATCGTCTGCATTGATTTTGCATGATAATTTATCCAAGGCTCATTGTCGAAGACACGTGGTCTTAGTTGTTTAGGGTGTCACGAAATGGTCAGGTGACAAGACGGCAGGGATAGTTCAAGAACGTCTTGGCAAGCAAATTGCATTTCTATTGGATTCTTGTAACAAGCCACCACCTTCAGCTTTCATGTATAGTAGAAGATTTACACGGTTTACAGTCCTATGATTTTACTGCATTGTGTAACTCATATGAGGCTGGGTTGTATTTGTGCCATTTGGCAAGTACACTTCAGTTTGAACTGTGCCAAGCCTCTGTGAGAAACTAACTTGGCTAAAATCCATTTAGGGTATCTTCCAAAGAAGTTACAATCTCCTACACAACTGTTGGTGGATTTTTCGGGAATTTAAACACAATTTCTGATGTATTCTGCATAGACATATAGACGTCTAGGAATACTTTGGAATACTGGCAGTATTATATACACGTAATGTGAGAAGAAACGTGATTTAGCTGCCTTTATCGAAAAGAAAACCTGACGTCGCTGCAGTTAAAAAGAACATATCTCTTTAACCGCGTCTCCGCTTGGCTAGAGGATTCAGACATGACCTTGGGCTTATCGTGCTTTTGCAACAGCTCTCCAGATGCGGATACGTAGAACAGACGGTTAAGGTAGTTCAACCCCTTGCCAATTAAAACCTAAAGAGGAAGAGACATCATTTAAACGTATTAGTGCGTTGTGTGCAGATTAAACATAAAAGAAATTATGTAGTCTAGAAGCATGCGCCTGAAGACACGCGCATCTGTGTGAATGTAGAGGACTTAACGCAATATGAAGCTAAGTACGTAGTGTACGAAACCATACTGCGGTTTGCAAGCAGTCATAGGTACAGAGAGACATGACGGATGTGTACACTACGCATCACAAAAAGTTTCTACGCTGAGGGAAATCAATGTGTGTATACGAGGCCTATACCGTAAACAGGGTCAGTGTGTGTGTGTAGGAGAGAGAAAGTTCCGGGCAAAGTAAAATTACACTGAATTTCTCAGCTTCGATTACTTTCTACCCTTGTATGACATTGTGTCTATAATCCTAAAGCACTGCAAAAATTTACGATATCCAGAATGATCTAAAATGGTACAACAACATGTACCAATTATTTCAAGACTCAATATTGCGTGCATAAATTATAAGGAACTTGAACAAACACGTCTCTTATTGTCTACTGAGTCTGAGAACTAAATTCGTACAATTTAAAGTAGGAAATAATATCTAATGAATATTTACAAAGGTATTTATCATCGAATGATGTATTCTGGCGTTACTGGTGTATTAAACTGAAACTGGTGACTTGTTTCAGAGAGATGACGTCACGTCAGAGCTGGTGGTGCGGTGCTGCGATCATCCATTGCGAATGTCCCACTAAGCTGGAGGTATCCTGTGTGGCATCAGGTTATCGCAGCTGCCCCTTCACCATCATCAAGCAAAATAACAATCACAACACACAAAACACTGACTCCATCAGTCGCATCCAGTGGAGCTGTTGTGTGTATGTCATAATGCAACTGATAAGATGCATGTATTTTTGTGCTTTGTTTAATCTTGTATCTTCTTATTTGAGGAACATGATGGAAAATGATAAATATGCAGAGGACACATCTAAAAAGAAAAGAATTTGCTGTGTAGAGCAGACAAGAAACAGACAAGTGACGATAATGGTACCATTTCTGTGTTAGTCTTTCATTATAGTGTTATTCTTTACAGTCTGCTCCCGATAACTGCAGGCATCACAATCCACTCAAACACACTTTACCAACAGCGGGAAATTTGTGGAAGGTGTTCGGCAAGCCTGAATGTCTCACACACACACACACACGAACTTATAACCTGACTCCCTGGTACTTACGAAAGGATGGTACGTACAGTCACCATGTTCAAATGATTTAATGCACTGCCTAAAAAAGTCTATGGTCCTGATAGTCGTGACTGAAATTCTGAACATTGTCACGCTAAAAGAACGTTTCGGAGCCTTCACCTACATCCATCTTCAGGTGGAAAAGGGAAAGGAGGAGAACCTGCTCTGATGAGCCCATTAGTAGAAGCCAGTCTCAATCCCGCTCCTTTCTCCGTTCCACCTGAAAATGGAGGCAAAGCCAACCTCCGAAATATTACGGTGTTTTTTTTGTAGCCTGAGACGACAGACATGTCCAAAATTCTAGTCACGGCAAAGATCATATACCATCGTCAGAATCCCTTAAAGCCGAACTATAGTTCTGATTTTTGCTTTCAACGATCGTGCACTGGCACTGACCACTTACATTTGTAAGCCTCAGCCCCGAATGCACACCACATCATTAGCTGTCATTGCTTACACTATTATCTGACACTAATGCCGTACACCAACGAAACTGCTAACATTTCAGACATAAACCCAATAATTTAACAGACATTACAAAAACAGTCTAATTAGACGCTTAAAATTTTTTGAAGAATACATGTTTATTATATTTTACCTCACATGTTTCGACTTACAACTCAGCCATCTTATGGGGAACTAGTCGTCACTTTCCACTTGAGAAAACTATTAATTACAGTGATATTTGTTACGCTGTATATAATTGATCTTTCTGATTACGAATTAATCATGTGTTCTTAACCTTTTGGCGCCGGAATTATTTTTTTAATTTTAGCACACCCTGTATATAAAATGTGAATAATCCAGGAACCAAATACGTCAGAATTATGAAACAAACTGCATTTTGAACAGGAAAAAAAAACGGAGAGTATATACCGTGCTAAAAATATTCAGTACCTATATGTGTTGAATAAATATATAAAATGCAATGTTTAGAGGTTAGCGGTGCGGCACGACCACTGTAGTCGTCATTAGGCGTCAAAAGGTTAAATAAGACATTCTTTTGATTTAGACATGTTCCATTAAAAATTTTGTCTTTGACTTAGTGTGATCAGCATGGCGTTTATGCCTTCGTATCTGACAGGTATAGGTTATAACGAACTGAACTAAACAAACGTTAGGGCAAAATTAAGGGCACATCAAAATCAATAAAGGAACCATATCAAAATAAAAGAGGATGTAAGAATTAGGAAAAACGACTAACTACAAAGACACATTAATAAGTAAAACGAAGCAAAGAATACATTAAACAGAACAATTAGTTCATCCCGCCCAGGATATAGGCAAGTCGCTGGCTCTCGTGAATAGGATAATGAAACTTCAGGCTCCACACAACGAGTGGAATTTCTTAACTATGAGAAAATATACTGGCTTCTGTATAAGCGCTCTACTGTATGGAGTGGACAAGTTGAAATATCGCAAAGAAACAGCCAACAATGTAAAAGAGTTTAAGCAGTGGGTCCAACTACCTAAAACAGAAGTGCTGAATTTAAAATGATTTAAGAAAAACAAAGACGTAGTTTATAACAGAAATATTAAACTGTTCATCTCCGCAGAGCAGAATTAGTAGGCCCACAGCCATGCATATATTTATGTACGTAATGAAAGCAAACATTATTGTAAACAATAGTTTAATTTGCACAGTTACTCGAAATACACGGGAAAGACGAAGAAACGTATTAAACAATTCAGTGCTCAACAGGAGTGGGAAGCGAAGGGCAGAAATGAAACATCTGAAAGATTTAGCACGAAAATTGTACACCTCTGTAACTGCCGTGACCACATCTTTCAAAAGAAAGCAGCAGTTTCAATATATGAAGCATCCAAGTGTACTTGCAAAAGTGGCTTACAAAAAATATTTATTTACAAACAGTGTAGGCAGAGAACAAAGAAGTAAAAGCTGATTTCTGGTTACCATAACAAAATTATTTTAAACGTTAGGATTATATATATTGTAGAATTTGGGGGTAAGATTTTGAGCATTGCTGAACAATTATACAGTTCCTAATAAAGAATAATATGCTCAATTTAACTCAGATACATAAATAGATATAACAAACCGATTTAAAATAGTAGCTGAGAATTCAAATGACTTGGCCGAATCCGAGTAGGACGGAAGAAGCGACAGTGGCGCAAAATGATTCTAGCCGACAGAAACGCTTGTTAGCGGACACTGACGAATACATCAAGTTCACATTTTTCCATTTCCAATTTAATGAGTCCACACTACAGAATGTAAATTAGCAGACAATACAGTGTTCTTGGACCCTGCAGGAACGGCAACTCGGATCTCTATAATACAATGATTAGGTTAACCAGCGATAATATAAGTGGTACAGAAACACGATTCGCACGTGCTCGGAATGAGTTGAGAAAGCGGAACACGTTTCATATGTTAATAGAAGTGCATATCAGAATAACACAAAAGGAATAATTTTTGTGAGCCCACTGTTGTGTTCCGTACAAACTGAAAAGGGACAATTATGTAATACTTTAGTGCCAGTGAATTTAATAATTATTAGTTGACTACAATCAATTCAGTTACAGTCCGTAATATTGATTGATAATTGATTTATATCCAAGAATTACAACAATTTCGAAGAAGTTTAGTGACTATAGCTAATTTTAGCGGCTCGAAGAGACAATCAATTAATGTAGTATTCATTAATCCTCGTAGGCAATTAAACATACATCCTAAGATCTACCAACCGCCTGCTTAGTGGTATTATGATTGGAAGGTATATTCTTACACACACACACACACACACACACACACACACAAAAGAAAACACGCGACTGCGTCAAAACTACATCTGCGAGCCGCTCATTTGCAATATTAACATTTTAAAAAATACACTTAATTTCAACCATAATGATGTGTATAAAGATTAGTTCGTACCTCATTGCGAATACAGAACACGTCACAAGAAGACCAATCGGTGACTGGTGTCTTGGAAAATAATAGCTCGTTGTTTTGAGAATCATACGGAACTCATAAATTTGGAGAGAAAGAAGTTCTAATCATCAGCCTGCAGCACTTGTACAGATCACCAAGTTTTAAAGGGTTAAATAATATATGTATCTTAGCTGTTTCGGGTTGTGGAAGTCAAGCGTTAAATATCTGCTTTGCAGGATTACTTTAACATATGGAAACAATCAATGCAAAATCAGGGCACAATTCTAAGCTACAAATGGGGAAACGTCTTTATCGTGAACTGCATTCTTTCGGCCAGCTGGTGGCAAATGAGTGTACCATCTACCTTAATCTGGTATTTTACACAAGAACAGATACTTGACTTTCCATTTATGTCTCTAGTTTCGGTAATTGGTAAGCGGTGTCTTTACTGGAAGGTATTTACAGACTTCTGGGCGCCTTCTCATCCCGGCGGAGCGCCCAGTACAATGCTCTTTCTGCCCGTCCATAAACATCTTACAACTCGATGACCACTGACCAGATTTTCATCAGACGTAACGCTGGTGAATTGTACGAATGAATGTCCAGACATATAAATTCTGGGTACAATCCAACGAGAAACGGACATCGTACAAGAAGACTTATGTACATTTATGCGTACATCTCCAGCGTAACTCGGCAAGTACTGACTACAGAGAAAAACGTTTCTAGAACAGCTGCAGATAATAATGAAACACATATTTCACCATCTATAATTTTTTCCGAATGTCTATTGAAACAATTCAGAATGTTTCCGAAAGTAGCCCTACACATCATTCGACGCCAGAACTAACATTAACATTTGACTGTGTTTGCGATGCTTGAAGAGAATTCTGTCCTGTACTTTTAGTGCAACACAATTAATGTACGTTAATGAACGGAACATGACATATGACATGTAACATATTAAATGGACCTCTATACATTTTATCGTAATCTGACTGTAATAACAGCCAAGAGTGAGCTTCGATATCGTTTATCCATTCAGCATACAGGTGACTGCTGACTACCAGAATGCATAAATGCACACTAATAGCGAGGAAATGCGTGTGAATTTGATTGTTTATTATAAAGACAACTATGGACTAGAACACGGAGGTACTGCACACGGACTAGCTAAGAGATTTTCTCTTATCGAAAGCATCCAGTGTCTGGTGCCCACCCTGTCTCCTATTCATTCAGTGAGCTTCAGTGGTTGATTCCCCGGGTTACCGTTGGCTGAGGTATGAAGCTGATTCCTCAACTCCATATAGTGTCAATGCAGCTACAACTCCACTCCCCAATCGGCTCGCATAGTGTGCTTAGGTACGACTTTACCATTCACGAATGCTGAATTTCTGGAATCGCACAGAATGTACTAGTTTCTTTGTAGAAAGATTTGTGAAAAAAACTACAGTAACAAGTCATTACGGTGGATAAGAAACGTCTATTTTTGCACTTAGAATTAAAAATGTCCAGAGAAAAACGGTAAACGTATGCGTGTGTGTGTGTGTGTGAGTGTGTGTGTGTGTGTGTGTGTGTGTGTGTGAAAGTATACACAAGACGATTGACACAAAAGTTCATTCTGTATGTTAAGAACAAATCGTTAGTTTTCTGTCAAACACAACTTAGTTATTTTATTACTTAGAAGCTGTGTTTGACAGAAACCTAACGATTTGTTTTTAAGTTCACAACACAGCTCAATGTTCTCTGTAAAAACAGAAACAAATTCTGTATGACTTTTATTCCTACAGCTTTCTGTTGACTGAGAGGCACTGACATGACAAAGAGGGAGACTTGTGGACCAACGACGGAAGACTCTGAACGGAGGTTTGTCGGTCTCCTGCAGTCGTACGCACCAGGGACTGTAATCATTTCAACTGTGGCCCATCTTCGCGATTGGCGATTTATTTCTGACATCTGCATCTCCATCACCCTGTACATTACAATCAGTCGCATTTACGTGCTGCATGATATTACAGCGAAGTGCGAATTTTTGAATTCGCAACTCAAGGAAATTAATGACAGCAATAGCCTTAGGATAACTGGCGATTATTCCTATGCAGAACAAAGGCAGACTACAATGTGATTTCTAATGGGACAGACGTACAAATATTGCGACGAGTAGGTACTTCATTTTCATATTTTTTTTTCATATTCTTTACTATCAGTCATTAAAATATTTTATAATGTGCAGCTACAGAAAAACAAGCCACTCTGCCACACATACTGGAGTGTGTTACAGTTAGATACTGAAGCGGACGTACAATTACTTTGTAAACAGACGATAGCATCTTGTTAGATAAGGTGTGGAGCTAGTTCTTCGACTTTCAATTCGCTCCTTCTACAGAATTCTCGGCACAGGCACATAAAGGTAGAGGAAATCTGACCCCATACACACCATGAAAGCAGACGAGAAACTGGAGTCATAGCTCAATCCATTCTTAACATCGAAACTAGCTGAATGAATGTAAGTGGTCAAGCTTCACGACCCAGCCGCCTTGCCCCGGGGGAAAGAGGCACCAGTAACAACTGTAGAGGAAGGTGGGTGGACCACACGACCGATCTAAACAATTTAAAGAAGAGAAAAAATCTCTTACTCCTGCCGGGAGTCGAACCATGATTTGTTGGTTGTCCAGCCGGTAGAATTATCACTATACAGACGACGCTGTTTCGGCTCCATGATACATAACATATATCTTTTGTTACCACTATATACGTCACTTTCAATGCCGAAAATACCATTTTCTAAATCACAGGTTTAATTTGCTTTTCCTTCGTAACTATAGCTGTAAGTCAAACAACAAAGAAGAGAAACAGGAAAGACGAACACAGAAATGGTTATGAAGTGTATAATACAAACCAGCAACGCCACTGAACTGGCAACAGCACGTAACGGCCAACAGTCATACACTTATTATGTACATGGCGACACACTACATACACAGGCTGCACACTGCTCGCACAACGCGTACACACTGGCCGCCTCTTGTTCAGCCTTTCGCATTCGTCTAAATTGACTTTCGCTTTTATTCGGAATGCATCAGAAGTAGGTCCGTGTCACCTCACCCTTCCGACAGAAGGCCGACATACGAATTGTTACACAAGTGTGAATATTATCTTTTTATTGTGTCCTAGCAACGGTGTTATAACCTAAAGTTGGTTTTTCCAATTTTTCTGATATTATTACTAATCTGCGAGGTACAGAGCATGATGGACTAAAAACTGTCTGTGTAAACTATATATATATATATATATATATATATACACACACATATATATAAATTGGACGTGGAGATAATTCTATTTGTTATTATTTTGTTCAGAAACAAGGTAATTTTATTTTAAAAATAAAAATATAAATTGGACTTACAGCCAGCAGACAAGCCCATTATCCGTTTAAATTTATACATACGTGCATTTCTTTGACTTTCTCTATCCGTCTGTAGCGTGGAAAAGGTGTGAATTCAGATTTATATATGGTTCTGCAGTTCATCGTAAGCCTAGGGTTCTGCTTTTATGGCAGTGCCAGTTAGGTTTTTCACTTTGTCGGACTAAATGAACAGCGCTTTTAATTCACCGAACTGGGTCTCACCGTTTATGCAGCCGGACTGTGCATTATCATGTTCGAAGAAGCTAATTAGTGGTAACTGGCCTGAGTCGGATAAAACCAGTCCACAAGGTCATATATTATATTCAAAAGATGCATTTTAATATTATTCCTCCTCCTATGTTTGAATCTCCCAACCCATTTTCTCCATCCACATCTCCCGTCTCAATCAAACTGCCAATCATCCACTGCGGGTTGCCCCACCTCCTTCTCCTTTATTTATTCTCTCCAACAATATTTGCGAGCAGCAGAACCTGTGCAGCGTTGAACTGTGCAACTGTGTCCGGATTTCTCTTACAATATATTTCGCCCGTCTTAAATGGAATAAATATTAGGGTGAAGAGAGAGAAACCAACAAGATGCAACTACTCCGATGTTTATTATCAAACTTCTATCTCAACATGTTTCGGGCATCATTATGCCCATCATCAGGAGAACAAGACCATGTATTACCGCATATGGTGTTCTGCACTGGTTGTGCTGGCTATGGTTGTGTGGAGCTGCGTCGTGAGCTGTGTGCACACAACCACAGCCAGCACAACCAGTGCAGAACACCATATGCGGTAATACACGGTCTTGTTCTCCTGATGATGGGCATAATGATAGAAGTTTGATAATATACATCGGATTAGTTGCATCTTGTTGGTTTCTCTCTCTTCACCCTACGTTCATGACGTACGGTCACAAGAACCAAAAACTTGGAATAAATATTCTCCTTTGCACCCTATTTTCAAAAGTAAGGAGTCAGCTGTCAAGTTTCGCACCCATAAAAAGCAATACATGAAGCTGCGTTTTTTGGTCTTGTTTCAATATCGACATTTCCTAATATGAAATATTACGATCATCGTATGGGTAATCTAGAAATGTTACACACGCAACTTAAAAAATTCAGTAAGTTATGAAACTACATTAGGCTTGACTGATGTCCCTAACTTTAAACTCGTCTACCTTTCCACGCGGTAAGAATTAACTACCATTTTGAATGGCATGAAAAATCGCTTCGTTTTAGATACTATGATTAAACGCTGTTTAAATATTCCACGTTTTTTACCACGATCAATTCCCTAGGCTAAGGTAGTGGCATTCATTTCGGTTATCCAGTTAGAGGAATTTACAGTAAAAGCCTGAACAAAAGGCGCCAAGTACAGAGCGATCAGAAACAGGACTGGCGCTAAGTAAGTTCAGTTACTACTCAGTTCCAAACTAACTGGAAATTTAGTGCAATGATACTGTGCGACTATTAGGAGTTATACATATTCAGACTCGTGGGTTTCTCATAAACTAACGGCGTTTTGTTACCACCACTGCCGACACCTTCCAAGTTGACGTTTGGTCCAGTCCAGAGTTCTAAGCACTCTGCTTAACATAGAGGAAAGGGACAGCATTTAGAGCTGTTAGTTACAAGCCAAACTGTAGTTTGATTCAGTCACAGAACACGTGTAGAGACGTGGTGACCCCGTAGACTAGAGCAGTGGCCCAACTTTTTGGTGCTCACGGCACACTTTGAATATTTGAGTCGTCTTTTGAGGCACACTAGATTTAAAACAGACAACTCTAATTTATAATAAGGGTAGGTGTTTTCCAAATAGTGCCATTTGTTGTGTAAAAACGTAATATTACCGAAAATCAAAAACATGCTCTCGTCACATAAATATTCATTTAAGAAATTTAAGTGCAGTGGCTTACAAACTTTGTATAATGGTGTCCCCTCAGCTTAGGAAACAATATGTCGAACTCCCAACTCCTTTCTTAACTTCCTTTGTGTGTGTAAGCGCCACCGCGCATAACGTAAATTTGTTTTTCAGTGTTTCACTTTTAAAATTTTAATTTTCATATCTAATTTCATATACTAATTGTTTATGCATGGCCTCATCGTACACTTGGCAAATGTTCGCGTTTAGTCGGTTAAGAAACACTGCACTAGGCAATGCTGACATCTGCAGGATTTTGAGTCCAAACAGATCTTAGTTTCTCGGCATTTTAGTGAAGAATGAAAAATTGCAAGTGTCTCATCACTGGGAGCCACACGGCCTAGCCCCTGCAGAAAACTGAATGATATTTTGGCCAGAAATGGGCAGGTATACCTATCCTTAAGTAGGCTACTTCACGTGTTCCATGTAAGACTTGAAGCTTTGCAGGGCACGGACTTCAAGATCTCGGGCTATCAGACGTGCCACGGCTGGGTCGAAGCCCAACGTTTTGGAGCCCAGCTGTCCCACCATCAAAAGATATATGGAAAGGAAGCGTCAGTCCTTGACATACTTACACAATACGTTGTCGCTGTCTGTCCTTTCATGCTTCTGCCATGTAGTTCTGCCGCACTGTGAAGAAGTGGAGGCGGTTCCCGTTCACATCCTAACCCTGATGACGGAGAAAAAGCAGGTCGCCGAAACGTTGGACTTCGACGCCGATACAATGCGGCTGATAGCCCAAGAACACTTTGTGGATCACTCCCTGCTTTATATGTTTATTACAGTGAGTGCCCAGTCTAACAAACAGTCTAGTTTCCAGAAATAAGGACGGCTAGTCCTTTTTTTCTGTGGAGCTACAGAAACAAAGTGGAAAGGAGAATTTGTAACGATCAAAACCTACGACGTCTGTGGGTCTATGACTTGAACACAACGGCCGTATTTCAGGCTGTCACACAAAGCAAACATAAATGTTAGTCAATGTCGCCAGATCTCTAGCTAATTTCATTATTGCTGAGACCTGACGACAGCACTAAAAGCTGCCCATACCACACAACGGCTTCTGAATCCAATCTGAAGATGCACAAGTCTTAGACTTTATGCAGATTGTAATATAGTTTGTTGGATTATTTTCCTGTTACGTTGAAGGAAGAATCTTGTTACACACAGCTGTACGAAACCAAGTACCTTAGCGAGAAACTTAAGAACACTAATACGGGGGGGGGGGGTCGGTACCCCCAGAAAAACGAAATTTTAAAATAAACCTATTTTTTTAAAAATTTTGTTTTAAATACTAATAGAAAAACACCTCTGAAACCCA
>Ga0123357_10008081_pt1 | contig 13104 bp, 9 predicted proteins | sample TergutEmb28metaG_FD_89873 | JGI IMG/M metagenome (GOLD analysis project Ga0123357, IMG submission 89873) | Embiratermes neotenicus P4 segment gut microbial communities from Petit-Saut dam, French Guiana - Emb289 P4 | ecosystem: Host-associated > Arthropoda: Insects > Digestive system > Gut ...
ATCAACCAGTTAGTCGCAGACTCCTGAAGATGGTCGTATTAACGGCCGAAACATGTTGAGCAATCAATGAGTATTGAATAAATAATAAAATAAGTGGCATCAAGTTGGTTTTTTCTCTTTACATCACTATGGTTATTGAGCGAGCGAGCAGCATTTATTGAGTGAGTGACAGTCGTTGAGTCGAGTGAGCTGTGGAGTCAGTGACAAAGTTAGAGGATCGTGGTACCTGCCTGCCTGGGCTGACTGGTGAAACAGGTTACTGGCTGAGCTGGTTTCTGCATTTAGTCACCAGCAGAACTACAGCGGAGGAGTAAGAGAAAGACTTTTCGAGTGCTCCTGACGAAGCATCACGCTGAGGCAGGATGAGTTAGCCTTTATGAAGGCTATTTCTACTTTACAGGTTTAGCCGGCCCTTCTCAATGAGTTGAGACTGGCAATGGTGTGGAGGAAGAAGAAGCCAGCGGTGCCTGCTGGGAAATGCAGCACCACATCAGGAAGCTGGAACAGAGCTTCCCAACAGCTCACGGCCAAGCGAAAAGTCAACGAGCTAGCAAGCTTGGGCGACTCTACAGAGCCCGCCAACAGGCGCCCAGCACCTGGTGCTGGGTCCGTGCCTCTGCCTGCGAACTCAACAGTCACGGGCGAACACGCTGCTGCTAGCATCCGGCAACCCAGACCATCCAGGGGAGGGGCAACGTACATGGCTGTATTGGCCGGGCCCGTCACACCGTCTCATCCAAGTGGGCCGCTCAAGCCCACAGCCATGGATTCGAAACCATCCGAACCCAGTGTCTCAATGGAGACAACCAATAGGCGTATGTCTAGCGACATGTCCGGCCCTCTGAGCGGCATGCCAGATGGCACCACTTCAAACGCCCAAGTGGTCAACGCCTGCCTACAAGCAGAAGAGCATCCTAACAAGACGCCCATTTTTATTTCAGGTGTAAGTGACACCCATTCCTTCCTGGCCTCGTTGTGGGCATCCTGCCCTGGCAGTCTGATGGCCCAACTAAAGGGCGAGAAGTTTATGGTCATCCCATCAACCGACGGGTTCAGAGCCGTGGTCACTTCGCTGCGGTCCCTTGATGGGAAAGACGGTGTGAGTTTCCACACCTTCACACTCCCAGAGGACTGCTGTGCGCGACTTCTGGTAAAGAATCTGGGTAGGGGTATGCCTGAGAGCGTCGTCACAGAGGAGCCAGAATCCCCAAACATCCGTGTTCAGGAAGTCATGCAGCTGCGATCCGGACCCCGCCAAGGACCGCCCTCCCACCTCCCACTTCACTGTATCAGTGGCGCGAGGGCCTGAGGTGTCAAACGTGTGATCTCTCACCGAACTCTGCGGCTTGCGAGTGTTGGTGGAGTCGTATGTGACTCCAAAAGGCCCGTTGCGCTGCTAGCGCTTCGGCCACATGCAGCGTAACTATGGATACACACCCCGGTGCATCGCTTGTGGGGCTCCCACTTCTCCAGTGGATGCTCTACCCCGCGGGAACAGCCTCAGTGCTATGGCTGCAGGAGAAACCACACAGCGAACTACCGTGGCCATGTGAAGTGGAAGGAAGTGAAGGTGGCTCTTGCAAAGCAAGCGCCCGGACGCAGCCGAAAGAGCGTCGCCACAGACCAACCTGCAGGTCCTAAAGCTCAGCGGGCCAGTCCCTCTGCCGAGCAGATGGACCAGGGCAAGGGGTGGAATCACGTCGTCCGAGGGGGGCGTGTCGTCAAGGCTACCACGACTCCACCCACAAACCCACATCCTAATCCCCCTCCTCAGCCAGTCAAGGAGACGCCTCAGAAGCCTATAGTGACCGCCACCAGGGAGACGGCCAGGCCTCAAAAACCTGAGCCCAAACCCACAGCAGTCCCTAAACGGGCTTCTGGGAAGTCTATGAAGAAAGCAGCCGCGAGTGTCAAAACCACGGCCGCAACACCCACAACACCCAGCCTGGTGGTCCCCACCCAAAATCCCACCTACCCACTTGAGGAAATCTCAGATCTCCTCGATCACTTTCCTTTCCATGCATGTGTGGAGCTGACTCGTCGGTTCCTCACGTCCATCTCTTCCCTCCCCACAGGGGCAGCTCGCCCTCGCACTGTCCTGAAGACCATCATTCTTTTTGTAGCCGAATATGGCAGCACGCCCTAGGATACAGCAGTGTAAAGCCCTGCGCCTCGCCTGCTGGAATGCAGAGTGTGCAGCAGGAAGCTTGAATATGAGCATTTTCACAGCCAGCACAGTGTCGATATTTGTCTCTTAAATGAGACATTCCTTAACCCTGGGCAGGACTTCCGGCTTGCCAATTATGTCTGCCACCGCACAGACAGACCAACAGCTGGGGGCGGTACAGTCATCTTGGTCTGCCGTGGTATAGTCCACCACTCAGTGCCCGTTCCGGGGCTGACCCACTTGGAGGCTACTGCCATCCAAGTCACATTGGCCGGCAAACCGGTGTTAATCCTTGCGGCTTACCTTTCGCCTTCCCGCCCACTGATCGGAGCAGAACTGACCGCCTGTTTCGGTGGGGGATTGCCGGTCTTAATGGCTGGAGACCTCAACGCCAAACACGTGGATTGGAACTCGCGGCTGAACACGAGACGGGGGAAACTCCTACGTGATTATGTCGACAAGAACTCCTGTCTGATCTTTGGACCGGACTCCCCAAATATCAACCCATACAACTCCTTGGTTACTCCCGATGTCCTGGACATCGTGATAACCAAGAACCTCTTATTCCCAGTGTATCTGACTTCGTGCTCCACACTAAGCTCGGACCACCTCCAGGTTCTCACTGACACTTCGTGTCTCTCATCCTTTCACCACCCACCGGATCGCCCTGACTTCAGGCGCACTGACTGGGCCAACTTCCAAACTCAGTTGGTAGAACTAATTCTGTTCGGTCTGGAATTGCACGAGATGGCAAATGACACATGCGTTGAGAACTTCTCCGGCGCCGTTTTGAAGACTCTGGCAGCGTCAACTCCCATGCGTCGTCTGCGTGACGACCCACGGCCTCCAATACCGGCCAGCATTCAGGATGAGATACGCCTGAAAAACCGGCTGCACAGGCAATGGCAAATCACCAGGGACCCCGCTCTGAAAGCCGAGGTCAAAAGAGGCTCACCAGCGCAGTTTTCCTCGACGTGGCCAAAGCCTTCGATACCGCCTGGATCGATGGCCTCCTCTACAAGCTAACGCTCCTCAACTTCTCGTCTTACATAGTCCATACAATCTCATCCTACCTCAGGGATTGGACGTTCGAAGCGTCCTTCCAGGTGGCCACGTCATCTTGTCGAGGCATGCGGGCTGGGGTAGCTCAGGGGGGATTGATCTCCCCTGTCCTCTTCAGTCTGTATGTCGACATGCCCTCACTCTCACACCACGTTGAGTTAGCCCTCTACGTGGACGACATGGCCATCATATAGCCACGTCCCACAAGCTGACGCTGCTTGTCAGCTACCTGGAGTCATACCTCAACGACCTTCAACGGTGGTTGAGTGAATGGAGGAGAATCGCCATTAATGTCTCTAAGACCACTGCAATAATCTTCGCGCGTGCTGGATGGCGCTTTATCCAGCCCCGACCAGTAACACTCTTCAGGGAACCAATCGAATGGGTCAACACTACTCGTTATCTGGGGGTGACCCTAGATACACGTCTCACCTAGTCGCGTCACATTGACCAGGTCAGGAAGAGGACTGCTCAAAGGATGGGTATGCTGGGTCCCCTCCTGAATAGGAAGAGTGATCTATCTGTCAGAAACGGAGTCCTACTATATAAGCAGCTCATCCGGCCTCTCATGGACTATGCGTGCCCCGCGTGGAGGTCTGCTGCCCGCTCCCATGTCCAGAAGTTACAGTTGTTACAATCCAAATGTCTTTGCCTTGCTGCTGGTGCCCCTTGGTATGTAACAGGCAGATACATGAGGATTTGGGCATTCCGCTGTTTGCCGACCACATCAGAGCCCTGACCGAGAGCTTTGATTCAAAGTTAACTGATGTGGGGAACCCCCTAATACGGCAACTTGGCAGATACTTAAGCTGACTGTGGGGATTCTGAACATTGCCTTTCAAGCAACCAATACCATACGTACTACAACAACAACTAACTGAAAAACAGATTAATAAAAATCAAAGTGGAATATACAAATTAGTATGTAATACGTGTAATAACGTACATGTTGGATAGATAAGAAACAACAATCCTTTATCTGCCTATACATTACACATTTTACAGAATATGGAATATGAATATGGAACAATACCATAGACATTACAATTACTGAAGACATGTCAGAAAGGCACACGTATGAACTGTTGGGAAGCCTTGTATATGCAAATATGCCATTAACATAAAGTACTGATTACTGAACAACAGGTCAATGACACTAACCCCCTCTACAAACTTGCAAACACAACACAAATCCTTCCACGTAATCCATAGCCAGTCTCTCACCTTATGGCACACAACGCACATCCATAGCCAGGCTCATTCTGAACAGCATATGACCCACCCACAACATATGGTAAGCATAACTCATGCTTCAAACCATTTAGCCTAATTATTTGTGTACAATATTCAATTCTTACTACATTGCTTTGACAGTCTATTCAGTAAACATATTTTTTACTTACAGACATGCTGCCACAGCACGAAGTTAACATAACGAAGTAAATCACTGAGTGCTTTTAAACTATTACTTTAGCAAGGAACAATGTATTCTCCCCGACGATGATCATGTGATCGAAACGTGTAGCAGTGTTTAAGTGTTTTAACGTAAATTTTAGATTTATTAAATAACACATATATGTGCATTTGTTGGTGTGTTAATTAAATAAACTACAGCATGCATGGTGCAATGATAAAATTTGTTAAAATATATATATATATATATGTATATATATATATTGCTCAGGTCTGCCAACTCATTATGTTAAATGCCAGTTTTAATACAATGCACACCTACAAATTTTCATGAGTGTCAACATTTGCATTTGTTTATGATTATCATGAATTCACTGGTGATCACTACATGCTGATACCAATGAAAACTTATGAATAACCAGTGCATGCAATATGATGTCACACTACTGCAAATACATCACAACATTTGTAACTTCCATACACTGTACAGTTTACTTTCTTCACTCACAGTTCAGCTTGTTGTTACACATAACTAATGTTATACAATTCTTACCTCTTGCAGTCCTGTCTAATTAAATGTTCAAGAATCACATGCAAGATGCTGGATCATAAGCAGGAGAGTGGCAGGTGAGGTGATGGCAAATGCACATGAGATTAAAACAGTTTTCTATACAACAAAACCCATGTCCTGCAGATGTGATCTCTAGGACTGCAGAGAATTTGTGTGCGCGTACAGCTCCTCAGTAATTTTACATTGAATATGTGGAGAAATTGACAGGAAACATTGCTCGCTCCATGTATGTGGTTCTTTTAAACATAAGCAATTTTTACATTCCCCCCCCCACTATGAGGGAAAATGGATATTAGGGACTTGGATAACCCTCTGTTGTTAGATATAACCTCAGATATTTGCACAGTGCTAAACTTGTAACTGCTGACTTAACAAACAATGTTTCATACATAATGTGTGTGCACATGTATGATCTATCACATGACAAATTTATTTGCCTAGCTCCAAATGTTCATTACTTACCTGCATGGAAACTAAAGTGAAGGCAATTTGTTTGAACATCATTTGAGGACCCTGCTGTAATTCATAACAATGAAACTCCTGCCTTACTACGATGTACATCTGTTATATTATCATTATTATTATTATCAAATTTCTCACTTCTCAGCTTTGGCTGGAAAATATTCACCTATCCTGGTATGTAGTAATCAACAGGATTAGGCTTGGTCATCTTATTTGTAGCTTAAAAAGTTTCTTACAATTGAATATGTGCCAAGAATTACAGATTTCTGCAGTTGTATATATGTATTCGGGTGCAGGTTAAGTCTTGTTAGACTTTGTGATCGTGACTTTGGAATTACTCCCGTACATAATATTACTATCGGGATCACTTGTGCTGCCTTTTGCTTCCACATAGCACATATTTCATTCGCCAGTTCTTGGTACTTGTTTTGTTTGTCGGTTATTGTTTTTGCGAGATTATGTGTATTTGGGACAGCTATGTCTATCAAAAAGGTGTTCTTTGTTTTCTTATTCATAAAAGTTACGTCAGGTCAATTAAAAGTTATTGTTTTGTCCGTACGTATGCTGTGATTCCAGTACAGCTTGAAATTTTCATTCTCCAGTACAATGGGTGGTGTGTACTTATAATACGGACTTTTATCATCAATCAATTTGGCTGCTTCACCCAGTTTCTGACGGATAATTTTCGCTAGTACATCATGTCTCTTTACATACTTGGTAGGTTCTAGTTGCTCATATGCTTATTATTATCATTATCACTATTATTACTACTACTACTAACTGCAGAAGGTTAACCCCTACTACTACTACTACTACTACTACTACTACTACTACTACTAACAACTGCAGAAGGTTAACCCTTTGACACCGGAATTAAATCCCTCCAAGCAATGCTGCCTGGAATTTTTTTACTGGGACATTTAAATTTTAATGCTTACTCTAAGAAAAAAGAGCATGTCTCATACATTTTTCCTTCAAATTTAACGAAATAAAATTTTGCACTCTGTTTATGAATTGGTTAATCCAGAAAAAAATGTTCACCTATTTTTATAATAAATTTAGGTCTGTGAATCACATGCAATATATAAAATGTGTAAATAGTTCATTACTCACATAATTCTGGTTGCTGCAGAAGGTCTGTGGCACCTTGTATCACTGTTTTATTACAACACATTATTAACAAAGAGGGTGATTTACAAATTTACTTTTGTGTGATATTCCTTGAAACAAGGCATCATGCGCAGGCCCACATCACATCTGGCGCATCTATACATTGTGCCCTTTCTTTGGCCACAAGAAGAACACAGATGGCAGCAGAGTGGGGTTAATGATTTCGCTGGCCAGTGCTTGTTACGGTGACTCTCGAGTCGCAAACATTTTTTGCGCCCATACATGGTCTTCCAACCAATCTGGGGGTGGGGCAATCTTGGCTCTTTCCAGCTTCCTCAATCAAATTCCTCACCAGAAGGAGCCTGAAATCTTGGTGGGTATATTTAGCCCCACATGAAGATAACAGTATCCAACTGTCGAGTACTGTTAGATCCAGAAAGTGGAAAGTGGAAAAATCATTTTGTGGTCCACTTGAAGGTATGTTGACTCATCGAATAGCTGTTAGCTATACGATCAGAACTGTCGACGTAACCCATGTGCCAGTTGTACCATTCCACGATGTGAGGTTTCATGGGTAGTTGCTGTTGTAACAAAAATTTCCTTCTGCTGGTGGTGGGTCCATGTTAATCAGCATGTAAACTTTTCGTCTGTCCTTCCAAACTAATGCGGTCAAACCTCCCCTAGTCCTCACCCTTACTTCACCCCTTTTCAATTTCAGTTGTTTTGGTCCAAAGTCATGGGGCATGTCTCTTCTGTTGGGCTGCACTGTCCCACTTGAATTTATTTTACATCTGTCCAAGTCATCAAAAAGTCTTGGAGATGAAAAGAAATTGTCCATAAATATTGTGTCCTAAACCTTCAACTCTGCTAGTCAAGTGTTTAACAGTAGCGTGTGTTGCAGTCATGTCATCAGTCGCAGAGTGTGAGTCTCTACCCAAGTACACTCTCATGTCATATGTATACCCTGATTTATCACAGAGTTTGTAAATGTTGATGCTGAAACGTTTTCTTTTCTTTGGAAAGTACTGCCTGAAGATAACCCTGCCCTTGAATTTTACATTACCTCATCCACTGCCAAATGCTCCGAGGGGTTATAGATTTTAGCATAAGCTTCGTTCAGCTTGTCAAAGACAGTCCTTAGTTTCCATAGATGGTCATATTATTCACCTTCATCAGGTCTCTGTGAATAGTATGCAAAATGCAGAAAACACACTATGTGTAAAAATCTGTCTTGTGTATTGGTCTCGCCATAAAATGGATTGTGTAGCTGTCTAAGTCTCGACCAGTAGTTATGTAGTGTGTCTTTCAATTCGTGTCCCATCTGCAGAGCTAAGGCAACGAAAGTCAACATGTCCGGCAACATTATGTCAGGCAGTCGGCGACTAGGTCCAGCTTGTCTGTGTAAGTGTTGCTGGTAGTACACGGTCTGTTCAACCAGCAGATGAAAAATTTCTGTAAAAATCAACATCAACACAGACAGTGGTGAGCTGTCTTTGTTGCTGTGTGGAGCCTCACTTTTCTTCACACCTTTTGCTGGACTGACAAAAGGATGAATATTTGTGTTCCTTCCTTGAGGCGGCCCCCGGTTTGGTAATCCGCCACTTGTTGCAGCCTGTGTTTTGATTTCTGCTAAGGCCTGTTGTTGTTGTTGTTGATCCTCTTCTTCTTCCTCCTCCTCCTCCAAATAGTCTTCAAAACCACTAGCCTCAGAACCTGATTCAGAGTTGGTAACAGCAACCAGAATTTCACTGATGGCTTCCTCGTCAAATTTTATTTCTTTCCCGGACTTTGCAATAGACACCTACAACGGTCTGCCTTATTTACACTCCTCTGTATGACTGGGCACAGTTACGAACCTAATGCGGCTTAGATATGAGCGTCTTCTACAGTGAGAGTAAAACAGATCTAAAGCTATGATGTGATAGCTGTATGAATTCCAGCTATTCAGGGGTGCCAAGAAGTTTTCAGCAGATTGACGGCTGTGTGTTGCATGTCACTACCCCACAACCCCCACAGATTACCCCAGCACTAAAACAGGCATGTCTGTGGGCCATCCTGTAGCTGTAAACATTGATATTTGTGGGTATCTCTGATTTTTGAGCATTATTTTTGTCCAAATTATATGGGTACAGTATGCCACAGACAACCCATCTGGTCAAGAAAGAGTTTTTGCTTCATAGGCCAGTGTTTATATTTCAACCCACAGTGAACTCCAGAGCAAGTGATAACCATAGCAAGCAGTGTCAGAACTGTATTAGTCAGCTGGGAAAAATGCGCAGTTACATGAAGTTTCAATATATACATATATATATATCAGTGTTTGTGGAGGGGTTTAGGAGGTGGAGTGGGTACATTCTGGCTCCTGTATGAAAGCCTGACCTTCAAGGGTCCTGAAGCATTGCAAGCCACAGCAGTCAACTAAATAGGAGTGAACAAAATTGCTCCTAACTTTGACACACAGTTTGCGATGTATATATAAGTCGTTCGGCTATTTAAAGGGCTCACTGCATGACATACATATATAAGTTGTTTGGTGTTAAAGGGTTAACAATACTGCACTGAGGTTGCATCCAATCCTCTAATGATCCAGGCGCACATTTGTGTACATGCACACACAGGCAGCATGGTGATCTCAAAAGCCTTCATTTTCCCTTCTCAGTGAGGAATGTAGGTACACAAAAGGTAAATACATAAAACATGGGTTCTGCATAATTCTTTCAGGCCTATCTCCAAAAACATGTTGCTTATGGACAGAAACAGCTCCTATGACTTCCACTTTAACCAAGCACAAGGACCATTCTGTTCACTTTCAGTTATATCTATTATCACCAGCGTACAGAATCTAACAACCTAAATTACAAACCTGTTTCGGTTGAAAATACTCGGAAACTGTTGTCCCAGAAGCCACAAGCAACAAGGAAACGGCTATCAACTGTCGTAACAAAACAGTTGGATCTAATGCGTATCTTTTGGCTGAAATTGTCACCCAGATGGCGTCGCTGTGCAGTGTTTGAGCTGTTTCCTGTCTGAGCTGTAATTGAGAAGCAGGTGTGTTGTTATTGTACAATACAACTGAAATGGTTTTTGTTCCAGTCTCCAGAAAATATCTTATTTCGCAGCTGAGCAGAAATTTAATGAATTTATTCACTGCAGTGAAATTGGATAAGCAACCAAGTGCTAATAATATAGGGTTTTCATGCTACGATCCTGCATGAATGTATAATGTAGTTTGAAAGACCTGGCGATGCTTTAATCGAACTATAATGCCCTAATATCCAGTTTTATTAGAAGAAATATTGCCACACTTTTCATTTTTCCCCAGGTCAAGTCCCAGTCTGAGATATAATGTAAAGGGAGTAACAACTGCCTGAAAAAGGCTAAAATAAAAACGGAATATTTAATTTTAGGCAGGATTGCCATTATTAACTTCTGAACAACCTGTATCACATATATGAAGGCACAAGAGGGAGAGAGAGAGAGAGGATAACAACCCTAGAAATTAATTTTAAATATTTAGGCAACAACAAAATTTATTGCATTTGCAAGACATGCTGAACAATATTTGTTTCATATTCCACAAAATTCCATTTATTTCATAACTTCATCTTTGTCTGTTAAAATAAAATGCACATTTTTAATATCCCATGCATTAAAATTTAAATAGTGGCCCAGTTGTTTAAAGGTAAACTTCATTCACTGAGTCACAATTCTCCATGTGTGCTGACAATATCACAACTGCAATAGCTCCATCAGTATACTGAACACGCTACAGCCCAGAGGACTGGGATTTGACTGCAGGAAGAGCACTGTTTCCCACCCCCCCAAACATGGAAAGTGGCCACCAGCACATGAAGCTGACCAGTTACCACCATCCAGTACCAAACTTAACAATGTGTACAGCTGGACTGCTATACTTCCACTCCCCTCAACAAGTACCAATCAGGGTGCTCAATTATGAACAGGGACATGTTTTACACAACTGGCAGCTTACTTCAACAACTGCATTAAAACATATAATTTTCAATTGTACTTACAAAGAACAGGATCCATTGACAATGGCAAATTGGCCACAGGTGTCTGTGGTGTATCGGCATAACTTGGCGACTGCACAGAAGCTGGAAGTATTTAGGACATTACATTACAAGGAAATGTAGCGTATACAGTTAACTATGGACTAACTGTTCACATTTAAACTTCATTTATATGGAAAGTATGGATGCAAAATGTGAAAATATTACCACATTTACTGAGCAAATACAAAAAGACCACTGGATTCAATTGAGGTGTTTTATAGAACATAAGCCATAAGCTATGGAAAATCAGCTGTCAGATACACTGTGCTACTGATGGCTCAACTTCCTACTACAAATTACATGAACACACACCTGCATAGCTGGAATTCCAGCGATTGACAGCAAATTGCTGACTGGTGGTCACAGTGACCACGGACGGGAGCGGTAACTGGGGGTAGGTGTTGGCTGAGATGTGGCAGACTGGAGAGTTGGATAGGAACTTCATGGTCATACACACGTCTTCTGGCACACTGGAGAACATCATTGGAGACTGCAAAAGACATAAATGCTGCATCAGTTAAAAACACAGTCTTTGTTCACATAAATTTCACAACATACAGAGAAAGTCTCATGTAGCAGGTATTTCAGTCTAGCAAGTTCCTGTCATTCAGTTATGTCAAGCACTTGTAATTGCAGTATTTCTCAGAGGTTCCTACATTATGCATCTCTCTCTCGCTCTCTCTCTCTCTCTCTCTCTCTCTCTCTCGTTTCAGACTGTGCATAAACTTACATTTCACAATGTGGCATAACCACTAACTTCCATTCTTTGTGAGTAATATGGTTCTCATGTCAGGACCCATTAGGAGTGTATGGGGAAGGGGGGAACACAGACAATTAGAAGTTCATAGGATGCTGAGTCTAGTGGAAAATGCATCACAAGAAATAACAAATACAACATTCAAAATATTTTCATTTTCCCCACACAAAGTGCATGGGCTGGTGTCACTGCATCATTCACCATTCTGTTGGCCTGGTACCAGCATTTCCATCTGTCTTTACCAGCCTCCATTATCATTAGATAAAGCATTAAACAAAGCTAAGACACTGTTATGGTAACTACCTTCCTTACCAAGGATACCAACTTTCTTGCTAAGAGTCTGATTGTACATCCACATATTGTAATCACATTTCTTGAAGTTCTAGTAAATGTGTGAAGAGCATGGAAATATTTTGAAATTATTATGTTTTGAAACAGGTATAGTGAATGGGTAAAGAACTTTTTCCTGCTAATTTAAATTATGCGTGAAGAGAGACATCGCAGTAAACTGTATTTGCATAAATCAATCAATCAATCAATCAATCAAACTTGATCCTATGTCTTTATCACTCAACTTTCAATTAAAGGCATTCACACAAGTACTTGATATGTTGCATAAACAAGAAAAAATAAAGCAATCACATCACTGTGTATGGTATGCACTGAACAATGGTTTGGATCATTAATGCAGTGATCTATTAAACCAAATGTAGCCTCAGTGCCCTGTTATTACACTCAGGCCTACCGTACAAATTTTCTCACTATTTTAGCAACAGCACTGCAATGGATTATAACAGACCGTAAATATGTTGCTAAGCTATTGAGAAAAGTGTGTGTGTGTATGTGTGTGCATTCGTGTGTGTGCGCGCTATTGCTACACAATCTTAAGAAGACAGCTCTGTCAAAAACATGTGTTTCCTTTCTCTATCTCTATCTGTTCCTATACACTCTTATGTCTGCTGAATGCAGTTTTGTTGAAATTTTCCAGAAACAGAACGCTGACATTCAGTAAGGAGTGACACTGCAACATATCTTTGGCACTCCAGAATATATATATGAACATTTCTGACGCAATGCAAGATGCAAGCTAACATGGCAACTAATGCTGTGCACTTACCAAGTGCATTGCTGAACTTCTAGGGGGATGTGGCTCCATCAGCAGCTGCGATGGTGTCTGACCAAAGTTACGTATCTGATTTTCAATGGCCTGCAGAAAAGAGCATTAACACATATCAGCAATATTACACAACAGGGGCTCTGAAAGGAGGAGAACTGGCTGTACAACATTTCAGGGCTCAGGGAAATCTGTAGACAGTGGACTGGTAGAAGCCTGTTAACCCTTTTAGTGCGCGCGGGCCGATCTATTGGCCTCCGCTGTGTTTGCGAAGAATGCGGGAGGCCGATGTATCGGCCCATTTCTTTCAAGCTTTACAGTAGCCGTACCTTACATCGGATGTTAGAAGTATTTACACGGCTGCAAAGAGCGCGC
>Ga0123357_10008082_pt1 | contig 13103 bp, 8 predicted proteins | sample TergutEmb28metaG_FD_89873 | JGI IMG/M metagenome (GOLD analysis project Ga0123357, IMG submission 89873) | Embiratermes neotenicus P4 segment gut microbial communities from Petit-Saut dam, French Guiana - Emb289 P4 | ecosystem: Host-associated > Arthropoda: Insects > Digestive system > Gut ...
AAAAAACAGGGTTGCTATTTCTTTTATATACCAGCCGTATCCCAGCACGCCTGTAATAAGAAACCAAATTGTGCCAAAGAGTAAAGAAAGGTTATAAAAATGATAGGATTTCCGCAAGCCGAGCAGGGCAAACACTGCAAATAGCGCAGCGCCTACCGGTACTGCCGGAAAATGAAAAATGCTGCTTCCGATTTTCATCACCGACATGGGGTGAGCTATGGAAAAAAGAATCAATGTTAACATAACTATACCAAATGACAACCATGCTGAGGGCGTAGTCTTGTATTCAATGTGCATGGTTTCCACATTATGATTCTGCCGCCAGTAATCGTCTAACTTGTACATAGGCGAAATTTGCGGATTTTTTTTCACCTTCTTTGCCCAAAGAAGAATGAGAGTAAAGCCGATAGCATTAAACACAACCCAGCAAAATATCCTGTAGCCTATTCCTGAAAACAGAGGCAAACCCGATAATTGTTGTGCAATGCCAACGGTAAAGGGATTTAATATGGAGCCTGCAAAACCAAGGTGGGCAGCCATATACACCATACACAGTCCGGTAATGGAATCGTAACCCATAGAGATTGCCAGCGGAATTACAATAATTACAAAAGCAATGGTCTCTTCACTCATGCCAAAGACGGCGCCAAACATACTGAACATGGTCATTATTAAAACCATCACCACATTATTAATTCCAATTTTTTTGAATATACGGTATCGTTCAAATTTCTGCGTAAATTTTAGGAAAGACAAAATGCCCGCATCAACGGAGCGCGAGGCGTTAAGAATCCAAAATGCCCCGCCGATTAAAAGAATAAACATACTGATGCCCGACTGGTTGATAAATCCCTGAAAAAACGAGGATAACAAATGCCATGTCTGAGGCGACTGTTCTACCCTGTGATAAGAATCGGGAATTACTATGGTGCGCGTTTCGCCGGAATCCAAAGTAACTTGTGTGCGGTTGTATTCCCCTGCCGGAATTATCCATGTCATTATGGTTGTTACAACTAAGATAGCAAATATGATAACATAAGTGTGGGGAATTTGTCGTTTTTGAGTCTTGACTGTCATTTTGCTTATTTATTTACACGTTAATAATAATAAATTAAACCGCAAATATAATAAAAATATCTAAAACAAAACGTTTATTGAAAAATATTAATATTGTTAAATCAATTTCAAACGATACTTTTTTAATATAAAAATTGTTATGATTAAAAAAATTATTATATTTGCCGAATAAAAAACACATAATGTATCAGAATACAGTTTAAGAAATTTTAAATATTAATGTCAATGACAACAGACAACTCTCTACTTGCGCTCTTTCTTGAGCTCATTGCTATTGACGGCGTTTCCGGAAATGAAAAAGCGGTAGCCGATTATATAATTCAATTCTTGACCGAACTCGGATTGAAACCATATACCGATGATTCGACTGCGGTTACGGGCTGCAATACCGGAAATGTTATCTGCAAGGTAAATGGAGGAGGCGATTTTGTACTCCTTTGCCACATGGATACGGCGCGCCCGACCAAAGATGTAAATCCGGTATTTTTGGAAGACCGTATCACTTCGGACGGCGCTACCGTTTTAGGCGTAGATGACCGCGCCGGAATGTCGGCGCTCCTGTTCGCTCTGAAAAAGGCGATTACGTCAAACATTCCCGTTCGCCCGCTTACGCTTGTCTTTACCACCTGCGAAGAAACTACATTATTGGGTTCGCAAAGTTTAGCGTTGGATCCGGAGATAAAATCAGGATTCGTTTTTGATTCTTATTTGCCGGCAGGCTCTTTCGTAAATGAATCCTGCGGTGCTGTGACGCTATTTATTACCATTTTCGGAAAAGCTTCTCATTCGGGTATTGCTCCCGAAAAAGGAATAAATGCCATACAAATTGCTACGGAAGCTTTATCTAAATTCCCTTTCGGACGAATCAATGCGGATACTACAGCCAATATCGGCATTATCAGAGGAGGGACAGCCACCAATGTTGTGCCGGAAAAAGTGGAACTGGAAGGGGAAATTCGCTCAAAAGATCCGGTGATAGTGGAAAAGGAAGCGGCTGTCATTAAGCGTACTTTTGAAGAAGCGGCTGCCTTATATGGCGGGAAAGTTGATGTGGATATTCGCTGGGACTTCAAGCCTTATTATATTAGTCCTCAAGATGCGGAATATCAAAGACTGCAAGAGGTGATGCCGCGACTTGGACTCGAAGCCAAACCCTGCGCATCGTGGGGCGGGAGCGATGCCAATTCTTTAAATGCAAAAGGAATAAAAACAATAAATTTGGGGACAGGCGCCCAAAATCCTCACTCCAACGATGAGTTCATATTGTTGGCGGATTTGGAAAACAGCGCCCGGATCGCTTTTGAACTTATTAAAAAATAACCCAAATAATATGCAAAATAAAATACATTCAACACTATACGGGCTATTAGCCCTGACGCTGCTTTTCTCCTGTACTCCGCCTGCAGACAGGCAGTCAACGCCTGTTGCCAAAGGACATCTGTTCATTATTGGCGGCGGCGAGAGAACATCTCAACTGGCAGAACGGTTTATGACTCTTGCCGGAGGAGCAGGCTCTAAAATTTTAGTAATTCCTTTTGCCAGCGAATATGCGGAAGAAGTGGGCGCATCTCAGGCAGAAGAATTTCGGAATTTAGGGTGTCGATCCAATTACGTCCTTTTTGAGAAAGGACAGGCAGACCTTGATGAAAATTTAGCAAAATTAGACAGCGTGACAGGCGTTTTCTTTTCCGGCGGCGACCAGCTTCGACTGACAGGTATGTTGCTTGGAACAAAATTTCTGGAGCGAATTAAAGAAATATACCGTCAGGGCGGCGTGGTTGGCGGCACCAGCGCCGGAGCTGCCGTAATGAGTAAAATCATGATTACCGGAGAAGAAGCCATAAATGAAGATAAAGAGACTGCTTTTCCGATGATTAAAAAAGGCAATACGGTTACGGCAGAAGGTTTTGGTTTTATAGATTTCGCCATTATCGATCAGCATTTTATCCGGCGCAAACGGGAAAACCGCCTGCTCGAATTGGTTATGACGTATCAAATGCCGGGCATCGGAATAGACGAATCTACCGCCATTATTGTTGATGGAAACGGGTCATTTGAGGTATTAGGCGACGGAAGCGTAATGGTTTTTGAACCTCGCTTCACTGCTCCGCCCCGCGCCGACGAACAGGGAAACTTATCGGTTGACTGGATTAGTTTGCGTATCCTGCTGTCAGGAGATCATTATACCCTGCATAAGTAATAAAAGTAATAAAAAAAATAAATTTGATGTATTATGCGAAAAATTAAAGAAAAAGTCTTTCGAATGCTGGCGCTTTTCTCCTTGTCTGTTTTTTGTAGCCTTGCAGTGACTGCACAGCAAAAAATAATTTCGGGGAAAATAACGGAAGCATCTACAGGTGAACCGGTTATCGGAGCAAATATCCAAGTGAAAGAAACCTCTGACGGAACTGTAAGCGATATGGACGGCAATTTCAAATTAACGGTTCCCGAAGCGGGAAAAACAATAGTTGTTTCTTATATTGGTTTTAACACCCAGGAATTGCCAATCAACAAAACTTCGTTTACTATTGAACTTAAAGAGAATACGTCTAATTTGGACGAAGTGGTGGTAATCGGATACGGATCGGAAAAGAAGAAAAATGTTGCCGGCGCTGTATCCAATATTGGTAGTGAAGAGTTGTCCAAAGCTTCAGTGGACAATTTTCAAAAAGCGCTGCAAGGAAAGGCAGCTGGAGTGAATATCACCTCCGCTTCCGGCATTCCAGGCGGCGCGGTTAACATCCTGATTCGCGGACGCGGCAGTTTAAATGCCAGCACTTCGCCTATCTTTATTATTGACGGAGTACAGGTAACGACCGGAGCGCAGGGCGGCGGAATCCTCGCCAGTACCGATGCCCTTGCGGGATTAAATATGGACGACATTGCAAGCATTGACATTTTGAAAGACGGCGCTTCTGCTTCCATTTACGGCGCTCAGGCTGCCAACGGGGTAGTTCTTATCACTACCAAAAAAGGAGCTACCGGAAAAACAAAATTTACCTTTAAAGCGTCAACCGGTTTTCAGAATGTATCGCACCAGGTGCCTACCCTTACCGGTCCTCAATTTGCAGAGCTGACTCTGCTATCGTATAAAAATCTTTATGGAGAGAACAACGTTAATTATCAGAATAAATTAGCCGACTATCAGGGACGCGGCTGGGGCGACAATGGTTTTTCCAACGCGCCTACCTACGATTGGTTCAATGCGGTATTTGGCGCCGGATATACGCAGGATTACCAATTAAGTATGTCCGGAGGAGGTGAAAAAACCACTTTTTTTACTTCTTTTGGTTATACCGGCGATGACGGTTCCATGAAATTTACATGGTTTAAGCGTCTGTCAGCCCGTCTGAATCTGACGCACGAAATATACAAATGGCTGGAGTTTTCTACCAACAACAGTTTCAGTAACGTAAAGCAACGCCAAACCACGTCGATAGCGGCTCCCAACCCCTCCCGCTCTGCCATGCTGATTCAGCCGACCAACAGGATTTATGACGAAAACGGGAATTATATTGAGAATCTTGAAGACGGATATTATTTACACAACATTCTTCAGGTGCTTGATTTAAATCAGTATATAGGAACTACTAACAAATGGACAAGCAGTAATGACCTTACTTTTAAAATCTTACCCGGATTAACCTTTAAGTCGAGCTTTGGCGTTGATTATTTGGAAATGCGCGAGCATCTTTTTCTTGACCCGCGTACCCGTCAAGGCAAGGCAGTCAACGGACAAGTGGAAGAGAGTAACAGCCGCGCAACCCAAATGCAGACAGACCAGGTATTCAATTATCAAAACCTTTTTGGCACAGACCATCGTGTAAACGCCATGTTGGGCGTCTCTTACGTAAAAGCTGAATATACGGGAAGCGACGCAGTCGGACAGGGCGTTCCAAATCCCGACATGCAGTTGTTGAGTTCTACGGCAATTCCGGTAAGCGTATCCGAAACATACACAGGATGGAAAACAGCGAGTATCTTTGCCCGTTTGGGTTATATTTATAAAGACAGATACATCTTCTCGGGGACTATTCGCCGCGATGGTTCTTCCCGCTTTACCAACATGAAATATGGAACTTTTCCTTCCATATCCGGAGCATGGCGCATCAGCGGAGAGAATTTCATGAAAAACCTTACCTTTATAGATGACTTCAAATTCAAAGCGAGCTACGGAGTAACCGGAAACTCCAATGTGGGCGATTTTATTGCCCGCCGTCTCTTTCAGGGAAAAGGAGAATATGACGGTCAAGCCGCTATTATTCCAAGCGCTATTGGCAACGACAACCTTACATGGGAAGAGAGCCACTCCTCCAATGTCGGACTGACGGCTCAATTCTTTAAAAACCGAATATCTATAGACATAGACGCCTATAATACGGATACCAAAAATTTGCTGTACTATCGTCCAATACCATCTACTACGGGATTTTCTTCCATGCCCTCCAATATCGGCGGAATCCGCAATCGGGGTCTGGAATTTTTGATTAATACGGAGAATATTAAAAGCGGGAAGTTTCTTTGGACGTCCAGCCTGAATTTTTCATTTACTAAAAACGAAGTAACCTCCCTCATTGATAACCTTGACGTGGTAGGCGATTATAAAGTAGGAGAATCGGTAACTTCCGAACAACTATTCCATTGGGCGGGAGTCAATCCCAGCGACGGTCGCCCCATGTATTACGATAAAGACGGTTATATTACTTACACGCCGCGTCCTGAAGACCGGATTTGGGTGGACGGGTCGGATCCAAAATTCTTTGGCGGTTTTACCAATACCCTCTTTTATGCGGGCTTTGAGTTGTCGTTCACTTTCCAGTTCCAAAGCGGCGCACGTGCAAGATGGAGCGATAAAGTTGCCTTGACCTATTACGATGGGGACGCCAACTTGTACCGTTATCTCTATACCGACCATTGGAGCAAGCCCGGCGATCTTACCTGGGTTCCAAAGCCTGTATTAGGTTCCCTTTATCCGGGAGATGCTTTTCCTATGAATTCCGAGTCTGACCTTTTGTATGAAAAGACTGACTATATCAAACTGAAAATGCTCTCTCTAAGCTATACTTTGCCGCGCGTATTGACTAACAGGTTATATCTGAATTCAGTACAACTCTACGCACAGTCCTATAATTTGTGGACTACTACTACTTATCCCGGTTACGATCCGGAATTTGCCGGTTACGACAGGGCAACTTATCCGCAACCGCGCGTATTTAATTTTGGAATCAAGATTGACTTTTAATTTTTTAGAATTATGAAAAAGATAATATATATATTTGCGATTTCAACTTTCGCCTTTTGCATATCGTGTGAAAAGTTGCTCGAAATCAATCCAAAAGACCAGCTTCCTGAAGACAAGGTACTCACAAGTCTGACGGGTAACTCAAGCCTTATGCAGGGCGCTTACGATGTGCTGCAGGAAACGGAACTATACGGTCGCGATATGATTTGCGTGCCGGAAATTTTAGCCGATAATTGCGGAATGGCTCAGGGCGGGTATGTTTTTAAGAACGAATACCGCAATGTCATGGGCGCAGGATGTAATATATGGGTGGAGGCTTACAGGGCGATTTCCATTACTAACGACGTCATCGCCGCTATTGATAAGGTGAGCGTCAGTGATGCCGAGACCGGTACGCGGGATAGAATTAAGGGCGAAGCTCTTTTTGTGCGCGGACTGATGTATTTTGATTTGCTTCGCGCCTATTCGCGCGAACCCGGACATTTGGTGAACAATTTTGACCTGGGTATCCCTTTAATCGTCAAACCGCTTGCCGGCATGGGACCGGATGCCTATCCCTCACGAAATACTATTTACGAAGTATGGACTCAAGTAGAAAGCGACCTGAACGATGCTTTTAGCTTGTTGCAGAACAACGACGCCGGCAACTTTCCTCAACGTCCCACCTCATTTGCCGCTAAAGCGCTGCTGGCTCGCGCTTATCTGTACGAATCCAAATGGCAGGATGCCGTAACCGCAGCAACATGGGTGATTGACCAAAAAACTCCAATTCTATATACAGGAGATTATAAAGACCTGTTTGCCAATGGCGTAGAATCTATTTACGAATTGCGCTTTTCCGCTTCGGAAGCCTTAGGCGCCAGCTCCCTCCACGCCATGTATGCCACTGTAGATGACGGTTATCGAGACGCAGATGGTTATGGAGATGGAGAAGGTTCCGGAGAAGGAGAACTCATTATTGCCAATAATCTGTTTACTCAATTTGAAACCGGAGACAAAAGGTTAAACATGATGAGAAAAGCCTATTTCGGCGGTAATAAGGTCTGGTGGACAACTAAATTCAACAGTTGGCAAGGCGCGTTCGGACAGGACAATGTTCCCTTAATCCGAATTTCCGAAATGTACTTAATTCGTGCCGAAGCAAGTGTGAACTTGACAACTCCCAATTATACTACAGCAAGGAATGATATAGACGCCTTGCGTGACGCTCGCGGGTTAGGCGCTTCTACTGCCAATAATGGAACCCTTGCCGCAGCAATTCAAAAAGAACGCCGATTGGAACTCTGTTTTGAAGGACATCGCTTTTTCGACCTCAAGCGATTAGGCATGGATATTACAAAAGAACCGCCAAGCACAACTTTGCCTTACGCCGATTTCAAAGTAGTAGCCGGAATACCGCAAACCGAAATGGACGTAAATGAAAATTTAGTGAACAATCCCGGATATTAACATCATAACAACAAATAATAAAAATTGAAAAATATGAAGAAAATACATATAATCCTGTTTATCTTGGGCGCATTGGGCTGCTTATCTTCCTGCGAATTGGAAGACCGCAAATATAATGGTCCGCTGTATGTGGAATTTTGCCCCGACCAGTATGGACAAACCGCATCGCCTTCCGGAATTGTAAAAATGGCGTCAGAAGTAGGTGAAGACCGGATTGGCGTACAATTAATCGGGCTTGCCCAATCGGAACCGCTTACCGTGAATTTCAGGGTAGCCGACCAGATATTCTACCTTATCAGTCTCGACCGGTATGTGGTTGATTTGCCGGCTGACGTGGCGTCGGGAGACTATCAGACAATTCTGGCAACCGGAAAATATAACGAAGATTATTCTTTCGACGGATTGTCCGGCGTCACTTTTGACAAAACATACGGACGAGGCTCCTTTACCATTGCTCCTAACAGTCAGTTTGGTGCGATTCCCATCAAGGTTCTGCAAAAAGGAGGCGCCCGGATCTTTTTAGTGTTGGAAGACAGCCAAAATCTTCGGGCAAATAAGCCGACGGCGTTGCTTCGTTACCAGACTCCGGTAGATAAGGAAATCCTGCTGGACGAAAGTTTTGCTACCGATCCTTTCGGACGCGGATGGACAAATATAGACAAAGATGGAGACGGTTACAGTTGGAATTATTATGCTACCGTGCCTTCTATTACTTCTGATTCATATCTCGACGATGCTGGTCCGGTGCATCCGGAAAATTACTTGATTAGTCCCGCCATAACCATTCCCGCCAATGCACAGAACGTAGCGCTTGCCTTTCAGGTTGCCGCCGGCGCCAGTGGCACGGATTACAAAGAACACTATAGAGTGCTTATTTCGGAAAATGAGATCACTTTTGATAACTGCCGTAATGCCAGCGTACTTCAGGATTGGACGGAACTGACAGATGCCAACCGCGGTAAAAAATTTACCGACGTATTTATTGATATAACAGCTTATAAGGGTAAAACCGTATATATAGGTATTTTACATGGAGACTGTACCGACCAGTATTATATTCTGGTTCGTAATTTAAGTGTATATACATATTAAAATCTTAAAAAAAAGACGATATGAGGAAAATATATTATTTTATTATGACCGCAGGGCTGGCTATCATGATATTTCAGGGCTGCTCCAAAGACGAAGTCCTGCCGCAACTTCCCTCCATAATAACTGCAACTGTCAGCGATATTAGCGAGGTTAGCGCAACCGCCGGAGGAAAAATAGAAGATTCCGGATCTTCGGCAATAATCGAAACCGGAATATGCTGGAGTATAAATCCCAACCCTACAGTTGAGGATAACAAAATCACTGCTGCACAAAATGGCGAATCTTTTTCCGTAAGCATCACGGGGCTGAAATCGGGAATAACTTACTTTGTAAGAGCTTATGCAACTACGCCGAACGGCACAGGTTACGGAGATCAGCGCAGTTTTACCACAGAAGGACAGTTGGCTTTGACGCTTCCTTTTATGGAACGTTTCAAGGGAGCGGCATTTCCCCCGCAATATTGGCAGATGATCGATCATGACGGCGACGGCTATCAGTGGTATGCTTACAATAACAGATTTATTGGCGCCATGTCCGACTCTTATTCTGATGACGGCGACGACTTATCGCCTTACAATTTCCTTATTAGCCCGAAAATTACCATTTCCGGCGCTAATCCGAAATTGGAATGGAACATAGGATCTGCCCATCTTACATACGTGGAAGAACATTATAAAGTGGTGGTTTCTACCGCAAAATTCACCGAAGAAAATTGTACGTCAACAGGCGATGTGGTATTTGAAGAAACATTGGATACCGACGCCGGAAGGACATTAGTAAATCGTTCTGTGGATATGAGCGCATACGCAGGTAAAGATGTTTATATTGCATGGGTGCATTATGATTGCGTTGGCGTATATGCCTTGCTGCTTGCCGATATTCGCATTGGCTCTGCGGAAAATCCGGCGCCTGTCACAACGCCTGTAATTGGCGATTTGTCGGTAGGCGATGCTTTTCCCGGATCGACCGGCGTTTCTTCCATTATTACTAACGATGGCGGCGTGAATGTGGTGGAACGCGGTTTTTGCTACAGTAAAAGTCCTAACCCAACCATAGAAAACGAGGTAGTTGATGTTGCCGCTGTTGTCTCTAACGTCTTCTCTTCTTTCTCTGCAGATTTAGATTTGGAACCCGCTACAACTTACTATGTACGGGCTTTTGCCAAAAACGCTGTCGGCGTTACTTATAGCGCCGAGCAGACAGTGGTAGTCCCAAATGTAAGCAGTATCGTGTTGCTGGATGAAAGTTTTGCTACTGACCCCTTCAGCCGTGGCTGGACAAGTATAGACAAAGACGGAGATGGTTATAGCTGGAATTACTATGCCGATGTGCCTTCTATTATTTCCAATTCCTACATCAGCGGTATAGGTCCGGTATTACCGGAAAATTACCTGATAAGCCCAGCCGTTAAGATTCCCGCCTACGCGCAGAATGTAACGCTTGACTTTCAGGTTGCAGCCGGCGCAAATGTTACTGATTACAAAGAACACTATAAAGTGATTATTTCGGAAGATGCGATTACTTCTGATAATTGCCGGAGTGCAGATGTTCTACAGAATTGGACAGAACTGACAGCCGCCAATCTTGCTAAAAGTTTTACAGACGTATCTATTGATATGACTGCTTATAAAGGTAAAACCGTATATATTGGCATTGTACATGGAGATTGTACCGACCAGTACTATATTATGGTTCGTAAATTAAGCGTATATACACATTAATTCTTAAAAATAATTGATATGATAAAAAAAATTTTTCTTTTTGGGCTTTTCTTGCTGATAGCTGGAAAGCTTTTTGCAGACGCTGAATCAAAATTGATTACAGTAAGCGCAGATGGAACGGAAACAACTTATGTCCTTTCGGAGGTACAAAAAATTGTTTTTGATGGTAACTCTATGACTGTAAACATGAAATCCGGTTTTAACGCAACTGATATTACATGCGTTCATTTTCTTCTTTCGGAAGATGTAGGAGTTAAAAATCCGGAATTGCCAGCCAGAGTTTTCATATTTCCAAATCCGGTTACAACAAATCTTACTGTTTCCGGAACGGATAAAGATTTGAAAATAAACCTGTTTGATCTGAGTGGAAAACTGTTAAAAAGCGTTCCAGCTCAAGATAATTCAACTAACATCGACGTAACTTCATTGCAACGGGGCGTATATTTGTTACAAGTTGGAGGACAAGTCCTTAAATTTGTAAAAAAATAAAACTAATTATTAAAATTATTTAAAAATGAGAACGAAAATTATTTTACGCATTTTTTTAACATGCGTTTATTTTATTGGGGTTTTGGCAATGAATGCCCAAACAGACCCAAAAAAAGTTTATGTTTATAAAACAGATGGAACTGCTACCGAATATAACATTGTCGATATTGACAGTATCAGTTTTACTCCTCCTGCAACAACCCCTGTTGAAAGTCTTCCTTTTGTGGAACGTTTCAACGAGGCGACATTTCCCCCACAATATTGGCAGATGATCGACCATGACGGCGACGGTTATCAGTGGTATGCCTACAGTAACAGATTTATTGGCGCCATGTCCGACTCTTATTCTGATGACGGCGACGACTTAACTCCTTACAATTTCCTTATCAGCCCAAAAATTGCCATTTCCGGCGCTAACCCGAAATTGGAATGGAATATAGGCTCAGCTGCATCAAGCGCTGTGGAAGAGCATTATAAAGTAGTTGTTTCTACCACAGAATTTACCGAAGATAATTGTACTTCAATCGGCGATGTGGTATTTGAAGAAACCTTGGGAGACGGAACCGGCAGGACATTGGTAAATCGCTCTGTAGATATGAATGCATACGCAGGTAAAGATGTTTATATTGCATGGGTGCATTATGATTGCGTCGGCGTATATGCCTTGCTGCTTACCGACATTCGTATTGGCTCTACGGAAAATCCGGCGCCCGTCACTGCGCCCGTAATGGGAACCTTGCCGGCGGCAGAGAACACTTCTCCCGGTTTATATACGGTTGAATCCATTATTTCCAACGACGGCGGAGTGAGTGTGGTGAAACGCGGTTTTTGCTATAGTACAAGTCACAACCCCACCACAGGAAATACCGTAGTCGAAGTTGCAGCTGATGCCTCTAACGTTCTCTCATCTTTCTCTGCCGATTTGGATTTGGTATTAGGTAAAACCTACTATGTACGGGCTTTTGCCCAAAACGCTGCTGGCGTTACTTATAGCAATGAGCAAACGGTGGAAGTTCCTGATGTTACAAATAATACGGTGCTGTTGGACGAAAGTTTTGCCACCGACCCCTTCGTTCGTGGGTGGACAGATATAGACAGAGACGGAGACGGCTATAATTGGAACTACTATGATAATCCTCCTTCTATCACTTCTGATTCATACATTGACGACGATTTGACTCCGGAAAATTATTTGATTAGTCCCTCTTTTACCATTCCTGTAAGTGCGCAGAGCGTAACGCTTGCCTTTCAGGTTGCCGCCGGCGCCAGCGGTACGGATTACAAAGAACACTATAAAGTGATCGCTTCGGAAAATGAGATCACTTTTGATAACTGCCGGAATGCCGACGTCCTTCAGGATTGGACAGAATTGACAGATGCCAACCGCGCTAAAACTTTTACAAACGTAGCTGTTGATATGACGGCTTATAAGGGTAAAACCGTATATATAGGCATTGTACATGGAGATTGTACCGGTCAGTGGTTTATCCTTGTCCGCAACTTAAAGGTATATACTGTTAATTAAACAGGATCAAAAACGCTTTTGGAAATAATTGAATTTTCAATAAAAAAACAAACCCCTCTCGTAAAAACGGAGGGGTTTTTGTATGCAGCAAAAAAAATAAAAGAATTTTTGATTCGCAATTAAACTTTTCCCTTTCTCCACAGTCAAAATTATTCTTACATCTTTGCTTGCGGTAAATGTTGAATCATTGTTCTAATTATACATACCTCTTGTTAATCCCGCTATTTTCATGTACGTCGGGGAAGTATAACGATGTCCCGACTTATGACGCAACCCGCAAAAATTTTGAAAATTCCATAACTGTCGATGGTTTCGTAGAACCTGTTCAAACAGCTTCAATAAATTGTCCTCCCAATGTTGACGGAATTATAATTAAACTTGTTGAAGACGGAACTTTTGTTCATGCCGGAGATACTGTGTGCATCATTGAATTTCAAGACCTTCAGAATGCTTATGATAATACGTTGATTGACTTGGAAAACACAACAGCCGATTTTAATAAAACAAA
>Ga0123357_10008083_pt1 | contig 13103 bp, 9 predicted proteins | sample TergutEmb28metaG_FD_89873 | JGI IMG/M metagenome (GOLD analysis project Ga0123357, IMG submission 89873) | Embiratermes neotenicus P4 segment gut microbial communities from Petit-Saut dam, French Guiana - Emb289 P4 | ecosystem: Host-associated > Arthropoda: Insects > Digestive system > Gut ...
ACAAAAACTATCTTTTGACTCATCACTTTTCTCTTCACTTGGTGCATGCACATTTAGAACTATGATACTCGTATTACACCAGCGACCTCTCAGAACTATATATATATCGTATGGCACCCTTTCGCTAACAAACTCTACTCTCTTAACTGCCGATGTTATTTTTTGGTGTACAAAATATCCTGTTCCCAACTGATGATTTTCATTTCCTTTTCCATAGAAAAAATTATATTCCCCTGCTCTTTCTGTGCCCCCTTTTTCCCACCTAACCTCCTGCACCCCCACTAAATCTAATTTGTAGTGTACCTGGCTAATTCCCTGGCCGCTGCCGTAAGTGAACCTGGCCTATACCGGCTCCTAACATTCCACGTACCCATTAAAATGTCCCTTTTCCTGCTGCGTGATACCTCCTCAAAATCGTTACATTATTCCCAGCTTCTCATCCTTCAGTCTCCAATGAAGGCCTTTCATAAACATTATTTTGATACCCTCCATCTACGAAATACTCCATTAATAACGACAAGGAGTCCTTCTTGAGAACCTGATAGTTTCTCAACTAGTCAAGAAATTCCCCTCTTTTATGAAATACCGAAGGTTCATTAACGCATTCATAAGAGCCAGCCAGATCCATCCAGTTTATACCCCCATCCCGCTTCGTGAAGATTATTTTCCTTTCGTACCTCATACCAAAGGTTTATTCCAAGTCGGCAGCTTTTTTGAATGGCCCGTAACATTATACATTTTTAGGTCGAGAAGTCGTTGCCACCTTATTCAAATCCCCAGCTGTAAGACCACCCATCTTCGGCTCTTCGTGACTGCTTATTCAATACATTCTTCCTTGTTGGAGAACGTTCCTGCAACGGCATACTAAGGAGGCTCCATGTCGTGGTGACATGGACCCACCTACCACTGCTATCTACAACCTAATATGATAGTCGTTTTAGGTACGACGAAATATAGAGGCTTCCTCGCCGTGAAAAAACAGCATTACATATTCTTAAATGTATGTCTGTAGGCCCAGTTATCCAGCACACAACGCGCATGCGTCGTATTTTATTGTCACCTGTGGCCTGTCTGTTTCCTTCATATTTTCCCACATTATCTCATACACAGCAAGTTTCTCGGAAAAAAAAAGTTTGTTGAATATAAAATGTGTGTTTTGATTTTCTCTATAACTTTGCCTGAAACATTTCTAATCCTAAGAATAATTCGGCGATGTATTATCATAACTGTACATAAATACAGTACGGCTTATTCTTACCAGATTTTAATGAAAGCTGAATTTTCTCGACAGACTTTCGAAGAATCCTCAGGTACCAAATTACATGAAAATCCGTCCTGAGGGAGCCTAGTTTTTCCATGCGGATGGACAGACAAACGGACAGACATGACAAAGCTAATAGCTCATTTTCGCAGTTTTGCTTATGAGCCTATAAACAAAAATATTTTGTAATATATTATCGTTATTTGCACCCTGAATTCCTCCACTGACTTGTCACCTGACGCACTTTGTGCAGTACGTTTAGATTTTCTCGACTTGGTACAGAAATTCGGCTTGTAGATCGGTAACCAGAGCGTGATTATTTGTCATCAGCCTACAATTAGGTATCTCCATGGGATGGAACCATTCTCCTAATCAAGAAATTCCTCGCTTTTCATGGAACTCACAATGTAACTGCGGCTTTCAAAATATCCACTGGTCCGCTTCCTACGCCAGGTAATTCAGTCCACGCCCGTTCCATCTAACTCTTATGTACATTTTAATATTATCCTCTAGTGTTCGCGTAAGTCTTCCTGCAGGTTTCGTCACCAAAAACCCGCATTTCTCTTCTTTCACATACATGCCACCTTTTCCGCCCTTTCTCCTCGATTTGATCGGTTTAGTAATACCTGACGAGCATTACAAATCACAAAGCTGTGAGCAAGTAAGAAATTATTACAAATATTTCAAAATTCTCATAGGATTACATTTGGATATTCTTGACACCCCCAAATGAGCATGAACATCCAGTTCAATGACATATCATTATTTGGCACAAACAGACTTAGTTTGTGGGGTTATAACATCAAAGTATCTGCCTGTTACCACAGTAACGTACGAACAATTGAAAGGATTTTATGAAAAGTTATAAGCCCTTAGTCTTAGTGGTTTTCTGACTGTTGTGCTATTTAATTTCTTAATTTAAGAAGCGTAGGCTTTGCGGCCGTATTCATGCGTGGGAAGTTTATTAAAACACGTTAATGTAAGTTTCTGAAATTTAATTTTGCCCTAAATATACGGCAATTGAAATATTTTTAGGTTGTGCTTATGTGAAATGTAAAAGGAGGAATATAATTCCTGATTTGACTTTCAGTTTAATGGAGGTATGTAATTAACCCATCGAGTTTGACGTGCGACACCTGTTAGGGCCTACAAGCAGTTACAGATGTACAAAATATGCGAATTACGAATACGACAGCAAATTGTTTGATGACAGTCAAGTAGGTGGACATATGCGGGCGTAAATTATGGACAGATTACAGCATTAAGTGTTACAATTAGTGTAACTGAGACCTGCACAACAACGGCTTCTGATTACATTTGGAAATATGAAGGTTGCCCAAAAGATGTTGCAAAGCAGTTCTTTTGTGGCGAGTATTTTATTACGTAATTTCTCGAACATACTCAACAACTAGGTGGATGTGTGACACATATAATTCTTCGGCGTAATCTCCATCAGATTCAACAGCCTTGCCCCAGCGAGAAACACGTTTGTATTTTACACTCGCAGATACTTCTTCAGTTCAGTAACCTTGTCATGGGTCCCATAACTTTTCTCACAGTTAGAATTTTTGAGGGTGATCAAAAGAGGTGGAAATCCGAGTGAGCAAGATCTGGGCTGTGTGGTAGGCAGGCAAGAACATTGTCCTAGTTTTGTGTTTGCCTCCTGTGTTTTGAAACTTGTATGTGATCGTGTATTGTCGTGTTGAAGGAGAGATTCAGCACCAGTTGGAAGGTCGAACTCTCCCGAAAAGCGCTTGCTAGGTTTTACGTGTGAATGTATAAATCAGGGTTGATGGTATGACCACGTGGCATAATGTCTACGCCTGAATGACCGCTGTTGTTGGCTGGCCAGATCAACGCGCGTTACTGAGTTCCGCGTGGTCTTTCTTAGAGCTTGACATTTTTGAAGCCAAACTGGTCGTTTCTCATGTTGTTATCAAAAACATTGACAAGGTTTAATTTTTTTAACCGCTTTTGAATATTCATGACTAATTCCTTCTCTGCCACAAGAAATTCAATAACAGTCAGATGTTTAAAAGCACGTCACAATACCACGCTAACTTAACAACTCTCTGCGCATGCTTGAGAAAATTTACTGTTTCGCGGCACTGCAGTTGCACGCAGGACATTCAGAATTACATCACAGAAAAAATTGTTAATCTTGGCTGAAGAACAGAAAAGTCTCAGAAACTTTCAAGCAATCCTCGTATTAGTTATTTTGTAACGCAGCTTTAATTTTGGAAAGTTGGAAAATATATGTCGCCGTCGACAGTGAATTTTTTAACATTGTTACTCTGATGGGCATGTAAAAGCATTCTTCGCCATGAACATGAATAAAAACCAGGAATGTTCTTCTCTGACTGATGATCATTAAAGGCATGTCGAAAACATCCATCTCATATATGGCCCCCGAATATGAAGAGATTTGCCGAAAAAAGGTGTAATTTCTGCCATTAAGTTTGCAAAGCTATTGGGAAAAACACAGATGTTTTCTTTCATCGGAAAATTTCTTTTTATTTCTCAATAGTTTGAAATTAAAAATAAAGTAAATAGGTAAATCTTACTTATTTTATTTAATTTAAAAATGTTAATAAACCACCTCCCTCGGAATCTACACGGAAATTCGCTGCTCTTTTCTTTGGAGCAATTTGGCCCTCTCCTCTCTCTCTCTGAGTTGTGCAGGCCTGCTTCAGATGACTGGACCGTTGTAAGAAAGTGAATTCAAAATTTCATCTTAAATTTGGCCAAAGAGATAAGACTTCCAGCAGCGTACTAGCATACCCCGTATCATTAACTGGAACGAGGTCTGTATATTCATTTACTCATCGTGACCGCCATCAACACTTCATAAATAAAAATCCATAGTGCTGTCTCTCCTGAGAAGCAGATTGTCGCTTAGTTAGTCAAGATACTTCTAATGTTCTATGAAACCAGAAGATTCATTACCTCGTTAGTGAGATTCTGCCAGTTGACCCTATCGTGAGCCACATTAAAACACTCCATAACATTCTCTCTTTCCCTCGGATTCAACTGTGTATGGACGCCCAGATCATCCTTCTGATTTCTTCACGTCTTGTTCGTGCACTAATTCTCGCCCATCCCTTAATTTATAAACGTATTATTAGCTTCCTCTTACTTTCCGATAAAGATTTCATTGGTGAGATAAACTTTTGACGCAAACTGTACGGAAGATGAGATCATATAGTACAGCTTTGCCACCCACCTGTCAGTTCTGCCACTCTTCTCTTAGTCTAACTTCTTCGCTCCACCCTACACACATTTGCTATGTCTGGTTTGCTAGGCCCAAAAGTGTTAGGGGAGAGACGCAGGCAGCCAACGTGTTGAAAGGTTATCCATGTTTGCTAACTCAACTTGCTTGTTGCTTTGCCACGTTCTCACTTCCACGTCTGAAATTGCTACTCTCTACCCACTTCGAGGGACACTTCACATTCGTGCGTTCTTGCAAACATGGTGGATTCAAATTTTTAAACTTTTATGTATGGGTTATGGGTGTTTTATCGTTGCGATGAGTTCGTGCTTCTTGACACTGCAGACCAGAAATGGAGGAACTTATCAAGTAGAAAATTTCACTTCATGATACACAGACGAAGTTATTTCCGTGCATGTGACATGTGGCTGACGTAAAACCAAGGTAGTATACTTTGATGGCCCGTGCTGCTTCTGTATAAGAAAAATATGGGTCTGGTTACGACATAACTCCAAAGTTATGCCCCCGACCTCTCGTCTGGCAAGCCAGGGCACTCTGTATGGGGTTTATGGTGGATAATGCGACTCTATGACAATTTCTTGTCCGAGAAAATTCGGTTTTACCCTCTCACTATTATTCCAAAAATACTCCATACTCAAATTCCGTTTATCCGTCATCGACGCTCTCAAATCATTGGTACTGACTTTATTGAATGACAACATATTTCTCTGTTCCCCGGAATGTCACTGTGTGCACTTCATTCCTCCAAATCCGAGAAGTTTCACAGTTTATGTTGTTCTTTAAACTTCACAGCGACAACAAAATTAAAATGCCAAATGGCGTCTTTTCTTAAACCCAATTTAGCTACTGAAGCTCCTCACAAAACGCGGTTTTGTCCAGCGTGATTTTGATTACACATAGTTTAAAATAATTACGTGTGTCAGGGGATGGGAAATTTTGCCTAAAGCTGAAAAATTTAAGTACGCTCGGCTAAACGTGGATGGTTTCTCTCTCAACTGCTGCGGAAGCTGGTAGCATCAGCTACCCCATAACAGTGTAAATATTTACTTATTTACTGTCCAAAAATGTACTTATTTCAAGCGACTAAGGGAGGGTTCCATAAGCGTCAGCGTTCACGTAACCACACTGTCCCCATAAAAATTGTTCGTAGATGGGGTTTGTCCACCACACTCCTATCGATCCCCTTAACCCCGCGTTGGACGAGGGATCATTTTGTTCTTGTGTAATTGATTCTGTTATTGCAATAAAATCCTTACAGCGTTCCAGAAAATTACAAAAATTGAATTGTAGTCATTTGTAGTACTTGACACAGGATCCGGCAAATAATTACATTTAAAAGGAATCTCAGGCAGGAGAATAAAAAATGGCATTGGAAGGTTAGACAGAGAGGTATGAGACAGCTACAAATTGCATTCTGCAGCATGTACCTTGAAATACACTATCGTTTTAATATTATGTCTTAATAAAGTGGTTGTAAGCGAACTTGCGGCTGGGCCATTTCCATGTCCATTAGGTTCCAATTTACGCTGAATTATTGTGTCGTGCGATTCGGATGGTCTGATTTTTGTTTATTGTCTTACTGTTTCTTTTATCTGCACGTTGAAGTAAAATATTATTTTGTTGTAACTGCTTTGCACTTTAATGTGTTGCGATAGTTTACATCTACCGGGGGAGGGGGTTTAAAATATTGTTTTATTTTTTGGAATTTTATTGTGTCGTACCTTGTGCATAAGGGTTGAATGAATATTATTATTTATTTTTAACTTCCCGAATTTAAAGTGGTTATGGTTTACCTTAGTTGCTGTTTTAGCAGTGTTGGTAGTGAAATGTTATTCGACTTCAGTTATTACTGGTTTCTCAAGAAAGGAATTTAATTCATAGGTCTTATTTAATTGTTATGTATTTATTTTTATTGGGCGTTAATATTAAAGGATTGGGTCTTTATTTTATTTTTATTATTTCGTAAATTTAATTTGACGCATTTTACGGTGGCTTTCAATTGGATTATATTAAAATATTATTTGTTCTTTTTTAGTTTATTTTCTTATTTGTTTATTTAATATTATTTACCTTGGTTTATTGTGCAGTTATTGTGTCATTAGTAAAATTTGTTTTTATTGCTTTATTTGTGTCAATTTCGTTTGAGGAATTAGCAAATTTTAATGCCCGCCTGCTTAACAAAAACGTCTTTTCTCCTAAGTATTTGAAGTATGGTCTACCCGCCAACATTTATTGCAGGGTCACAGTATTTTCAGCCTAGTTTTTCGTGCGGATGGACAGACAGGTGGACGGGTAGACATGACGAAGCTTTTCGCAATTTTGCGAACGCTCTTAAAAATTAAAGCCTTTGACGGCGGTTTTCTTAAATTTCGAAAAAAAAAAATCGTGTTTACTCGTCCTTCAATATTTCATGTTTCCTGCTATCAGCAAACAAATATAACCGCTATTAGCAAAATTACTACTCGAAAATACGTGAAAGTAAGGGAGTGCGCAGTTACATGCACAATTATATGTATTTATTGTGATCAAATGTCCAAAGTCAAGAGCTGCGAGGACAGTCTTGTTATTTCATAGCCACAACTAATATTTCAATATATTACCTGTATTGTCCATGCCATTTAGCAGGGAATTGAAGCAATAAATATCATGAAACCTAGACTTCTGGAGTTATTTTATTTTTGAAGGGCGGCCTCACACCTCAGCCGGTTTGTCGGCCGTGGAGGCTTGGATTCAAAGGGTGGTGTAAAATGACACTGAGGCAGTTTCTTCCCTTAGCACCTCGGTGTTTCCACACCAGTTATAATTTCACCGATGTTCCATATTCATGTATCTTTAGGATCCTGTAAATGCGCCAATTTTGAGGCCAAAATATCAAAGGACTTCTTTTCACCCCAGTTCTGTAGGTAATTAAGTAGACGTACTTTATTGTGTATAGTCCAGAACATACCCTAAATTGGAACGCCTGCAGATTATTGGTCTACTAATACCCTCGTATCTATAATGTATTTGCAGGTAGTTAAAATTAAAAGTACTTATTCTTATACAATAATCGTCGCAGGTTTTGCCGCTATACGTGTATATTCCTGAAATGTAATGTTCAGTACCTGTAAAATGTTAATGGATTATCGGCTTCTCAATAAGAAACGTTCACATATTCTTATTAGGCCTATGAACGGAGAGAAACAATTCTGGAAGCCCGAGACAATATTCTATATGCTTAGGATAAAAGTGAGATGTATGTGCATATGAGAAAAAGGTTCAAGACTTCGTATTAAATCTATCTTCTATTACCTTTCCAAAATTTAATTCTAAATACGGAAACTAATTTAGTTCCATATAAATAAAGAGAACTGTTTCATGTTGTTGAATCTACCAATGCAGATTACTTGGAATTCCTGCCGTCCATGTCCTATTTGGCCTCGTAAACTCTTAAGGATTCATGCTGTATTTTCGATCGTCTTCCTAAATTTACTTCTACCCTCTGCACTGCATATTGCGTCCTGTTTTTGTGTTGTGCCTCTCCCCCCATTCTTCTTACACGAATGACATTGTATTATAATAAATAAATAAATAATCTGAGCATTAACAAGCAATCAGCTTACAAATGAACACTAAGTTATTCATTGTCACTATTTTTCATAACTATGACACTTCTCTTGTTTGTAGCTCCTGGTGGGGTTGGGGGATGCCGTACGGCCACTCTGGGCGGCTGAGTCAAGGGGTTAACAAAGCTGGGGACCAAATAAATTTTTGAATTAAAAAGAATTTGATTTTCTGCGATTAACGACTTTCAAATTATTGAACTAATTGAAAGGAGAATCATAAAATGATTGTTCCTTTGAGTTTATAATTGCCGTCAGAGGCGTCCGTTAGGATTACTGTTCCCAAAACTTAGATACGCATTTGAATTTATATTTTGTTTTCTCAAAAAATGCATTAAGAAACTCTGAACACTATTCAGGCATCCTTCTAGCATAAGGAATATAGCTTCAGTATGCTATTCTGGGTAGTGTATTGTCATTGTGCCATCTTCAGTACGATTCTGTCTACTTAGAATTCTCCAAAATTTGGGGAAAATAAGGCCTCTAACCTAACCATCGCTATTTGAATTTCTAACGACTGGACAGACAGGAATCTGGTTGACTTCATTCCAAAGGAAAGAGAAAGCAGCTAAACGCATACACTGTTAGTACTTAAGATTAAATATTATCCCAGATCAGTCAGTAGAGCGACTGACTACGGGCTGGGCAGTCCGGGATCTAATCCCGGTGGGGACGAGATTTTCCGCCCGTCCAGACCGGCCCTGGGGCCCACCCAGCCTCCTGTAAAAAGGGTACCGGGTCTTTCCCAGGGGTAAAGTGCGGCCAGGGCGTCCTGCTGAACACTCACCCCCTTCTAGTGCCGCGGTCATGGAAGAGTAGAGCTATACCTCTACCCACCCTCTGGGCCACACCGGGCCTGTAACGGGATCACTTTACCTTTACCTTTTTATTAGCCCAGCTTATTTGACCGCACCAATGAGGAATAAATGTGTCAGTAAGGGTAAGCACAGAGGATTATTTCGTTTGCAGTCCACATTAATTGTCTCCATAGCCTAACCAGCTTTCGTCTTTGTAAGAATATTTTCGGAAAACTGGTAGACTAACGAATGCATAAGAAGAAATATTGTTGTGTGTTCGGTGCGTTTCCTTTTGCTCAAGCACGTTCCGCTGCACTGGAATGGTGTTCGGGTGTGAATGGGCCTTCACATCATACGGTCCTCCTTACTCCAAGACAAGCTGTTCAAATTAGTTTACTTGATGAGCCAGCTTCCTGCAGAATCATTTTACTTAAGTTCGATGATTCAATGCCATAGATTTACAGTGAAAATCAATGTAAACATTTTACGCACTCTAACATTAAAATTAAGTGTACTAACAGATTTCTTTTAAGTTGGTCCGTCTCGTAAATGTGGAATCCTTGCTACTGTCCACGTATTTCGACAGTATTTATAAGTGTTATTGAATAACTTCGCCCAGTAAATAAAGAGAATGTTCCTTACTTCTATATTTCTCATGGAATTTTTATTTTAGAAGTTCCGTTGGTAAACATTCATGGGCTGGATTCATCTGCTTACATTAATGACCAGTTTTGGATTTTTGTGAAAACCATAATGAACATCTCATCTCACAAAGGTCAACGGAATAACTTTACGTTTTAAAGTATTTACTCCACTGCGCCAAACTAATAATAATTCTCATTCCGTTCAGTTATTTACTTACGGTACGCTGACTTCATAGCATAATGGCCACTCGCAACGTAAACACGATTACACAGAACAAACGTACTAGCAAATACAAGTCAGAAAGTCAAAAAACAAGAAAGAATCGAAATGAATTAAATCCGTCTACTTAATAGTACTTATACATCTCCTGATAAGGTATCATTTTCTTTAATTTAAAATGTAGGTTGAACATGAGCTAAACCGAATCTAATTAAAGTACAAAATTTAGGTAAACGTAACACAATAGAATGTCAATCACAACTGTAGTTATTTAACCAAGTTTACTGCGAAAATACCAGCCTCATTAAAGATTTGCTTGGCAATTTTGTACTTTTATCATAATATTTATATAATGGTTGAGGTAAGAGGCTTGGCTAACATAAGTGAATTTAGGTAGTGGCCTCCCCTTTTTATACGTAACACAAGGTAAAAATGCCAAGAGGGGGGGCGATTACAACTGAAGTTATTTAACAATGTTTAATGTCAATTTAAAAAAAAAAAACACGTTGACCCTTTTGTTAACAATAATGGTAGCTGATGTGCGTGTAGTGGCAGGACAGTTTTTCATAAGCAGCGGGATGTAGAAAAAAGAAGGAAAATATTTGAAACCAATATACATATTAATAAGAAACGGGGCATCTACGACGAGATAAGTGGGTCCCTGTCACCACGGCATGGCGCGTCCTCAGGTAACGGATAGAGGAACGGCCTCCAGTATGCAGGGTAGCTGCAAATATATTGAATAAGCAGTCGTGGACAGCCGACAAGGGGTGGTCCTCCAGCTTGGAGTTTGGGCGAGATGCTAACAACCTCTGACCTTAAAAATATGTCCTGTTACGAACCATTTACAAAGTACGCCTCGGACCTGGAATATACTCTGGTACGAACTAAGTAACGAAAAAGGGACATGAGATTTTGTACTTGGAATGTTAGATGCCTGTATAGGGCAGGTTCGCTTAACAGCAGCAGCCATGGAATTAACAAGATATAAATTAGATTTAGTGGGTATGCAGAAGGTTAGGGGAAAAAAAGGAAGCACGCTAAGAGCAGGGAATTATAATTTTTTATGTGGGAAAGGAAACGAAAGTCATCAATTTGGAACAGGGTGTTTAAACAAAACAGAACAGTATCAGCAGTTAAGAGAGTAGAGTTTTTTAGCGATGGGGTCTCATATATAGTTCTGAGGGGTCGCTGGTGTAATGTCATTGTTCTGAATATGCATCCAGCAAGTGAGGAGAAAAGCGAGGATTCAAAATATAATTTCATTAGGAAATATAGCAGGATTTTTTTTATCATTTTTCTAAGTACAATACGAAAATTCTGTCAGGAGATTTTGTTGCAAAATTGGAGAGAGAGAATATTTTCAAACCGACATTTGGGAATGAGAGTCTACATCAGGAGAGTATTGATAAATTGTATTAGAATAGTAAACGTTGCCACCTAAAAAATCTAGTTGTTAAGAGCACGATGTTCCCGCACCTAAACATTAATGAATATCCATGGATCTCTCCTGATGGGATGATCCACAATCAGATGATCACATAATGATAGATAGGAGATTACATTCGAGTATACTAGATTTACGAAGTTTCAGGGAAATTAACTACGATACTGATCACTATCTGGTAGTTGCAAAAGTTAGGGAAAGATTGTCAGTAAATAAACAAAAAGCAGAGAAGTTTGATGGGGAAATATTTAATCTCAGGAAGCTAAATAAACTGGAGGTTAGGAAACTGTATCACTGGGATTACAAACAGGTTTGCAGTTTTGGAGATCTTAAGTGATGGCGAGGACATAAATAAGGCTTGGTAGAACTTTAAAGAGAACATCAAAACCTCAGCTAAAGAGAGTCTAGTTTTGCACGAATTGAAGCAGCATGAGCCATAGTTTTATGAAAAACGTTTAGGTTTTTACGAGATCGAAGGAAGGAAGGCAGGCTAAAATGCAGTGGGTACAGGACCCAAGCCAAAGTTATGTAGATAATCTAAACAATGTAGGGCGTGCAGCTAGCAGACATTTCAGAAACATGAAGAGGGAATATCTGAAAGCTGAATTTGAGGAATTTGAAAGTAAGAGTAAAACAAACGTATTAGGGACTTGTATAGGGGCATCAATGAATGTAAGAAGGATTACCAGCCTAGAACTCTTATTGTAAAGGATGAGAAAGGTATTTGGTTGCAGACTCCCGCGGTATTTTGGCTAGGTGGAGGAACATTTTCTTCAACTACTGTATATACAGGGGTTAATGATGTTAGGCAGACAGAATTACACACAGGAGAACCATTAGTGTCTGAGCCAAATGTCTTTGAGTTTCAGTTGGCTATTGAAAAGCTAAAAAGTCACAAATCACTAAGTATTGATTAACTCCCAGCAGAATTATGACAGGGGGTAGATCAATTCGCTATGAGATCCACAAACTTTATTATTTCTGTTTGGAACAAGTAGGAATTGCCTGAGTAGTGGAAGGAGCCGATCATTGTTCTTATCTATGAGAAGGGCGATAAAACAGATTTTATTAATTATACGGACATATCACTTTACCAACTACGTACAGAATTATACCCAACATCCTGCTGTCAAGGTTAACTCCATGTGCAGAGGAATTTATTGGGGATCATCAACGTGGGTTTCGACGCAACAGGTCAACAACTGATCATTTTTTTAAGCTCGTGGTTCCGTGCATCATAATTCACATTGAACTGATCATATATTCTGCATTCGTCAAATACTTGAGAAAAAATGGTAATACAACGAAGCAGTACATCATCTCTTTATATACTTAAAAAAGCTTATCATTCATTTAGGCGGGAGGTCTTATATAGTATTCTAATTGAGTTTGGTACCCCCATGAAATTGGTAAGGCTAATAAAAATGTGTCTGAATGAAACGTATAGCAGAGTTCGGTTAGGCAAGAATTTCTTTGACACGTTTCTAATTAAGAATTGTTTGAAATAAGGATATGTTCTTTCGCCATTGCTTTTCAAATTTGCTTTAGAATACGGCATTAGGAGGGTTCAGGTAAACCAGGATGTATTGAAATTAAATGACACACATCAACTTCCAGTTGATGCTGATGATGTTAATCAATCAGGAGGAAGCATACATACTAAAAAGAAAAGAAAAAAAACAGAAGCTTTAGCAGTTGCTAGTAAGAAGATTGGACTAGTTGTAAAGGCTGAAAAAACTAAGTACATGGTCACGTCTCGAGATCAGAATGCAGGACGAAGTTACAATATAATGAATGCTAATTGTTCCTTTGAAATGGCGGAGAGTTCAAATATTTGGGAACAACCGTAACAAATAAAATTTCTATTCAGGAAGAAATTAAGAGCAGATTGAATTCAGAGAAT
>Ga0123357_10008084_pt1 | contig 13103 bp, 9 predicted proteins | sample TergutEmb28metaG_FD_89873 | JGI IMG/M metagenome (GOLD analysis project Ga0123357, IMG submission 89873) | Embiratermes neotenicus P4 segment gut microbial communities from Petit-Saut dam, French Guiana - Emb289 P4 | ecosystem: Host-associated > Arthropoda: Insects > Digestive system > Gut ...
GAACAGAAACCAAGAATTCGAGCAATTTTTAAAACTCGTAAGTTTATCACCTAATATAAAGTCATTGATGTTCTGATTGGTGCAATGCATATGCTGCACAGACCTGAGGAGTGTCGACTATTCATTGGTGCTTCAAAGACAAATCTTAAAGCAGTCCTCTTACACAATGGAAATAAGTTGATTCCCATTCCTGTGACATATGCTCCTTGCACAAAAGAAACGTATACAACTATGAAAAATATCGTGGTTGAAGTAGCCTACAAAAAGTTCTATTGGGAGTTTTGTGGTGATTTTAAGTTAATTTTCGTTTTATTTTGAATGCAAACTGGCTTAACCAAATATTCTTGTTTCCTGTGTGAGTGGGATAGCCGCGCCAAAGGAACCCACTATTCTAGGAAATACTGGCCCCACAGATAATCCTTAACACCTGGATGAAAAAATTACACATAATCCTTTGATAAATTCAAGCAAGTTTTGCCTCCATCACTACATATTTAATTGGTGTTTATGGAGAATTTTGTAAAGGTTTTGTTTGAGAAAGGACCTGCATTCAGGTACTTACGTGGAAAAGTCCCCCCAGGCTCACTTGCGAGAAAGTAAATGCAGATGTCTTTATTGGTCCTCAATTCAGACAACTGTTTAATGACCAGCAGTTTGTAGCAGCTTTAAGTGACCAGGAGAAAGCAGCATGACAAAACTTTGAAATCGTTTCGAATGGTTTTCTGGGAAATTGCAAAGCTGCAAATTTCAGAGAACTTGTACTAGATCTGATGGATTGTATGAACAGCTGGGTTGCAATATGTCGCTGGAAATGAACTTTTTATTTTCACACCTGTATTTCTTTCCATTAAATTGTGTTGCCTTGAACGACGAACATGTGGAGCGCTTCATCAAGATATTTCTGTGATGGAGCACAGATACAAAGGGAAATGGAGCACTGCAAGTTTAGGTGAATATGCTGGATGATGTAAATGGGTGCTACTCAAAAAAAATACCATCGAGAGCCCCAAAGGACACGTCGTTAAGGTCAGTAATTTTCTGTTCTTAATTATTGTTCATATAACTATGATAGTGCTATTATCTCGGAAAACAAGAGCTAATCAATAAATATGTATAGTGCTTTCATGTACTTTGCCCCAAAAAACATAAATAGAGTAGATTAACTCACCCCTAATTTTACCCGTACAAAATATGTTGAAAAGTTTAATTTAATTTATGGATGGTTGAATGCATAATAAATGCCAGATAAGTTGCAGATCTTCATACAGGTTTTAGAAAGAAAACGACGTGCCAGTAATTTGTGTAAACAGTTGCACGAATAATACGGCATCAAATAAAGTTCTGACAATTGCTTAAATTGTGTAGTTCAGCCACGTTCCTTTCTCTGAGGTCGAGGCAGCCATATTTTTTTATTTCCTGCAGTGTAAACCACAATCAGACACAGAATATTTTACAATATCAAATGCTACAAAATGATAGCAAGGGTACATTGTACTAGGAAAAATCACGGCTTTTGTCTAATTTCTGGAAGTCACAGAAACCTTATTCATTTATCTGTTAAAATTAACGATAGTGCCCACGTGACAGCAAGCCCAGTATTAGCATTATTTCACAAGCAAAAATTTATGTAATTGTGTCTAATTGTGTTTCGAATTTTGTTTCTATATGTGTATGTATGTGTGTTTGTGTATGTCTAATTATGTTTGTCTATGTTTGTGTGTTTAATTTTGTGTCTCTAATTGTATGCGGTTACTTGTGGTTGCCTAATTTTGTGTATCAGTTTGTATGAGTCTATTTGTGTGAATTATTTAATGTGTCTAATTTGTGTGTCTAATTTATTGTGCCTAAATATATGTGTCTATATATGTGGGGCTTACTGTGTTTCAAATTTTGTGTTTAATTGAGTGTATTGTATTGTGTGAGTCCTATAGTGTGTGTAATTGTGAGTGTTTAAGGTTGCGATGCTGGAACACAACAATTAGATTGCATATGGCGGAAATAAGCTGAGCTACGGGATAAAACAGATCTATTTTTCTAATTGTGTAAGAAAATTTACATTTTAATACAGGAAAAAATTAATAATTAAATAAATTAATTTAAGATTTTTTCCCCTCTAATTCATTTTGATTTCTCTCTAAAATAACATAAGATTATGTAGCATGAAATTTCCAAATTGATTTCTAAAAGTAATATATAAACTCTAACTATCATTTTTGGTTACATGAAATTTGCAAAAATGAAGAGCAGTTGTCCTAATGTGATACGTGCCTGTACATTGTGAATGCCAGATAGTCACGTCCCTGAAATGGATTTTTACATAATATAAATCGCGTAATTAATCGGTAATCTCTACACATATAAGTTTTAGCTTCCATTTTTCGCCAATTCCTTTCTGTTCAACATTTGGTTAGGGGTATTTTAGGAACTGGTGAAGAGCGGACAGCAGACATGTTAGGTTTTGAGGTTTCAGGTGCTCAATTTGGAGAATATTTATAATTACAGTCTTGTGGGATGTGACGTAGCTCACGTTTGTAGATAGGCAGACCAGCGTTCAGGATGATAATGCTGCCTTAAGTTAAGGTTTGCTTTAATAACTTGGATTTGAATTTCGACCAAAATTTGTCGGAAATAAATAAGAAAAACACTTCACCATAACCTCTGCTCTGAAATAAAGCTTTATTTTCTGTACAAGTGTGAAATATTTCAACAAAACTACATCACTTCTTTTGTGTGGTACATGTCACGAACACAATTTCAAACAATCTATTAATATATGAAATGCATATGAGGCTCAATTAATGTGTGTTTTAGTAAGGATAATTTTCATTTTTTGTAACATGTATAAAACATAAACTATGTAATTTTATATTAATGCATTATATAATGTTTATTTAGTAATAAATATAATATAAATGAATTATTTTTAATAATATTGCGACGAAATTCTTAACTACATATATACGCCCCTTTCTAATTTCAAGTTATTAAACGAATGAAGAAATTATAGTTTATGTCGAAACATGCTACTCAATAGGACGGATTGGCCTATCGTCCCTTAAAAATGCAATTGTATTCAGAATGATATTAATTTCATTCTTTCATATCACTAACACAGAACAGAATATCACAAGTAAAGTCCTGGAAAATTGTTACAAGAAAAACAGAGTTCACCGGTGCAGTGGTAACATTGGAATTGCGATCTGTACAAGAGCTACAGTGACAAAACTTTACACGATTTTTCTCAGGATATCTAAGAAGTGCACCTGAAATGAACCACGATTTGTTTCCAACAGATTGATTGTAGTTAAAATTTATGGACAACAACTACATTTGATAACCTATTTTGTTTGCATCTAAGAGCGCCGTTATATGCATTTCAGGGAAATAAACTCAAATATTACACAAATCCCAACGATACACATTTGTGTTAGGGAAACCTGTGTTGTCAATTTCTCAGCACATAAGTGCGTCCAAATGGATTTCATGTACACTGAATGCATAAATCTGTGTGATGTCGGTAAGAACTTCAGTAACTCAAAGAAACCAACAAACAAACAGCTACATGAACATCAGTTCCGTTTCCATTCCAAATTAGGTGTAAGAGAAGTTCTGTGGAGAATTCCGCAGAAGAAATTTGCAAACAAATACACTTAACGAATTGAAAATTCAATTAGGAAAATTCTTTCAATTCAAACAGAGGCGGATAACACGGGAGAGTTTAAAACGCTATTCGCCAGCAAGTTTACAATTTGAATCCCTTCTGGCTGTGTCGAATTAGTCAAATTTATTAATTCGAAGGCGACTAAACCGGATCAAGTGAATTTCAAATCACTACGTATTTAATCCCTACTGTCTGGTTAGATTGCTATTCCACATTCAAAATTGCTCGGGGTAAATAATAAAAACAGTGAATACCTTGTCATAAGGAACTAAAATTATTCATTTCGTCTGTGATGGGTCAAATGAGGTAGAGATGGATTTCCCAGCTCTTTCATTCCTATCGATTATAGCCATAGACAGTTAAATATACAGCAGCTGGCAAGTGAAACGGCGGGTGATTTGTGGGTCACCAAGTGCTTTGTTAACTGCACCAAAATTAAAAATTACGTAGCAAAAGACCGATTATCAAATTCACATTCTTTTGTTTAATAAGTAATTGTACAACAACTCGATCACAAAACAGATGGCACTGAGACACCAGCCAATCAAAAGGAGATAGAAGGCAGGTTGCATGTGATCCAGGCTGAAACTGTAATATTCATCAAGCGGGTGAACTATACCAATTTTCCGTGCAAGTAATTTATTTTTTTGCGAGGTGTAGGAAATCCAGAAATTGTATAGACCTGCTTCAACAACACGAGCAATAATTTCATTAACTCGCCTCATCAGTGGGTCTCCATGAAACATTACCATGTTTAGGCCGTTAAAGTAAACTACCCCGTCTTCTAACCTGCACACCAAGGGTTCAGAATTATTACCAAAAAACTTACCAAGAGCGTAGTTTTCTTCAGCAGTCCTATCATCTAACAAAATTGACACATTCTTATGATATTTTGCCCAGTTCACACAAACGTCATATGATGGACAATTCGCACGATTTCGTTCTAACTTTGATAATTCCGTTTCATCACCACTCTCGAAAATGAAACTGTATTGTGGTGGGTAGGCAAGCTTAATGCCTGAAGCGAACAGCTCAGCCTTGTTTTGAATTGGTGCGATGTACCCGGAGTCAATAAGAAACGATGTGAGAAATGCCTGGAACACTGTGCAGAAGGCCACAGAGAAACACACCCAGGCGAGGAACAACGAACGTAGTGACGGTGTGCGTGGCATCGATGACACTGACACCCCTAGAATGACAGCCCAGATGTTGGTCATCGAACTTGTCAGTGTCTTGTACCCCTGCCACTCCGGCGTACAGCTGTACCGACCAACAAGTGCAGTCGAAATGGCTACAATCACAATCGATATGATCAGAACTAACCATAGTTCTACAGAGAGTATTCTAAAGATGCTGCTCCATCTTGGATATTTGACAGAACACGGTACATACCAGCGGACACTCGTCATGAAGTAGGGGTTTGTGGAATCAAAATATGTACCTGACAAAACATCTGTTCCCAAACCACCTAAAGCTATATAAATTTCCTTTGCAAACATGCCACCGATTAATTTACCTACCGTTTCTTCACCCATTTCAAAAACATCTGGCGTAAGGTCATGAACAAACTCCATGTTCATCTGTTGCAAAACAACCGTTAGTAAATCGTACTCCAAACCTTTTATATACAACAAAATCCTACCATTTGAAAAATTGTGTTGAGCATAATCTGTTGTGAAATACCATTTACCGTTCCTTACAAATGCTTTCATAGGACAACCTTTGAGGTTGTTACTGATCTTTCTTGGAAACAAGTCAGTGTTCTTGGTGAAGTGTCCTTGTGCAGAAATAACCCAACTGTCCAGTAGGGTGATATCATTCACCTCAGTACAACGGTCTGAACTCTGATATGGAAACCAAGTGTACACTCCCAACTTCATGCCTGTGTATACATCATTAACGTTTTTTGGGCTACTATCTTCTTTATCTATAGCATAATGTTCTTGGGATACGATAATGCAGTTATATATTCTCAAGATTGAGAAAGAATTAAGTATGTTCCTTTGTTCTAACGTTGAGAATTCATTTGCTCCAGCCACAACAAACCGAGCTTCAGAATTCCATAATCTTTTGTATTTGTTTGATTCTTGCGCTAGCCCACTAAATTCAGCCCTAAAACTACCGATATTCCCATCTGGTATTAATATAATGTAATTGCCATCTCTATCTATGAAGTCTGATTTTTCGGGTATGTTAATATTACCATCAACATTAACAACGACAGGCCAGATAGAAGTTCGATGAATCTCTGCAATCAGTTCCTGTTGTACATCTCTGTATTTTCTAGGCGATGATATCACCACAGATCGACCTGGTGCGAAATATCTGTGGCTTATATATGACAGACACCGCACCAAGTGCTTTTCCTGTAAAGTAAGTGTCGTAGATATTTGCGGTGCTCCATTTGTAATTGCGCTGAAGAGCAGTATCACCAACAGGATGTCCAAAATCCTTCCATTCTGCAATAAACACAACACATATTCAGTTACTCAGTACGAACATTACTCTGTTTAGTTAATTATGTTTTATTCTTTTCACAGGAACCATGAATATGACGCTCTCCTCAACATTGCAACATCTATTAATATATTATGCCCCTTTCTCATTTTCTAGCACTGTTTTATGCGGTTTATTTTTGGACTGTTTCTCTCCTTATACACTGTTTTTGTATGTAATGTTTCCACATATTTCTCTGTTATGTTACTTTGTAGTTAACTCACACCCCATCTGCGTCCTAATGAATAATTCTATCTTCAATGTAGGTTGTGCTTTTTTGTGTTGTATTTTATCGTCAAAACCTTGTCTTTGTTCAACATTTGCTCTGTGGTTCTTTCGTATTATCTGTGTTTCAAGATATTTTGTTTGTAATGCCTGATCTTTTGCTGCTATTATTTCACTTTCAGTTCGCCTTTCACATTTCCCAGCGACAGCGGAACTTGTTTTCGTAAGCCAACAGCTGCCTATATTTGTTACATTCAATTCATGTAGTATTTTTATTTCCCATTTTTCATTGACGACGCTTAGAAACAAAATTAATCAAATTCTGAACTTTCGTTTGTATCACTATTTCATTTTTGGGTCTCAATCTTTCAACAACTTCCACTGAAGTTTTAATTCTTGATTTCTTATTATGTTGAATATTTCTTTGCGTTTAACCTTATTAAAACATTTGCTTCTCGATGTGCTCTAATCTGCTCTTTTGTTTTTGTGTTCTATTCTAAATATATGGCTTTATTTTGCAACAAGCCTCTTATGTCGTCTATCCTTTTATTTGTAACCTAATTCTCTCAAAATTTGGGCGATATAATTTATACACACTCTTTATTTTTCAATTTACCTTTATGTATTCTACACCACTTAGACCTACTTTCAAATCTCCAATAATTTTAAAAAATTACAAATAACACTTGGTGACTTGTTTTGTTTATAATTTAAAATACTGCAAATTTATTTCGCTGATGAACCGCAGGTCAATTTATTTTCCGAAATTCCGCCATCCAAAAATTTCCGCAAAATTTGAAATGAGTCAATTCTGAAGAAATGAGTGTATATTTTTATCAAAATGGATGTAAAATGAAATACGACCTCTTGATTATATCTCCTAAACTAATGGCAGTAAATTTCAGTCGCATTTTGTTACCCCGTGATGAGTAATTCCGTATTTGGTAAAAACCCAGGAACATCGCTACATTGTACAAAGTACTAATTGTGCTAACTATTCCAGTGTCAGTGTAGACTGGAGAGTGGAGGGAAATGAAGGGTCAATATTGGGAGTAAATTTGCAAGACTTGCATTGACTTTTCATGTAGCAGAAATGTTATATTAAAACAGGACCAGAATAAGAGGCGTGTTCAAAAAGGGGCTGTACTTGGTAAAACTTTTACAGAGACATTTCGATAGTTTAACCAAGCATACAGGGAGAACTGTATGAGCCGATCGCAGTGCTATGAATGGTTTAGGCGCTTTAAGGTGGGCAGAATTTCGGTCGGTGGAGACCCCAGGCCTGGACGACGTTCCACTTCAACAAACGACGACCAAGTCGAGAGATTTCGTGCTGTGATTCGTGGAAATTGTTGTTTAACCCTTTTGACCCCTAACGACGACTATAGTGGTCCTACCGCACCGCTGACCTCTAAACGTTGCATTTTGTATATTTATTCAACAAATATAAGTACTGAATATTTTAAACATGGTATACAATCTCCGTTTTTTCCTCTTCAAAATGCAGTTTGTTTCATAAATCTAACTTATTTGGTTCATATATTATTCACATTTTATATACAAGGTGTGCTAAAATTAAAAAAATAATCCCGGCGTCAAAAGGTTAACTGTCCGAGAATTTGTTGACGAAATGCTCACCAATACAAGATTGTGCCGTCAAATTCTGAATGAAAAAATTCAGACGCGTCGCGTCTGTTCAAAATTCGAGCCGCGCTTTTTGACTGTCGTTCAGAAAGAGAAGGGTGTTGAAATCAGTTAGGAACTGCTTGCCAATACAAATGGTAATGAAAAATCTCTTAAGAACATCGTAATAGGAGGTAAGACGTGGGTTATCTGTATGATGTTGAAAACAAAACGCAATTGTGGCAGTGGATGGGGAAAGGGTCTCATCGACCAAAAAACACGGATGAGTCGGACAAAGTTCAAGGTTAAATGGCTGTGTTTTTCGATTGGAAAGACATTGTCCATCATGAGATTTGTACCACGTAGTCATTTGGTAAAAATATTGTTGTACCATTAAATTTTATCACTATTGAATGATGCTGTGTGCAGGAAAATGCCTGAATTGTGGGAAAACCAGACTTCGATGTTGCACCACGACAATGCGCCGGCTCACGCTTCGCTCATCATCCGCAGTTATCTGGCAAAATATCAGGAATCTGTTGTGCCCCATCCACCCTAATCTCCGAACTTACCACCAGCAGACTTTTTCCTGTTTCCAAATCTTGAACTCACTTTGAAAGGAAGTTGTTTCCAAATCATACAGGAGATTCAGGAAAATGCAATAAGCGTAACGCGCGCCTTCACAGAAAGTGGGTTACGGGAAGAATTCCAATTATGGAAGTAAGGTTGAGAACGGTGTATCGTCAGTAGAGGAGTCTACTTTGAAGTGGACAGTGCTTAAATAGCAGAAAATGACCAATAAAACCTTTATAGCAAAGTTCCCTTTTTTAACACGCCTTGTGTAGGATAAATTTATAGTTTTTAATTTTTTACATATAATTTTTAATCTCTTCTATGTTTTTATGCTTAAGATTAATACAGAAAAGTTGGACCATTTATTTTCAACTTTATACTTTCTTCCATAAATCTTTCAAGTTTTGTAAAAGCAGTCTAAATTAAACAAATTTTACCAAAAAAGAGATTTTACTGAATATTATCCTTAAAATTTGTTTATCACGTTGGTTAATTGACCTAATTTCTTCACCAATGAAACTTTGTTTATTTTCATGTCGAATGTCTGAGAAGACAGTATTTATATCTGTAGATCGGAAAGCAATAATCGTTGCTTTTCCTGGATAAAATGATATGGCGTTTGTTGGGGAAAAAGTTGTTTCTGCTCCCGACATAGTTTAGGATCATATTTACAGGAAATGTACAACATAATACAAAGCACGTCTTGCGCAATTAATAAGAAAATCTGTTTTCTCCAAGGTAATGAAATAAAAATTTAAGTTATTTCCCATAATCGTTCCACAAAGTTAGTGTGACTGACAAGACAAGTTTCCAGAATTATGGACTTCCCAACGGCGAAAGAGACAATTAGAAATACTTTTTTATAATAAGATAAGAGGAAAGAGAATTGTGCTAATTTGGGTACTAGATGTAAACGATTAATTTTAGCACCTGCATAGGCGTATAAATTTGATCCTGCAATTCTGTTTCAAAACCTGTGCAGATAAATTGAAGTCCTCAGTAGTTAAACAGATTTCAGTTTAGCAGTTAAACATATAGCAGGTTAGCTTCCAAATAATTTTATTTTATACTACTTTACTTCACTCCTTAATTGATTTACTGATTGATTTGCATTTGGGTTCGTGGCCTTTCGGCCTTTCGGCCACGATGCACTTCGGCTTTGATTAGAACGAACACTTTGAGCCCCATATCGAATCATGGCAGCCCCACAACCTTACTATAGTTCCAGATGGCCCCCAAGCCTAAACTCCCAATATCCTTAGGCTCCAAGACAAAGGAGCCCAGGTTGGTATGTCTGAGTGAGGCCAATGCCTCGCACTCACGAAGAATGTGAGTCCGGGTTTCCTCTCTCAACCCGCACTTCTTACACATTTGGCTGTCAAGCAGCCCGAGCAGGTAAAGATGTCTCCTCAGGGTCTTATGACCCTAAGAAGGCAACTTACAACCCTGGATTCAATACTATTAATGGTCATAAATTTTGCCCTGGTACTCAGAATGGGTCCCGAGATAAACTCTCGATCCTGCCTTTGTGTATCACCAAGATCTCGCCATTGGGCCACATGCTGGTTGACCAACCAGCGACAGAGACTCCTTTGTAAATCTCGCCTAGAGACAACCAGGGCCGGCTAGGGTCCAAGAAATCTCAGAACAGTGCCGCCCCTCACGAGCCCATCGGCTATTTCATTACTCGTATTCCAGCATGTTCGAGGAACCAAACAAGGCTCACCGCATGCCGAACAGAGATATCATTGAACGTCTTTTGGCACTGTTGAACCAATCGAGACGTTGTTCTAACGGCCTTAAGGGCTTTCAAGGCCGCTAGACTATCGCAGCAGAAACTCACGTATTTGTCCGTTCTATTCTGAGATTGAATCTCATAGGCACAGGCTAAGATAACATATATCTCCGCGTAAAACGTTTGCATATCTACGTAGGGAAAACCTGAGCCTTCTTCCTGCCGATTGCCCATAGACTCCAGCCCCGATCCTGTCCCTCATCATGGACCCAACTGCAAACCAGACGAGCCCTTTGACTGCAGGACGAGCACCATTTGCTTTAGTTTAATCTTCCCTCGTCAACATGGTCACCGTATATTAGGGTTCAAAGTTGTACATTATGCTGCCCTCATAACGTCAACACCCATTTTAAATATGGGATATGACTGTTGAAGCCGCATCAAAATACTGCTGTGTCCTCGGTTGGGTTGTAGGTAATAACAATATCCCACACTCCAGAGTGGATGCGCAGATGGCATAGCCTCACTCTGTGCCACCAACTCCAATTGGGTGGGAAAGGGGGGCCAATGATTGCTTCTACAGCATTGGAGGGAATAGTGCGCATAGTTCCCGTTATCCCTAAGCAGGCTAATCTTTGAATCCTGCTTAGTTTACTATTGGCCCTCGCCGTCTGACAGCCAGGCCACATCCGCTTAATTACAGACATATCATTATTTAGCAGTAAAATAACTAATTCGTCACAAATTATAAATAGCAAATTTACGTAAATTTAAAAAAAATGGAGCTCACAATCGTCGAGTCTTTTTCTCGGTAAATATGCATATAATACAAGTAGGTGTCGCTGGCCCAAGTAAGATAAGCTGATTGTTACATACTTACTCTTCTGTTACAGTTCATTTCTGAAGCACAAACAATATCGAAGCCTTTCCTCTTGAACAACATCTAAAGTTCTGCTAACATTTTGAACATATTCAGAAAGAAACCGTTTCGCTGTGTGTCTAACTTATCATTAATTCAGATGTGACTGTGTGACAAGCTGTCATAATAAGGCATAATGTGAAAACAAAACTGTTTTTTCAAGAAATAAAATTCTGAGAATTCGTAAGTCCTTGAATAAACACAAACTCTTTTATCGAACTTTCGTTTCTGCTCTAAAATTAAGGACAAAATCAATAAAAAAATTGCGGATAATAGAAGTAAACTTTTCGAAATTACACCGAATTAGTACCATTTAACGCATATAGACGTCAGAGTAATAGGTTTAAATTGTTTATAATTTTCTTGTATCCGCCTATAAATTACAGTCTTACAGAAAATAATACTACTAATTTATGTGTGTGCCTGAGAGTACGCTGTATGGTATTTTCCGTACTAGCGGTTGGTTCATAGGTGTATTCGGAAAATGTGACAAGGGACTATTAGAATTATCATGTCTCTCCGTACGCACGGATCAACTTGTCTCCCAAAAGAAGAATTTTAATTAAATCAATATTAGAGAATTATCCATAAATCCTTTCAGAAATTTCAGTTTTATTACAATATTAAAAGATTAATTAATTTTTAAATGATACTCAAGAATAGAAAAATAAAAAGCGAAATCGTAAGGGAGGAACTAGATATCCCTGGAATATAAGTTGTAAGAAACAAATACGCAAAAATATACAATAAAATATTACAGAATATAATACTATTAATATAGGTGTATTTCCGACAGTATACGGTAGGTTACTTTCCTGACTAGAGACAGGTTCTTAGGCGTGTTCGGAAAATGCGATAAGCCACTATTAGTTTCGTCATTTCTCTCCCTCCGGATGGAACAGCTACTTTCCCGAAAGAAGAATTTTCATTAAATCAGTATTAGAGGAGTATCCAAAAATTGTTACAGGAAATTGAATTTCATTAAAATATTATAAAATAATTGCAATATTTGTGTACAGCTGTGCATAGTTATAAAAATATTTCACCGATTTCTTCTCAGTATGAGGAACTATCCATAAGAACACAGTACATGAACTCTATACACATATTTAATGCTCAATAATAATTTTCACACACTAATTGCTCTTTATAAGTCAAGGTGAATTAAATTACAGTACAGTTAGATAGGTTACAGTCGAAAATAAAATACGGCATATTCGCTTTGCATGTAGGATGATTTGGTCTAAAAACAACCACACTAACTCATTACTCATTTCTTATCAAGGGTAAACATTTTTGGCAGAACACTTCCCAATGTTACCTTCTATGTCAATCTCCACACGTGTTGAAATTTCCTAACAAACATTTTCTGGCAGAAATAAATATGACTTACCTTGTAAGAAACTGTTGACTAAGGTGAAGCGTAAGGGATTCACAAATTATTTTCAAACTATTAATCGATAATCAGTTTTCAGTTTACAAATATATGAGCCATTACGCTCTGTTAGAGTGCTTACGTAAAATTACAAACACTTCAATCAAACTCAGTTCAACAAATGGCACTGTAGACAGCAACATGTTTAGATTTCTAAGGAATAATCATCAGACAATTTACGTGAAACATTTAAAATACGCCACTCATTGAAAGGTAACGAAAAACATGAAGAACAGACGTGTTTCAAATATTTTGTGTGAACTTACGAACCGAAACAATTAGTAATGCAGAGTTCCATTTATTAAATTGAGTTGTGTTTGTCTGAATATCCAGGGTGTTTCACGACTTTAGGGCATAACTGCAGGAGGTGATTTCCTAGGTCTTTGTGATCAAAAAAGTTCATATAAACATGTGTCCGATTTTGGACGGTTATGGA
>Ga0123357_10008085_pt1 | contig 13102 bp, 12 predicted proteins | sample TergutEmb28metaG_FD_89873 | JGI IMG/M metagenome (GOLD analysis project Ga0123357, IMG submission 89873) | Embiratermes neotenicus P4 segment gut microbial communities from Petit-Saut dam, French Guiana - Emb289 P4 | ecosystem: Host-associated > Arthropoda: Insects > Digestive system > Gut ...
CCGGCTGGGACCCGTCCTTGGGCCGCCGTCTGGTCGATGTTGATCGGCTTTTTCATGCTGATGATCGACGCGTTGATCGTCTCTGTCGCCAACCCGACGATTCAGGAGAAGCTCAACACGTCGTTGACGGCAACCATCTGGGTGACCAGTGCCTACATGCTGGCAATCGCGGTGCCGTTGCTGGTGGCGGGACGCTTGGGTGATCGATTCGGCCCGAAGACGGTGTTCATGGTGGGTATGGCGCTGTTCACGGTGGCGTCGCTGGGCTGTGGGTTGTCGAAGACGATCACGGTGCTGATCGTCATGCGCGTGGCGCAGGGCGTCGGCGGAGCGTTGATGACTCCACAGACGACAGCCATGATCGTCCGGATCTTCCCGCAGGAGAAGCGCGGCGCGCCAATGGGCTTGTGGGGTGCGGTTTCGGGTGTCGCCATGCTGATCGCGCCGCTGCTCGGTGGGTTCCTCGTCGAGCATATGGGCTGGGAGTCGATTTTCATCATCAACGTGCCGATCGGCATCGTCGGGCTGATTCTGGTAGGTATCTTCGCGCCCAAGCTGAGCACGTCGCGACCCAAGTTCGACTGGCTGGGCGTCGTCATCTCGGGCGTCGGGTTGTTCCTGCTGGTGTTCGGCATCCAGGAGGGGTCGACGCGCAACTGGGGCAAGGTGTGGGGCGGAATCACCATTTGGGAGATGATCGGCGCCGGCGTGGTGCTGCTGATCGGGTTCGTCGTCTGGCAGGTCAAAGGGACAGCCAACCCGCTGGTGCCGATGAAGCTGTTCAAGCACCGGGACTTCGCCTTCGCCAGTGCGTCGATCGCCTGCGTCGGGTTCACTGTTGCCGCCATGCCCATGCCCGTCCTCTATTTCCTGCAACTGGCGCGTGGCTATTCGGCGCAGACGTCGGCGCTGTTCCTGCTGCCGATGGCGGTGGTGGCCGGTGTGCTGTCGCCGTTGATTGGTGGCAAGGTCGTCCACCGCTGGGGTTCGCGGTTGATCTCGCCACCGGGCCTGGTCATCTGGGCGCTCGGCATTTTCTGGTTGAGCCGCCTGGCGACGCCCGACCAAAAGCTGGTGCCGGTCGCCCTGTTCGCTGCCGCCGTGATCGGCGTCGGCAACGCCATGGTCTGGCCACCGATGTCGGTCGCCGCCACCCAACACCTGCCACCGCAGGAGGCGGGCGCCGGGTCGTCCATCTATAACATCGTCCGCCAAATCGGTGCCGTGCTGGGTGCCGCCTGCGTCACGACGCTGATGAACGACCGTATCACGGCCAACATGGCCAAGACGCCACCGCCGCTTCCGCCTGGGGCGACACAGCAGGTGCCGACTGATTTCTCGAACGTCGACCTGACGCAACTGATGCAGACACTGCACCAGTACCCGCCGCTGGCGGACTGGTTCAACGGCCATTTTTCGACGGCCATGGGCCAGTCGCTGTGGCTACCCGTCGGCGTGTCGGTACTAGGCGCCATAGTGGCGGTCGGCCTCAGCAACCAGGCGGGACGGATGACGGGGACGGCGCCAGCCTGATATACGCTGATGCCATGGCGCACATACTGGTAGTTGAGGACGAAGCCTCGATCAACGACGTCATCACCATGAACCTGACCCTGGTCGGCCATACCTGTCGGTCGGCCCTCGACGGCGACCAAGCGCTGGTCTTGGCGTCACAGAACACCTTCGATCTGGTGGTGCTGGACGTGCTGATGCCCGGCATCGACGGGTTCTCGCTGCTGCCACGCCTCAAAGGCACCCCCACGATTATGGTGACGGCGTTGGGCTCGTTGCCCGACAAAGTGCGCGGTCTGGATCTGGGCGCCGACGACTACATCGTCAAGCCTTTCGAGGCGCTTGAGTTGATCGCCCGCGTCAACGCCGTACTGCGCCGCACCAGGCGGGCCGACGACGGCTTCACGCTGGGCGACGTGACCGTCGACTTCGCCGGGCGTACCGTCACCCGGCAAGGCAATTTGGTCGAGCTCACGCCGCAGGAGTTCGACCTGCTGGAAGTGCTGGTGATCAATCGCAACATCGCCCTGTCGCGCGATCAACTGCTGCAGCGCGCCTGGGGCTTCGACTTCCCGGGCGGCACGCGCACCGTCGATAGCCACATCCAGCGTCTGCGCACCAAGCTGGGCTGGGACGACACCATCAAGACGGTGTACAAGATCGGCTACAGGCTGGAAACATGAGGCTCTGGCACAAGATTTTCCTGCTGACGTTCGTGTTGTTCGTCGTGGCCTTCGATCTTGGCGTGTATCTGCTTTCCAGCCTGTCCTTCCGCGCCACTATCGACACCACGCGTGACCAGGCCGTCGTCGAGTACGGGTTCGTGTCTCGGGCGCTCGCTACCGACTTGGACGCCCTGGTCGCCCGGGCGCAAGACACCCCGGACGCGTTGACCTCCCTGATGCTGTCCTACACCAGCTACTACCAGACGCGCGGCGTCCACCTCGAGTTGCGCCGCGATGGGGCCACCGTCGGCGGTGGCCTGCCCAACGGCGTCATGTCGACGGTCACGCCGGGCCCGCAGCCGGTCACCACTGTGGTCGATAGCGTCGGGCAGCATTGGATACTGGTGAACGCCGCGTTACCGGCCGACCTCAAGAACTACACACTGTCATACGCCAGCGACGTCACATCGCTCTACAACGATCAATCCGCGCTGGCCAACCGCCTATTCCTGATCGCCGCCGGCATCACAGTGGGTTTCAGTGTCGTCCTGTACCTGATTCTGCGACGCCTCACCAGGCCCATCACCGTCATCCAGGAGACGGCCGACAAGGTGGCCGATGGCGACTACGCCGCCCGCACGGGCATCACCAGCCGTGACGACATAGGCGTGCTGGCCGGCCGATTCGACGCCATGACCGAGCAGGTGGCGTCCCACATCGACGAAGCCGAGCAACTGGCCCGCAATCAGCAAAACTTCATTGACAACATGGCCCACGAGATGCGCACGCCGCTGACGTCCATCTTCGGCAACGCCGAGCTGCTGCGCCAGGCGCGCTTGACTGACGAACAGCGGACGGACGCCACCGGACGCATCATGGGCGGCGCCCAGCGGCTGCAGGGCCTGTCACAAAAACTGCTGAGCCTGGCGCTGGCGCGAGCAACTGCCGTCGACTGGCAGCCGGTGCCGCTGGACGACCTGCTTGACCAGGTGTTGGAGCTCGAGCGTCCGGCCGCCGTTGCCGGCGGTGTGCGCCTATCGTCGCGGTGTGGGGACGAGGTCGTGCTGGGAGACGTCCTGCTGCTGCAGACCATGCTGACTAACCTGGTGGACAACGCCATGAAGGCCAGCGCACCGGGCGGCCTGGTGGAAATCGAGGTGACGACAAGGGAAAACACTGCGGCCATAAGCGTGGCCGATCACGGCCGGGGCGTCCCGCAGGAGCAGGTGCAGCAGGTATTCCAGCCCTTCTACCGCACCGACGAGGCCCGCTCGTCGGCACAGGGCGGCACTGGCTTAGGGCTGGCTCTGTGCCAGCAGATCGCCGACGCCCATCAGGCGTCGATCGCCATGACATCCGAGCCCGGAAAAGGCACGACGGTGACGGTCAGCGGGCTGCGCCTGGCTGGGGTGTCCAGCGAAATTACAGAGCCAACACCACTTGGACACAACTCCACAACATCTGGCCAATAAGGTCAGTGCCATGAAACGTAACAAGCTGGTCACAACAATCGTCGTCTGCGGCATTGCCGTCGTCGTGCTGGTCGGCGGGTACTTCGCTTTGCGGGGTGCCATGAACGCCACAATGTCAGCCACCGGCAGTCAAACCGTCACCACCACGAGCTATCCCGCCACACCCGTGCCCGCCGCCCCGTCGCCCAGCACACCGTGCAGTTACCCGCCGGTCGACCTGCAAGTCGCTTACAGGGTCAGTTCTGGAGACGCCACACCGCAACCGCAGGATTTGAGCGCCGACCACGCCGCCCAGGCGGTGGCCCAGGCCGCGCACTGCATCTTCGGGGTGGACGCACAGGGGGCAAGCGTCGCAATGACATACCAGACGACAGCGTCCTACACCATCACCGGGCAGCCAGGCAGCACGCCTCCGGCCGTGGTTTACTGGACGACATCTGACGGCGGCAACGTGGCCGTGACACAAGATGGCCAGACGGGGACCCCAGGGGAGACCGTCGTCGTCACGTGGTCAATAGTCAGCGGCCAGAGCTGGACGGCCGATCTGACCACCACCAGCGGTCAGAAAGTCACCGCCACCATCGACGCCGTCACGGGTCAGGTTCGCGCGATGGCCAACGCCTTTCCCAAGCTGGCCTGGACCTGCGGTGACGCCATCCCAACCCCGCCGGTACCCACGCCGTCGACAGCAGAGCAACAGGCGCAGCAAGCCGTACAGCAAGCCGTGCAACAGGCCATGCTCGTTGCCGACTTCATCGCGAAGCTGTCGCCCACAAGCCAAGTTTTCTCGTCCACGACTAAGTGCGTCGCCGACTCCGGTTACCAGATGATCGAGTTTTCGATGGCTGACGGCAGCGCCTATTTGGTGTCGGTCGACGCCAGCGGCACGGCTTACGACTTCCGCTACTTCTCCGATAGCAGCCTGGTCACCGTCCCCGGATAGAGGAAGCCTCAATAGATGAACGGAATCACCCGGTATTTGACCTTCGCGGTGTAGTCATCCCAGAGCTTGCCGTATTTGGCTTGGCAAACCTTGTCGTCGTCGGCCTGGCGGGACAAAAGTAGGGCGATGTAGTACACCGGGTACAACCACACCATCCACACACCGGCGTACCCGACGGCCAAAGCGACGGCCACCCCTTGGACGATTTCGCCCATGTAGTTGATGTGGCGGCTGAGACCCCAGAACCCGTTGACGAGGACGCGCCGATCACCGGTGCCGATCGCGACGGGCGTGATGCCCAGAAACTTGCGCCCAGGCGCCACTTTGAAGAAATACTTCTGCATGTTGGCGCCGCGCGTGAACACCCAACCCACCAGGTAGAGCACCCCGCACAGCACGGTGAACCACAGCGCGTGGCCAGGGTTTGGCCGGGTCGCGGTGAACCACAAGGCGACAGCGTAGAAATACGGGTAGAACGCCAGGCACCCAAAGCCCAGCTTGAAACCGACCCGTTCGGCGACGTAGTCGTACGTCCACAGGTGCACCTTTTCGCCGATCAGGTAGTCGAAGCAGAACCACGTCAGCATGCCGCAGGCCAGAAGAAACCCGGGGTTGACGTTTTCGACGCTCGTCACCTGATACGCCGCGCACGACAGGACGTTAAGTTGCAGCATGACCGCGCCGATCATGTAGAACCAGACCTTGGCGTCAATGAGGCCGTTACGGAATTGCGGATCCTGGGCCCGTCCGAACCAGAAGTCGGCGATGAAGGGTTTGCCCGTGGACGGACGGTTGGCGACAACGTAAATGGAATAGGCGAAGCCGATGATGCAGGCGCCGATCAGCCCCAGCCAGCGCGTCTCGTATAGCCAGGTGTAGGGGACGACGTGGAAGTACCCCAGCACGAACCAGATGGCGATACTGGACACCAGCACATATTTGCCGTTCAACCGGTAACGGGCAGTTTCGCCGATCACCTCGTCTGTCACGTAGCCGACGGTTTTCTTGGCCGGGATGACGACGTGTAACCCCGTGATCATCGCGTAGGCGACAAGCGGCGTGATCAAACCCAAAAACGTATGCACTACACCAAACCTCCTGTGTTGCCCGACATCATGGCGATGGCGGCACGACGGCTCAATAGTCGCGTCAGCACGAATCGCCCCAACTTGTTGACGGCCCCGGGAATGATGATCGGGCCTTTGCCCAACCCGTCCAGGGCCTGCTCGGCGACGGTTTCGGGGCCAAGCGTTCCAGGTGCCGGTTTGGCGGTCTCGGCCTGGGCGTAGCCCGGCGTCATGATCGCCCCGGCGACGCAGGCGACGACGTCGACGCCGTGCGGTTTCAGTTCCTTCCAAAGGCCCTCGGCCAGCACCGCGTTGAATGATTTCGTGGCGGCATAGGTGGCCAGACGAGGACTGCCCTGGGCCCCAGCCAGCGACGACATCAGCACGATGCCACCCCGCCCTCGAGCGATCATCGACTCAGACAGCCGACGGGCCAAAAGCAGCGGGGTCCGCACATTGACGGCTGTGGCCAGCGCCAACTCGTCCTCCGTTTTGGTCTCGAACAAGCCAATCGGGCAGTAGGCCGCGTTGTAAACCAGCAGACCAATCTGGACGTCCAACGCGTCAACGGCCTTTCCAGCCGCCTCGAAATCAGCCAGATCGGCGGTGACCGTCACCACGTCAACGCTGTAAGCCTCGCGAATTCGTGTGGCGGTCGATTCCAGTCGCTCGGCCTGCCGCGCGATCAATACGAGGTTCAAGCCGCGCTTGGCGAGAGCTTCGGCAAAGGCAGCGCCAAGCCCGTCGGATCCACCGGCCACCAGGCCATACGGGCCATACCGATCACAAAATTGCCCCAGCATCACCGGGCCATGCTAGCACCTCTTAGCTATACACGGATGGCTTCAGGGTGGCTACGTCCACTAGGTTGCGATAGCGCCCGGCGTAGTCGAGGCCATAGCCGACGACGAATTCAGAGGGGATATCGAAGCCCAGATATTTGACGTCCACGTCAACGGTCAGGGCGTCTGGTTTGCGGAACAATGCGGCGATTTCGACGGACGCCGGCTCACGGCTTTGCAGGTTTGCCACCAGGTAACTCAGCGTGAGACCGGTGTCGACGATGTCTTCGACGATGATGACGTCCTTGTCGTGGATGTCGGTGGTCAGATCTTTCATGATGCGCACGACGCCGGAGCTTTTCGTCCCCGCGCCGTAGGACGACACGGCCATCCAGTCCATGGTCAGGTGGCTGCGCATTGCCCGCGCCAAATCGCTCATCACCATGACGGCGCCGTTCAGGACGCCGACAAGCAGAGGTTCGCGACCGGCGTAATCGTGGTCGATCGCCGCCGCCATTTCGGCTACCTTAGTCGTGATCTGTTCGCGGGTGTACAGCACATGTTCGAGATCTTGGGCGATATCAGCAGATTCCACGATTCAATTCTACGACAGCCACAAGACACCGTCCCGGCGGACGACCCGGCGTCCGCCCGGCAGGTCGACACCCACCTGACCATGCCAGTCGTCCACCAGTGCCAGGACGGCCTGCGTGCGCTCGAAGCTCAACTCGGTGATCGCCTGCCGGGCCAGCCAGGCTCGCACGACGCGTCCCCTCAGGGCGATGGGCGACGCGAGCACCAAGGGGACGGGCAACCCGCCCCCACCCTTGGGCAGCAACCCCTCCGCTTGCTCGTCCAGGAAGTCGGCATCCACGCGGGCCAAGCCAGCCGTCCGGGCCAGCGCCTCAACCACGCCGGGCCCCAAAGTCTGCTCGATCGACGGCAGCAAGCGGCGCGCCCGCACCCGTGCGAAACGGTCGTCATCGTTCATCGGGTCGTCCCATGGCGTGAGCCCCCAGTCCGCGCAGGCCTGACGCGTGGCCACCCGTCGCAGTCCCAGCAGCGGACGAACGAAAGTGACGCCGTCGGCCTGCCACGTCGCGGGCATGCCAGCCAGGGAGCGTGTGCCCGAACCTCGGGCCAAGCCCAGCAGAACCGTCTCGGCCTGGTCGTCCATCGTGTGGCCGACAAGTACCGTGTCCACGCCGTCCCCGGTGGGCGTCAAGACGGTAGCTAGCGCCGCGTAGCGGGCGTCGCGGGCGGCGGCTTCCAGGCCGTCGGGGCCCACTTGGACGTCCACGCGCACAGCGACGGACGGCAGCCCCAAGGCCTGCAGCCCGTCGACCACGCCGGCCGCCACCTGCGCCGAACCGCCTTGCAGCCCATGATCGACGACCAACCCGGATGATCGACGCAGCGGGTCTGGTTCGCGGGCATCCAACCAGGCCAACCCGACCGCCAAGGCCAGCGAATCGGCCCCGCCGGAGCACGCTACGCGCACCTGGTGCACGCGAGTCGCATCGCTCGGCAGTGCTGACCGCACGGCCTGAGCGACGGCTAGTTGGGCCGGCGACAGTTCCCGGCGCGCCACGTCAAGCCGCCGCCCCGATGCTTGGCAGGCAGCGCGCCACCCACTGGTCGGGGTGGTGTAGCTCGCCCATCGTCGGCAGGGTGTCACGGCTTGTGAAGGCAACATTCAGCCCATCCATGCCGGCCTGTTGGCTGACCGCCTGGCAGAACGACTTGCCCACGACGTACTGGTCGATCTTGGCCTGGAAGCCGAAGGCCCGGCGCAGCAGCGACGCCACGTCGTATTTTTTGACGCGACGGCGGGCGTCGACCTGTGCCCGTATGGTCGGCAGGGACGGCATGAGCGCCGCCCCGGCCGTATCCATCAGCATGTCGGCATAGCCTTCGAGGAGGCTCATCAGCGCTGTCACGTTGCTGAATAACGCCTTCAGGCGATCATCCGCCACCACGCCGACCACCCCGAGGCCATCCACCGGTGTCGCATCGGGCTCGGGCATGCCGTCGTCGCGGGCCACTGCGGTTCGCACCAACCCGCGCATGTAGTCGCGCATCCAAGGTGCGGCGGAGAATTGGTGGCGGTGCGTCTGCTCGTGCAGGCACACCCACAGCGCGAAGTCGTCGGGGGACGCCCCAATTTCGGCACGCACCGCCTCGACGGTGGGCGCACTGAGCAGCAGACGGTGGGAGAACGGCTCATACTGCCCCAATATCGCCGAGGCGATGACGGCCAACACCACGCCTGCGCCAGTGCCCGTCACCTTGGCACCGGCCGCCTGCAGCAGCGACATGAGACGCGATACCTCGTCCTCGGTCAGCCCATCCAGCACCATCGACATCGCGGTCGCATTGGCCCGCACCACCCCGGCCCGGTCGACAACTAGCGTCGTCCCGTGCGTCGCAGCTTCCGCAGCAGGCAGACGGGACGCCTCCGCCACCAGTTCAGCCGCCCGGCCCGCCGCGACCCTCAACCGCGTGACGGCCGCCGCCCGCTCGCTCGCCGTCAGCTTGGGCCCCGGACGCAGCAGCGCGGCACCCACTCGAGCGGCGACATCCCAATCGATGATCTGACTCATGCTTTCAGCTTATCCCGGATCGCATGTCGAAAATGCGGCGTGCTATAGCCGGGTCGGAGGTCGGGCGGAAGGCCGGTTCGAGCTGGCGACGGCGCACACGATTGAACGAGCGCTCAGGGCCGGCTGGAGCGCCCCCCAGTGCCGATAATTGATGTGGCTCACCAAGCCCAACGCCGTAAACTTGTTCCCATGAGCGAAGATCGTATAATGGCCGAACTGGTGCACCGTGGCGTCACCATCCACTGCCCGCAATCCGTGTACATCGCCCCGGACGTTGACCCCTCCCGCATCAGCCGGGACTCCGTCGTGCTGCACCCGGGCACGCAACTGCGTGGCGCCGACACGCTGATTGGCCCGGGCTGCGTGCTGGGCGAGGAGGGCCCCGTCACCTTGGACAATGCCGCGCTCGGCAAGCGGGTGCACGTTAAGGGCGGCTATGTGACGCGTTCGGCGCTGCTCGACGACGTGACGGTGGGCCTGGGTGCCCAGATCCGCGAAGGCTGCGTCATGGAAGAGCAGACCACGCTGGGTCACAACGTCGGGCTCAAGCAGACGATTCTGATGCCGTACGTCACCCTTGGCAGCCAGATCAACTTTTGTGACGCCATGATGGGCGGGGGCACCAGCCGACGTGACCACTCTGAGGTCGGGTCGGGGTTCGTCCACTTCAACTTCACGCCGAGTGGCACCAAAGCCACAGCGTCAATGTTCGGCGACGTGCCGCGTGGTGCCTTTCTGCGCGAGAAGCGCATCTTCCTGGGCGGCATGGTTGGTGCCGTCGGGCCGCTGAAGGTCGGCTTCGGGTCCGTGGTGGGCGCCGGTTCGATGCTGCGCAGCGATGTCGGCGACGATGAGTTTGTGCTTACCAGCGCGCATGACGAGGTGAGGCGGGCTGTCACGCCGTCCGGGCAGATGAAGCCGGCCAAGGTGGCCACCGTCATCGGCCACAACCTTAACTACCTGGCCCAGTTGCGCACACTGCTGCTGTGGTACACGTCTGTGCGTTGGGTGTTTTGCGGGCGGTTCCGTTTGGGCGGGCTGCTGAATCAGCAGGTGCAGGGCATTTTGGTGAGCACCGCCGAGGAGCGTATCAAGCGTCTGCGCGACCTGGCCATCGTCATCGACGAGGCGGAGAACCGCAAGCCTCGCAAGTTGCCGCTGCGCGAGCGGGTGGACGGGGCCATCGAGGCCTTGATGCAGGCGGAATTGCCTATTGACGAGGGTGTCGTGGCCAGCGTCACCGAGCCGTCTCTACAGCGCGATGCCGGGTACCTGGACACGATGGCTGGTCTGGACGATGACGTGGTCGCCGCCGGGCAAGCGTGGCTGCAGTCAGCGGTCGACGTGTGCATGGCGGCGGCGGCGCGGGCCTTGGGTGATCTGGTGGCCGACGACCCAGGCCTGCGTCACTGAGGACCTGCGCCATGACGGTGTGGGACGACGCCATGCGAGAGGCCCTGGCCGAGGCGACGAAGGCCGTCACCTGGGGTGACGTGCCGGTGGGTGCTGTCGTCCTAGACGAGATCGGCGATATCATCAGCCGGGCCGCGAATCAGCGCGTCCGTGACGACGATCCTTTGGCTCACGCCGAAATGTTGGCGCTGCAACGGGCCGCCGATGCGCGGCGTTCGGCCCCAGGTCCGGCGCCCATATGGCGCCTGGACGGATGCACCATGGTGGTGACGTTGGAGCCGTGCGCGATGTGCGCCGGGGCGATAGCCCAGGCCCGATTGTCGCGTCTGGTGTTCGGTGCTTTTGACGACAAGGCTGGTGCGGTCGCGTCCATCTTCGATGTCTTGCGCGACCCCCGGCTGCCTCACCGCCCCGAGGTGGTGTCGGGTGTACTGGCCGACGAGTCGGCCGCCATGCTGCGGGCCTTTTTTGAGGATCGCCGTTAAGATTTCCGGTTGTGGGCGCGTTGTTCGCGTCACCTGACGCCCATGATTCTTCAGATCATTCCGACCCGGCAGGTTGCCGGTACAACGGTGGACGTCAGCCGCCCAAAGGTTTCCCACAGGCTGATCGATTAGTCTTGGACGGTGAGGTTTGACCCGGAGGACTACGCGTTCATAGCGCACTACGACCCCACGCGTCTGGCCAACCAGGCCAAAGGGTTGAGCAAGCAGGGGTTCATTCGGATCGCCACGCTGGTTATCTCCATCATTGTCATCGTTATCATCGCCAGAAACGCCAACGGCCTTCACCCCACCGTCTGGAATTACGTCACCCGCTGGACGGCGATCTTCGTGTTGGCGTCGCTGGTTCTGATTCTCGTTGCCCAAGTTGTCGAAAGCGTAGCCAGCGAAGCGAAATCCGTCGACCTCCACGTCGCCATGGTGGCTGTCGTCATCGTCGCCGCCAATCTGCTGCTTTACCCCGTGTATCTGCTGGTTTCAGTGATCGACGACTACCTCGCGACGCTGCGCAACTTCGTCGTCATTTTGGACGGGGCCGGCATCCAGTCGGCCATTGACACTGTTCAGCCGTTGGTGAACGGCGTCCGCGATGCCAAGGTCGCGCTAATCGTCATCCTCATCGTCGGTGGGCTGTTGCTGGTCGCTTCGATCGTGTTGCTGGTCGCCTGGTTGATGACGCCGCGTTCCCTCGGCTGGGTTCAGCGGCGCCTCCTCAACATCGTCGTGCTGTACCCGCTGGCGGTGTTGCTGCTGTGCGGCGGCGCAGTGGTACTCGTTTCGCAATACGTGGTGCCGCAATTGAACAAGAAGCTGTCTCTGGACAACCTACCGCCAGCCGCAACTCTGCCCGCCACAGGGGTTTTCGCCGACTGGTTGATCTGGGTGCTGATGGCCGGCCTGATGGTGACTGCCGTGATGCTGATCGGCAGCGTCGCCAAGACGGCGCAGGCGAAGATACTGTTGGTCCGGGTTCCCGCCGGCAACGCCCTGCGGGTTGACGCGCTGGGTGTCGTTCATGACGACCTGCGTGGCCCCGACCGTATTGAATGGACGGCTGCGCCCGTCATCACCGGTCGCCAGCGGGGTGTGCTACCTGGCCCTGAGCTGGTCATCGCGCGTCCGGGGCAGCCGGGCTGGTCAGTGCCGTTGTTGTACCTGGACGTTATGGCCGGGACGATAGACTCAGCCATCCGCGCCGCCACGATGAACAACCGGACGCTTGATCTGACACCGCTGGACAAAGTGCTTTAGCTGTGGGGGCGGGTCAGTGGCGGGTCAGTCATCGGTGGATTTCAGCCACCCTGCCACGTCAGGTAAACTTCTGCGACGGAGGATTCGCCTAGTTGGCCTATGGCGCTCGCTTGGAAAGCGGGTTGGGTGCAAGCCCTCACGAGTTCGAATCTCGTATCCTCCGCTGGTTGAATAGGCAGTTGACAAGCCTGAATACTCGATTGATAGACTAAAACAACCTCGCCGCGTACGCTATGCGTACGCGAACAAAATCGTCGGGACGGGCAGGCTCATCCATTCGCAGTTGCCGTGTGCGCATCTAACAGATGGACGAGAGGAGCGGAAATGCACCGCAACGATGCCAGAGTTAGCGATCAGGTTTGGCTGTCGATCCGGCAAGCCGCCGATCACACCGGGGCCTCCACAGACACAATTCGTCGCCGCATCAGCGACGGGCAGTTGTTGGCGTTCTACCTTGGCAAGTCACACATGCTCCGAATCAGAGCCGACGATCTGGACGCGCTGATGCGCCCGGTGCGAACAGTCGAGCATCGCCGATGACGGAACCGAGCAGTCCTCGCCGTTGTCAATGTTCCATGCTAACGACGGCCTGAACGTTCGCGGCGGTGGAAACATTGCCGTTCGCCAAGGTATCGTGATCGACGGTCGTAGTTTCGTTGTGACACCTAGTACGGTCCCGGGAAATTTCCGGCACCGTTCCCCGTTAGGAACGTGCATACCCTGCCACACGCGATGTCATGTTGCGCCGGCGTCCGCGTCCACAATACCAGAATGGGATCACACGTCTTGCTGACGAGGTTGAAGCGGCTGCGAGATCTCGGCATAAGCTGGATTCATGGCCAAGGCAGAGTCGTGGGCGTCATCCGAAGCGGTGCGCCACAATATGCAGGC